>Ga0115566_10003718_pt1 | contig 12260 bp, 13 predicted proteins | sample COGITO_mtgs_1204_3_FD_87173 | JGI IMG/M metagenome (GOLD analysis project Ga0115566, IMG submission 87173) | Pelagic marine microbial communities from North Sea - COGITO_mtgs_120405 | ecosystem: Environmental > Aquatic > Marine > Epipelagic | place: Germany:Helgoland, sampling site Kabeltonne...
AAAAACTCCAGATAAGGCATGATTAGTATCAATTTTTTTCTTTTTTAGTTTGTAAACAGCATAACCACTTTCATCAGTTATAGAATTTGTGGCACGTTTAGAAATTAATTCAGAAACTTCAAAGTTCTCAGGATTAATTCTAATTTTACCACCAATACCAGGGAATTTTGAAGTATAAACAGAGATGCCTATTTGTGAATCAATATCAGATATCACTCTATTATCACTGTAAGGAATTTGCCAATTGTGATATCAGAAGATTCTGCACCAAGTAAAATTTTGTATGTTCCAGGTAACGCATCATCTGAAGCTGAAATCTTAACATGTATTGCAACAGGATTATCAGAATTTAATTCAAAAGTTTCAACAGAGTCATGAATTAGTTCAACTTTTAAAAAATCATGAGTTGTAGATATTACAGATGAAAGAGATAGAATATCATTTTCAAATTCAGAATTGATTATGAAATGGAATGTTGCAGAATCATCAGAAGTAATATTCAAAACATCATATTCAAATTGAATTTCAAGAGGCAAAGATACAGAAGTATCTACAACACCAATTTTATTTTCAACCCACTCAGTAAACCAAATTTTATCTCCAGACACTGTAAAATCAAAAACTTGTGCAATTCCACAGTCATCTAAAACTTCAGTACCCGAATCACAATCACCCCAATTAGGATTCTTTGAAGGTATATGGTATTCTACAAGAGATTGTGTTTTTGGAGTCATTACAGAAATATTATTTGCAGTTTGTTCATTAAATACAAGTCCTCCCTGATTATCATTTTCAATCCAATAAGGTCGAGATATAGGAGATTTGATGATACCTGTTTGGTTACCATATGTCTCAAACATAGGTTCAGCCGTAACATATTGAATAAATTTTTCAGTAGAAGGTTCAAAACTAAAGAAGGATGAAGAAGTGGTATCAGCTATCCAAAGTAGACCATCATCAGAGAAGGTTATTCCATTAGGAGTTAGTAACTGTACAGGTAACGCATATGCACTAATGTAATCAATTAAAGGTAAAAATTGTTCACCAGAGTCATATACATCATTACGATAATCATTTTGGTTAAATTTAACTAAAAATCCACCCTGTTGAAATAACCAATTAGTATACCAAATGTCATCATTTGCATCTAACGCAAAGTCAGCAGTTACAGAATCATCAATGGCAGATGGAATACTAAGATAGTTTACATCATCTTCCGTAGGATTAACATCTAAAATAGTTAATTTGTTTCCTGTAAAATCATTAATAATAATTTGAGAACCTTCAATAGTTAATCTCTGAGGCAAAGAATCACCGCCGGAAGTAGGATAAGATAATCGTTCATATGTTTCATCAATAGTTGAAAATTTCCAAATAGAGTCATAGGTTTCATCAGTAAACCAAACTGAACCGTCAGGAGCATAATCAATTCCCCACATCATTGAACGACCACCATTAGGCCATGTGGGATTATCATATTCAGTAAAAGTTTCAGTAATAGGATCAAATTTTGCCAAATTTCCAGTATTAGTTTCAGCAAACCAAGCATTACCATCATAATCAGATGTAATAGCTAACGGATTAGTACACTCAGTTGGAATCAAATATTCAGTAACATATTTTGTTGACTTGGCATCACCACCAGAACTACAAAAAGTGGTTCTTTGATTATCAGGGAAATTATCAGCAGGAGTTCCAGTAATTGTAACTGCAGGATCATTCATTGCAGCATAATCCACGTCTTCATCAAATCCAGGAATCGCAATTAGAACTCCAGAAGTCAACATGAGTCCACCGAGAAAAGCAAATGCCAAAATTCCCTTAGTCTGTTTTTTCACAAAGTTTTTCGGATCATACTGTTAATATCTTATTCCCAGTAAATCACAATAATTTCAAATCACCAGTAATTTTATCAATTAAATTTTCAGGTGCAGGTCCAATAGAAATACACGTAGTTGTACCAGGGGCCAATTGAGTGTGTCCAGCATCAGAAACTTCAGACCAAGGAAGATTCAAATCAATAGCATGTCTTTTCACTTCTTGCAATGCCTTAATGCCTGAAACTTTTACAACAACTTTTTCTTGGCCACCCCACCATTCAGACCACCATTCAGGATGAGATTTTCTAACATGTTCAGCACCTAAAACACAAGCATGTCCCACTTGTGCAGCTATCTTACCTTTACCCATATCAAGATCAGTCCTAACTACAATTACCTGCTTTATGTCACCCATGACATTATGAAGAACAGGCACAATGAAAAACTTTGGAATTAAATAATTGACAAAGAACCAAAATCTGTGTACTATGACGTAGTTGTTGCAGGAGGAAGTGTTGCAGGGCTATTATCTGCCAGAGAAATTTCTTCAAAAGGATTTTCAGTCTTAGTAATTGAAGAAGACTATGAAATTGGAACACCAGAACATTGTGGTGGACTGGTAAGTATTGCAGGTTTAGAAGAATTAGGAGTAATCCCATTTAGAAAAACATTTGATCATATGATGGAATCTGCAGAAATAAAATCACCAGATGGAAAAAGTTTTACAATAAATTCAAAAAAACAAAAAGTAGTTGAAATTAGTAGAAGAGAGTTAGATAAACAAATTGCATTTCAAGCTCAAAAAAACGGGACAGAAATTAAAGTTAGAACAAGTTTTCAAGAAGTAACAAATACAGGAATAAGAACTAATGAAGAAAATATAGATTGTAAAATTTTTGTTGATGCAAGAGGAGTATCATCACTAATACATAAAGACAGAACAGGGATATTATCATCAGCACAATATGAGATTTATGCAAATTGGATTAAAAAAGGAAAAGTAGAAGTAATTTTTGATCAAGAAAAATATCCAGGATTTTTTGCATGGGTAATTCCATCCAACGAAGGAAAAGGGAAAGTAGGTGTAGCAGGAAAAGGGATTAACGTGTCAGATACATTAAATGAAATTCTTAAAGAAAAAGGAAAATATTCAACAATTAGAAAAATATTTGCACCGATTTGGATTAAAGGTCCAATTGAGAAATTCGTGGATGGGAAAACAGTGATTGTAGGAGATGCTGCAGGGCAAGCAAAACCAACAACAGCAGGAGGGATATTCACTAGTGGTATGGGAGGGGTTTTTGCAGGGCAAGCAATTTCTAAATTTTTGAAAACAAATGAAATGTCACATCTACAAGAATATCAAAAGAGATGGACAGAAAGATTTGGAAAGGAATTTGATAAACAATTACTTGCAAGAAAAATATTAGAAAGATTAGACAATCAAACAATCAACAAATTATTTGAATCAATCACACCAGAAATAACTAATGAAATTTCAGAAAAGGATGATTTTGATTTTCATACAAGTTCAATCATTAAATTACTAGGGATCAAAGGATCTCTGAAAACAGCTCAGACACTAATCAGTGGAGAGTTCAAAAAAATATTGGGTTAAAAAGAGATAGAAGTTTTAAGGAAAGTATAAATGATGTTTACAGAAAATTTGAGCATGTCATCTACTATATCATTACCAACATGCAGTTGTTGTCATAGACCAATTATGCCTAATGATAAATGTGTAAAATTCAATTGTCCTAATTGTGGAGTAGACCTTATTTGGAGATGTGAAAGTTGCAGAGAAGCCGCAAGAAATTATACTTGTTCTTCATGTAATTTCCAAGGACCTTAAACAAAATGACAGATATTGTTTTGATAGCAAAAATCCTTCCAACAGGAATGGAAGTAGATTTAGACAAATTAGCAGAAAACGTAAAAACATCATTAAAAGATGGAATTAGTTTAAAGCGACATGCAAAAGAACCATTAGCTTTTGGATTAGAATGCCTAAAAGCAGAATTTGTATTAGAAGATAAAGAAGGACAGATGGATTCACTAGAAGATACTGTTAGAGCAGTAGAAGGCGTTAGTGAATTTGAAGTACTTAGCATGAGTCGTAATTAACATAGCAGGAATTAAGTGATTTTTTGGTCCGCAAAGAAGAGCCTTTGCAAATGAGAATTGGTGAAGCAAAACAAAGGGACGTAGGTAAAAAACGTGCCAGAGTAGGTCCTGAAGCAATGGATTTTCTTAAAGCAGAACCAGGAGATATTGTAGAAATAATGGGCTCAAGAACAACATGTGCAATTATTTGGCCAGTAGATGAAGATGAAAAGTTTCCAGACATTATTAGAATTGATGGACAAACAAGAAAAAATGTAGGTGGAACTCTAAATGATATTGTCAAAATAAGAAAAGTAACATCAAAAATTGCAAAATCAATTACACTAACACCAGTTAATGACATAGTAACAATAGATAAGGAATTCACAGATTTTGTAAAAAATAGACTCAAAGGGTTGCCAATTACACATGGTGATGAAATATCGGTAATGATATTAGGAAATTCCATGGATTTCAAAATTTCAAAAACAACTCCAAAAGGAGTAATCAAAATAGATAAAACAACTGAAGTGAACATCTCATCTGAAACTTCAATTGATAGAAAGGTTAGAGTTACATACGAAGAAGTCGGAGGTTTAAAAGAAAAAACTAAAGCAATGAGAGAAATTGTAGAGTTACCATTACGACATCCAGAATTGTTTGCAAGATTAGGAGTTGAGCCACATAGTGGAATTTTACTTTATGGTCCACCAGGGTGTGGAAAAACATTACTTGCAAAAGTTATGGCAAGTGAATCTGAAGCTAACATGTACCCAATTAATGGTCCAGAAATTATGAACAAGTATTACGGAGAAACAGAAGCAAAATTAAGAGATATTTTCAAAGAAGCAAAAGATAATTCTCCAAGCATAATTTTCATTGATGAAATTGATGCAATTGCACCAAAAAGAGAAGAAGTGTACGGAGATGTTGAAAAAAGAGTTGTGGCACAATTATTGGCATTAATGGATGGGTTAACAGATAGGGGAAATGTAATCGTGTTAGGTGCAACAAATAGACCAGACAGCGTAGATCCAGCACTTAGAAGACCAGGAAGATTTGATAGAGAATTCGAAATTACAGTTCCAAATGAAGATGGAAGGTATGAAATTTTACAAATCCATACTAGAGGAATGCCAATTAACGAAGACATAGATCTTAAAGGATTATCTACAGAATTACACGGATATACAGGTGCAGATATCAAATCACTTTGCAGAGAAGCTGCTATGAAATCAATTCGAAGATACCTACCAGAAATTGATCTTGAAACAGAAAAAATTTCTTCAGAAGTACTACAATCAATGCAAATTAAATTAATTGATTTCTACGATGCAATGCATGAAGTAGTTCCCACAGCAATGAGAGAATTTTACATAGAAAGACCAAAAGTGTGGTGGAGTGATGTAGGAGGATTAGATGATATTAAAAAAAGTTTAACAGACAACATAATCACCGCAATAAAAGAACCAAACAAATTTACAAAAATGGGCATCAAGCCTCCAAAAGGTGTTTTACTTTATGGTCCACCAGGATGTGGAAAAACATTACTTGCAAGAGCAGTAGCTACAGAAACGGGTGCAAACATGATATTAGTTAGAGGTCCAGAAATTCTTTCAAAATGGGTAGGAGAATCAGAAAAAGCAGTGAGGGACATATTTAGAAAAGCAAAAGCATCATCACCATGTATAGTAATTTTTGATGAATTAGATTCACTTGCAAAATTAAAAACAACTGAAGGCGGTGCAGGAGAAACAATTCTAAGTCAATTGTTAACAGAAATAGAAGAGGGCATATCATCACGAGTTGTAGTGATAGGAATTACAAATAGACCAGACATCATAGACAATTCATTATTACGAACAGGTAGATTAGATCTTGTTCTTTATGTGTCACATCCAGATGAAAAAGGAAGGTTAGAGATTATTAAAACACTAACAAAAAAAATGCCATTAACAAACGACGTAAAATTGCAAGAAATTGCAATTGCAACACAAGGTCATACAGGAGCAGATTTAGCTGCATTATGTAGAGAAGCAGCAGTTCATGCAATGAGAAATAATTCATCGAAAATTACCAGTCATGACTTTGCAGTTAGTTTGAAACAAGTAAAACCATCAATCACCAAAGAAATAGATCAGTGGTATAACACCATAAGAGAAAGTATATCTAATGTAGTACCCAAGTCAGGAGAGAAAGCATTTTACGGTTAATCATGACAATCCCATTAAGAAACACAATATTTGAAAAAATTAAAGAAGCAAACTCACTAACAGATGTTGAACTATACAAGAGTTTAACAAAAGATGGACTAAATTTACCAGAAGATAAATTTAACAAATTACTTTTAGATTTAGAAATTTTAGGACTAATCAAAGTAGCTTGGTTTACAAAAGATGAACGTAGAATTGAAGTAATAATAGTTGAAAAAGAAGAGGATCCAATTGAAAAACAGAATAAAGAAGTAATGGAAAAAGATTATGAAGCAAGTTTTCCTGGATTAGATAAGTAAGTAAAAAAATTAAATTAAAGGAAAATGAAAAGCTGCATCTAATGCGACTGCAACAAAAATTATTGTCAAATAAGGAGCAGTTACTTTGTATGCTTTCCAAGCAAATTCAGATGTAGGTGTTTTTGTTAATTTGTAATGATATACAAGCATCAATCCACCAGATACAGATGCAATAATTGCATAAACAATTCCCAATCCATCAGGAATTAATACTAGAATTAAAGAATAAGGAATTAAAATCAAAGTATTTCCCAAAATAAATTTAGATGTTTTTTGCATTCCAATAACAACAGGCAACATAGGAACTTCAGCTTGTGCATATTCATCCTTAATTTTCATTGCAAGGCACCAAAAGTGAGAAGGAGTCCACACAAATACTAAAAAGCCAACTAAAAATCCTAACAAGTCCATACTGCCAGTTGCAGCAGCCCATCCAGCCCAAGCTGCAGCACTACCAGCAATTCCACCAATTACAATGTTAGAAGTATTTCTACGTTTGAGCCAAACAGTGTAAATTATCACATAAGAAAATATTCCCACTGCAATGAAAAATGCAGAAATAGCATTAAGTGCAAAGAATCCATAAATTACAGAAATACAACTTACAGCTAATCCATATAACAAAACATTCGATGCAGCCATTCTTCCAGAAGGAATAGGTCTAGAACTAGTTCTACTCATTTTAGGATCAATGTCTTTATCATAATAATGATTTAATGCACTAGATCCAGCAGATGCCAAAGCTCCAGCTATAATGATATGTAAATAATCTAGGTATTCTAGCGGAGGAGATCCAGGAACTAATTTACTTGCAGCATACATGGATGTAACTGCAGTAATTACTAAAAGAACAACAATTCGTGGTTTAGATATTTCGATGATTTCATTAATTCCCAATTTACTCTATCCAGTTACAAAGTGGTTTTATTCCTTGTTGTAGATCCATTATATTTCAAAAGGAATAAGTATCTCACCCCTACCAGCTTATTTTAATGAGTAATTGGGACCTATTAATGCCAGGCATGGGCCTTACAGGCGTAGGATTAGCAGGCCTCATATTGTCATATGCAGGAATTGCACATACATTCATCGATGGTATGCATGCATTAACAGGATTAACAATGTTTGTAGGACTAATTTTTACAGCGGCAGGAATTCTAGATGGAGGTATTTCTACAAGCAATAGAGCCAAAATTACAACTTTGGTAATTGTTGCAATTTCACTAGGATTTGGAATCTATGCATTAGGTACAATGAATACATCAGACTTTACACTTACAGTAGTACTAATTTTACTAGCAGTTGCACTTCCAGCATTAGCAATAGGATACATTGCAATGAAAAAACCAGGAAGTCTAAAACCAATTGGTTTAGTTTTAGGATTAGCAGTTGCCAGTGCTATGGTTATTTGGATTACAGCAGGAACAATGAGTGAACAAGACGCAGAGATAGCAGAAGAAATGATAAATGAAGATGCAATGGAAGGAGAAGTGACAGGACCAATTTTTGCAATTGAAATCCTCAAGGATTCAGCACAAGAGGGAAATCCAGATTATGATCCAGACAGAGCAGTAGTTACACAAGGACATACAGTAGAATGGATTAATGCAGACATTGCACCACATACAGTTACCAGTTCAATTGATTATGGTGAAACATTTGATTCAAGTTTAATCAGTGCAGGAGAGACATTTACTTTAGATACAACTAATTTAGAAATTGGAGAATACGAATACTTGTGCATAGTTCACCCATGGATGATTGCAACATTAGTTGTAGAAGCACCAAAAGAAGCAACCAAAATTATAATTCCTGAAGGTGCAGCAATTCCAGAAGAAGGTAAAATATTCTATGATCCAGAAACAATCAACATTACAACTGGAACTACAATAGAATGGATTAACGAAGATCCTGCAATGCATACAGCAACATCAGGTAGTCCAACGAATGGAGCTGATGGAGTATTTGATTCACAAATATTGAACATCAATGATACATACCAATTTACATTTACAGATGCAGGCAATTATGATTATTATTGTATTTTACATCCATGGATGCTTGGAACTATTAATGTAGAATAGATTTGCAGGAAATTATTTTACAACAATCATACAAAAAAACTCTTTCACAGTATTCAGAAAATCAAAAACCCAATGAATCATGTGCATTATTATTTGGAAAAAATAATCAAGTTCTGGATATTTTTTTAACTGAAAATATTGAAGAATCACCAATAAATTTTACAATATCAAATGAACAATTGATAGAAGGGTACAAAATGGCTGAAAATAAAAAAATGGAAGTCATAGGAATATTTCATTCCCACCCCAATTCAGATGCATTTCCTTCAAATACAGATAAAAAATTCATGCAAAGTAATCCAGTAGTCTGGATAATTTACTCAGGAATAAATAAAAACTTCAGAGCATTTATTCTGGATTCAGAAACCAAAGAAATCCCAATTAAAGAAAAATAGACTTGATCAAATGTAAGAATATGGAATCAGCTTTGGGATTAAATATCCCTTATTTTAACAAAAAATATGGAAATTCACGTATACGACACTTATGTCAAAGCAGCAGACGGACACACCATGCACTTTGATGTAATTACTGGTGAAAAAGATCATCCTAAAGCAATTGAATTTGGTAAGGAATGGTTAAAAGAAATAGGAGAGGGAGAAGCAGAAATGACACAAAACGAATGTACTTTCTGTCACTCACAATCTTGTCCAGAGCCTGTAGAACAGGCAATTAAGGAAAAAGGTTATTTCATTCAAAAAATGGAAGGCTGTCCTTAAACATTTTTTTTATTTTTTAAAATAAAATTTTTTTACTACTTACAACAGTATTCATTTCATGAGTAAACAAAAATATTCAAAAGGTACAATATATGGAGATAAAAAAACAAAGTGGATTTGTGGTTGTTTTCAGACCACAGATAATTATTTTAAATTTTGTAACAAACATGATCAAACTTTAGAAAAAGCAATTCAAGCTCAAATTGATGAATTAGATATGACTTTGGTAATTGAATAAAATAATTAAATTGAAAGAATTGCAACAAATGCAGATACAAATACAATTGCAATAGTATTAAGTAATTTAATCACAGTGTTAAGGGCAGGTCCAGCAGTATCTTTGTAAGGATCTCCAATAATATCACCTACAACTGCAACTTTGTGAACTTCAGAACCTTTCTCACCATTCATTTCAACTAACTTCTTTGCATTATCCCATGCACCACCAGTGTTAGCTAAGTGATATGCTAATAGAATTCCAGTGACAACTGCACCCATTAATAATCCAGCTACTGCAGTAGGTCCCAATAAAATACCCAAGATAATTGGAGAAATGATTGCAACAATTGCTGGTTTCCATAGTTCTCTGATCGAAGCTACAGTTGCAATATCCACACATTTAGCATAATCAGGTTTAGAAGTTCCTGCAAGAATTCCAGAATCAGCCTTAAATTGTCTTCTAACTTCATCTACCATCTTACCTGCAGCTCTAGAAACTCCATTGATTAATTGGCCAGTAATAATAAATGGAATCAATCCACCAATTAATAATCCAACAATAATTGCAGGGTTTGTTAAACTATAATTTAATTCTAAAACACCTTCAAATACATGTGCAGCTTCAAATTGGAAAGCTTGTATCATAGCTAGTGCAGCTAATGCAGCACTAGCAATAGCGAATCCCTTAGTAACAGCCTTAGTTGTATTTCCTACAGCATCAATTTCATCAGTGACTTTACGATTTTCTTCTCCCATTCCAGTCATTTCAACAATTCCACCTGCATTATCAGCAATTGGTCCAAATGCATCAATACTCAAAACAATTCCTGCAAGACTTAACATAGCCATAGCAGTCAAGGAAGTTCCAAAAATACCATAAAGTACTGGGTCTGCACCTTCAGGAGCTGCAGATGAAGAGATAGAATATGAAATAATAATTGCAACAACTAATGCAATCATGAAGGGTCCGGTTGATTGCATTCCTTTGATAATTCCCATCAGTGTTAATGATGCATATCCCCATTTTGCAGAATCAGCAATTTCTTTTACTGGGCCTTTCTTGTAACTGGTATAGTTATCAGTAATTTTTTGAATAACAGGAACTAGTACAACACCAATAACAGTGGTTCCAAATAATGCATATGCAGTAGAAGACTGGTCAATAAATTGTGTAATAAACACATAGTTTAATGCAATTGCAATAGCAGCTGAAACATAAAATGAACGATTAAGAGGTTTCATAACATCAGTTACACCTTTTGAACCAACAATTAAAACACCAACAATGGATGCAATCATTCCAGAAGATCCAATTAAAATTGGATAAAGGAAAAAGTTTGGTGCACCAATTAATGCTGCAATCAATAGTGCTGCAAGAATTGTAACAATATAAGATTCATAAACATCAGAACCCATTCCTGCTGCATCTCCAACATTGTCACCAACATTATCTGCAATTGTAGCAGGATTTCGAGGATCATCTTCGGGAATATTTACTTCAACTTTACCCACCAAGTCAGCACCCATATCTGCAGCTTTAGTAAAGATACCGCCACCGATTCTAATGAATAATGCAATAAGACTAGCTCCAATTCCAACTCCTGCAATAGTAATTGGATCAGGATAAATTAAATACAAACCAGTGATTGCTAAAAGGGCCATTGCAGGTACTGCTAATCCAACAGTAGCTCCACCTCTAAAGGCCATAGCAAATGTCTTACCAAGACCATCACCACTAAGATTTGCAGCTCTAACTGCTGCCTTTACTGTAATTTTTAATGAGATAATACCAGCAACTGCAGATAATGCTGCACCCACTGCAAAAGCAATTCCATTTGATGGTTGCAAAAATGCTCCAATAATTACCGATAGTGCAATTGCAACAGGAATGATAATTTTCATTTCACGTTTTAGAAATGCTGATGCACCTTCTTTAACAGCATTTGAAATATCCATCATTTCTTTAGTACCAGAAGGTTGTTTGGTAATCCAAGCAACTAATCCACCAGCTACTAAAAAGGAAACAATTCCACAGATAAACGGAAGAATTTCAGCAAAATCCATAGTTATATCCCATTTCCCATTTCTTATAAATATACATCAAAAAGAAAGGATTTTACTTCTTTTCTTATATGGTGAAAAAGTTTTTCCACGAAGTCCTTGTCGCACTAATTTATTGAATCGTTTTCCATGTGCAAGATATGGAAATCTCATATGGATTAATTCATGAACAAGTGTATTTTCAAGTGTTTTTTCATCAGGAATTTTTCTAACATTTATGAAAACTAAATTATGTTGTAAATAAGATACACCGTAATATTTGTAAGCTGATGTACGACGACCTTCAGTCATTTCTCTAGGAGCATCAAGAACCTCTTTAGTAGATAATAAGATCACAGGTTCAGTAATAGAAAACCTCTGAGAATAAATTCCAACTTTTTCTAATATTTGTAATTTAAGATCAGGATCTAGTTTCATAGTTATTTGTCAAGTAATCTATGTTTATCTTGAAATGTCAATTGTTGTAAGCAAAGAGTCAACTTTTCGTTAACTCTTAAAAATAACCATTAACGAAAACTTACAAATTTCTGTAAGATAGTTGGTTGATTTTGAATCTACAAAATTATGAATGAATAGGGTCAGAGGTTATGTGGGGTAATCACGAATCATACAGCCACCGTCTCATCACACCCCAATTACTTCATCATATCAAGTAATGTTTGTGCTTTATTTCTAATTTCTGTAGTAATTTGTACTAAAACTAGTCCCTTATTGGGTTGACCATACAAAACAACTGAATTTT
>Ga0115566_10003720_pt1 | contig 12259 bp, 11 predicted proteins | sample COGITO_mtgs_1204_3_FD_87173 | JGI IMG/M metagenome (GOLD analysis project Ga0115566, IMG submission 87173) | Pelagic marine microbial communities from North Sea - COGITO_mtgs_120405 | ecosystem: Environmental > Aquatic > Marine > Epipelagic | place: Germany:Helgoland, sampling site Kabeltonne...
CAGCAATTTATTACAACTATCCCAAATCCGTTTGTAATGCAAAATTGTAACACAAGTGGTGCTTGGACAGGACCTTTTATAATGACAAGAGGAAAATTGACTTACACTGTTGCGCCTAATTCGTTAACAGCAGAGCCTGGTTTTGCTTTGGTGAGTGGAGTTATTACTCCTAGAAATGATTGTAATTCTACTGGCTACAAGTTGACTTGGGTGATTGGTGGAACCACTACCACTAAGTTTCAATACTATTAAGAGTAATTATATCGCTCTTACTAACTCAATTTCGTAAACTACCGGAGTATAAGGAGGGACAATTCCTGTAGAACTCCCTTTTTCGCCAAAGGCAAATTCAGAAGAACATATAACTTGGATTTTCCCACCTACATCAATGTGATGCAGAGCGATTTCAAAAGCCCTGATTACTTGGTCCGGTTTGCCCAATTGAAAGTCCAATAACTGACCTAGCTTTTTAGTGTTGTCAAATTCTTTTCCATCCAAGAAATTTCCCTTGTAGTTAATCCACAAATTTTGTCCACTTTGAGCTTTTACTCCATTCCCCTTTTTAATCACTTTTAAATACACTCCTTGAATATGTCTAGTGGGATTAATATCGTTCTCGAGTAAATAGGCCCTTAGAATTTTCAATTCATCTAAATCTTTCTCTTGTACTTCAATGCTTGTATTTGTTTTGTTTTTATCAACTATTCGATTCAGTTTAATGCCCATGACGTAAGAATCTTTCCATTCCTTTATCTTTCCATTAGAAATAGTAGCTATGTCAATGGAATTAGGAAATATAAATGAGGCCGAATCTCCGGAATGCAATAGACTTATGGCTTCGCTTAAAGAACCATTTGAAGTACTACCTAATTCAACCTTGAGTACCGCTCCCTGCGCCATTCCATTTCTAAAGACGATCTCTTTGTTATTATTTAAAACGGTGATTTCGGCAAAAACCTGATTTTTTGACTCTGCTTTCTTTTCACCTTCACCCAACGTGTGAAGTTTGTAATAGAGACCTGAAGAGGTTAAAGAAAACCCATCCCATTTATTTATATCACAGGCATTAAAAAGGACCAATAAGCATACGAAAAGACAAATTCTCATTGTACTGAAACGATTTCTAAGTCATATAGTAAAGTAGTGTTTGAAGGGATTTTTTGGTTATCGCCCATAAAACCATGAGCCAAGTGAGCGGGTAAAACAACGTGTGCCTTATCCCCTACTTTTAAATAAGTTACTACTTCATGAATTCCACTTTCAATATTATCTCGACCAACAGTAAAAAACTGACTGCTTCCATTTTTACTGGAGTAAATGCTGTCTCCGTTTAAATAGGTAATTACATATTTAACCTCTACTACATCGCTTAATTTAATTGAATCACCATTGGCGGTTTCATAGACCTGATAGCGCAATCCGGTTCCAGTACTCTCCAAATCCCACCCCAAACCATTAGTTGTAGAGTCAATTTTACCCTTTTCTATACCCACTCTATTTTTGTTGGCTTCTAATAGTTTTTCCTTAAGTTCCTTGTCCGAAATGGGTGGTTTCTTGTTATCCATGTCACTTTTACAACTAGAACTAATAAGAGTACAAAACAAAAAAACGAGACACAAAAACCTTTTACTAACCATTGCAACAAAATTGATGATTTAGAATGTAATTTTACCTGCTGAATATTAATAATAATGAACAGATACATTTTCATGCTGCTGTTGAGTTTTCTTTCGAGTTCACTTCTTGGGCAAAAGGTTTATTGGAAATCCAATTATGGCAAAACAAATGCTCCGGTTGGAGGGATGAAAAACGTTAAAGACATAATTAAAAAGGAGTTTGTATATCCTGCATCTTGCATTACCAATAACATTGAAGGGGCAATTGATATTAAGTATAAGCTGAATAAACAAGGCATCCCAATCATCAGCTCAATCTCTGGCACAGACAATGAAGCCATAAAAGCTGAAACTAAAAGAATGTTTTTGAAAATTCGTTTTAGTAAAAGCAACTTGAGAACGGACAATGACCCCGATGACCTATTTCAGATTACGTTTTCTATAAAGAATTGGGATAAACTTTCTAATAAAAGGAAATATCAAGAGATTAACTATCCTCACTTACCCATTGACAGCACCGAAAAAGTATACAAGTATCAATTGTTAAAAATTAAGCCAAAACCCATTTATCAGAAGAAAGAATCATATTCAAGCTTTAATAATTACATATCCAGCAAGTTAACCTATCCCGAAGAGGCGTTTAAAATAGGATTAAAAGGAGAAGTTGTGATTTCTTTCATCATAGAACAAAGCGGTCAAATTACCAATATTGAAGTATTAAAACCTCTACCATCGGGCTGCACAGAAGAAGGGCTAAGATTAATAAAAGCACTGAAATGGTATCCAGCAATAGTCGATGGAAAAGCCGTTAGAACTTTAATGACATCGAGCATCGGATTCGGAGTAGCTTCCAATGCATTTCAAGAATCATTCAATCAAGGAAGGTAAGTAAGAAGTAATTACGAGCAGTTCTTTGAGGGAGGTTCGTTATTTAGGAAGTGGAAACAAATAGAATTAATCCAATTATTTCAGCAAATTCACCAATCAAACCCGTTTTGCAAAAGAGGGCCATCTGTATGATTTAGCTTATAAGCGAATTGAAATTATACTTAAATGAAGATTGTGGGTTTTTATTCCAAGATTTTATTAATAAGCTGCTAGTCGTTAGCTTCTAGCTTTTAGCCTTTAGCCTTTAGCCTCTAGCTACTAGCTACTAGCTTCTAGTGTCTAGTGTCTAGTGTCTAACAGCTAGTGTCTAGTGTCTAGTGTCTAGTGTCTAGTATCTAGTATCTAGCATCTAATTAAAACTTCACCACCTTTTTAGAATAACCACCATTCACAATAAGGAAATAAATGCCTGGCTTTAACTTTTCTAAATTTACTTCTTGCTCAGCTTCACCGCTCTCATAATTTTTATCTAAAAAAACCTTACCCTGTGCATCTATAAGTTTTAACGATTTTATTGACTCTGAATATTCAATTTTAAATGAATTGGAAAAGGGATTGGGACTAACCTTTATTTTTTGGGGATTTGTTAATTCATCAACACTAGTATAAGGGTAATAATGTAAACAATGAATATACGCTTCATACCAGTCTCTTTTTTTTGTAATAAAACTATAAAGTATAGTTTCAAAATGATACAAAGTAGCTGTTTTCATTTTGCATTTGCAAACTTTGTTATCAAAAAAAGAATGATAAGGGTTGAAAGAGAAAAGCGCTAAACTATCCAAGTCTGTTGCAAACCAACCGTTTTCTAATTCTCCAATTGCACCTACAACAACAATATTACTTTTATTGCATTTCGGTAAGGTTCTCCAATTAATTTCTTCTGCTACATAGCCTTCAGAACTTGTTAACCAGGAATCATTATTCGATTTGTATGAACATCGCTGAGGAGCACCTTCTAACCTTGGCGCACCTACTGTCATAATTTGATCTTCAGCAAGCCCATTTGCAGTTATTTTTCTTACTACCGTGTCATTATATTGGTACCAATATTTGTCCATAAGTTTAAATTCTTTAGTCCCATATTCATTTACGCTATCTACAAATCGAGCATAAACTTTAAACGAATCAATCACTCCGTTTCGCATCAACATTCTTAGGGTATCTTTAGATTCGGTGAACTGCAAGGAATCACTTATCCATTGCCTGTAAATTTTTTTATAGGTTTTTCCATTAACCGTAGTATCGCCTTTAGAACTATACCTGATAAAACTAAGGTCACAAGCACTACCATTCGGAATTCTAACTTTTAAGTACCATCTGGCTGAATCTTTTGGGAAATTATATAAATTGTTTTGAGAAAAAGAAATTTCTGATAATCCAACTAAAACTAGCACTACCAACAAAATTTTAAAAAATGCGCTTCGATTATTCATATTAGTAGTTTTAATTGTTTCAGTTTTTCACCACCTTTTTAGAATACCCACCATTAACAATAAGGAAATAAATGCCTGGTTTTAAGTCTTCTAAATTTACTTCTTGTTCAGCTTCAACGCTCCCATAATTTTCATCTAAAAAAACCTTACCCTGCGCATTTATGAGTTTTAAGGATTTTATTGACTCCGAAAACTCTATTTTAAAGGAATTGGAAAAGGGATTTAGGTGGATTTTTATTTTGGAATTGGAAATAATTGATTCAACACTTACACCTCTAGTGCATTTTAAAGCCATTTTATACCAACCATATTTGCCATTATTCTTATAACGAACATCCATTGCATATAGTGCTGCGGATACTTTTAAACAAGAAGAAGGAGGGGTATAAGCGTAAATTCCGGCACTATCTAGGTCAGTGCCAAACCAACTTTTTTGTTTCTCACCAATAAAAGAAAAGTAGCTATAAAAAGGCAAGACATAAGGCGTCCAGCTTGAGTAAGGCATTTTGAGAGCTGAATAATGTAAACTAATTAGTATAGAAGGACTGTGTTCAGAATAAAGCCAACAATCTCTGCTTCCATTAATGTCTTGAGTTTCAACTAAGGCTTGGTCTACCTTTAATAAATTTGCCGTAATTGGTCTGTATAATGTATCTCTACTTGTATCTGTTCTAAAACTAAAATCACCAACAACATGCTCAGAAATGCCGTAACCATTAATACTATCTACAAATCTCATTATTACCTTTTGACTATCGGCGCTCATTCTCATAAACATACGAAGGGTGTCTTTTGAGTCTAAAAACAAAGTAGAATCTAAAGAAGTTTGTCGATAAACTTTGTGGTATTTTTTGGTTCCGACCACTGTGTCTCCTTTAGAATAATAGCGAATATAACTTACTTCGCATCCTGTCACGGTTGGGGTGTTTTTTTTGCAAATACCACCTTGCCGAATCTTCCGGAAAAACAGTTAGTAATTGAGAAAAAGAAATTTCAGATAATCCAACTAGAATTAACACTACCAAGAAAATTTTAAAAAATGCGCTTCGATTATTCATATTAGTAGTTTTAATTGTTTCAGTTCTTAATAAATAATTTGGTTTGAATGCCTAACTCCATATGAAAAGAAATGGAATTAGCTTATAAAAGTAATTTTTTTTTAAGAGGACGACGATTATTGGTGGCGTTATATTGAACTGCAGGACGGAGAGAATTTGTGGCTAAAGAATTTCAGTGATCAACAAACTTTCAATTTAATTAACCCAATACTCAGAAAGAATACTATAGCAAAAATCGTAGGAGATATTCAAATGTTTTTAAAAGGTCATTTAAACTTGACTTAAAATACATTTAAGCTTTTCCTAACTATATTTTCTATTAAATCGCCCCTACATATTCCTTCTATACTGCCCTCCAACACCAAACATAGCATCAGTTATTTGACCAATAGAACAATGCTTGGTGGCCTCCATTAAAGTCTCAAAAAGATTTTCATTTTTAATGGTCGCTTTTTGAATTTCAGAAATCCAATGAGCCGTTTGATCAACATTTCCTTTGTTCAAATGCCCCAACATATCGATTTGATATTGCTTTTCTTCTTCAGTTGCACGGATAACTTCTTGTGGAACTACTGTTGGTGAACCTTTAGAACTTAAAAAAGTATTTACACCGATTATCGGAAACTCACCTGTGTGTTTCAACGTTTCATAGTACAATGATTCTTCCTGAATTTTAGAACGTTGATACATAGTCTCCATCGCACCCAATACACCACCACGTTCGGTAATTCTATCAAATTCTGTCAAGACAGCTTCTTCAACTAATTCAGTCAATTCTTCGGTAATAAAAGACCCTTGAATTGGGTTTTCGTTTTTAGCTAATCCCAATTCCTTATTGATAATCAATTGAATTGCCATTGCCCTTCTAACTGATTCCTCTGTAGGTGTTGTAATTGCTTCATCGTAAGCATTGGTATGCAAACTATTACAATTATCATAAATTGCGTAAAGAGCTTGTAGAGTTGTTCGAATGTCGTTAAAGTCAATTTCTTGCGCGTGTAACGAGCGTCCTGAAGTTTGAATGTGATACTTCAACATTTGAGCCCTAGGGTTCGCCTTGTATTTATTCTTCATGGCTTTAGCCCATATTCTTCGAGCAACTCGGCCTATTACGGCATATTCTGGATCAATACCATTACTAAAAAAGAATGACAAGTTTGGCCCAAACTTATTGATATCCATACCTCTACTCAAGTAGTATTCTACATAAGTAAATCCGTTTGCTAGTGTAAATGCCAATTGTGTAATTGGGTTTGAACCGGCTTCAGCAATATGGTATCCTGAAATAGAAACAGAGTAGAAGTTTCTGACATTCTTGTTAATGAAATACTCCTGTACATCTCCCATTAGACGTAAGGCAAATTCCGTAGAAAAAATACATGTGTTTTGTGCTTGATCTTCTTTCAAGATATCAGCTTGAACGGTACCTCTGACCTTACTTAATGTTGCGGTTTTTATTTCATTGTAAACAGTAGTATCTAATACTTGATCTCCTGTTACTCCCAACAACATAAGCCCAAGACCATTATTACCTTCTGGTAAATTGCCCTGATACTTAGGACGGTCCACTCCCTTCGCCTTATAAATAGCAACTATTTTCTTTTCAATTTCTGATTCAAGTCCATTTGCCTTAATGTACTCTTCACATTGCTGATCAATGGCAGCATTCATAAAAAAACCAAGCATCATTGGTGCTGGACCATTTATGGTCATTGAAACTGAAGTTTTGGGGTCTGCTAAATCAAAACCAGAGTATAGTTTTTTAGCATCGTCTAAACAACAGATAGAAACACCTGCGTTTCCAATTTTACCATATATATCTGGTCTATGACCAGGGTCGTTTCCGTATAAAGTTACTGAATCAAAGGCAGTTGAAAGCCTTTTGGCCGGCATACCTAAACTAACATAGTGAAAACGCTTATTTGTTCTTTCTGGCCCACCTTCTCCTGCAAACATTCGAGTTGGATCTTCCCCTTCTCTTTTAAACGGAAATAAACCTGCAGTGTATGGAAATTCTCCAGGTACATTTTCCTGTAATATCCATGTCAATAAATCGCCCCAAGCTTTGTACTTGGGTAAGGCAATTTTAGGAATTTGAGAATGAGAAAGAGATTCTGAATGAGTCTCAATAGAAAGCTCTTTGTCTCTTACTTTAAATTTAAAAACCGGATCGCGGTATTTACTTTGCACACTGCCCCAATCTTCTATTAATTTCATGTTGTGAGGATCCAAATCAAGCTTAACTTTCTCAAAGCTCTCTTGCAATCCTTTTAACAATCTGTCTTTATCGTCAACATCGGTATTTTTAATGGCTTCAATAGACGTGTGAATAGAATATAAATTTTGAGCAATTTCTGCCTGTTGAATAACCCATTCATCATACCCTCTGTTATTCTCACTTATTTCTGAAAGATAACGAATACGTTTTGGTGGAATGATAAAAATCTTTTCACTCATTTCGTTGGTAATTTCAAAGGTACTGTTCAGTGTTGACCCTGTTTTTTCATCAATTTTATCAATTAATAATTTATACAACGTGTTGGTGCCCGGGTCATTAAATTGAGAAGCAATTGTACCATAAACAGGCATATCATCAGGGTTGTCATGCCATAGATTATGATTCCGTTGGTATTGTTTTTTAACGTCTCTTACAGCATCTAACGCTCCTCTTTTATCAAACTTGTTAATTGCAATTACATCAGCAAAATCAAGCATGTCGATTTTCTCCAATTGTGTTGCAGCTCCATATTCTGGAGTCATAACGTATAAAGAAACATCACTATGGTCAAGAATTTCTGTATCACTTTGTCCTATTCCTGAAGTTTCAAGAATTATTAAGTCAAAATCTGAAACTTTTAAGATGCTTAAGGCATTTGCAACATGTTTAGATAGAGCCAAATTACTCTGACGAGTTGCCAATGAGCGCATATAAACACGTTCATCCTTAATAGAATTCATTCTAATTCTGTCGCCCAATAAAGCCCCACCCGTCTTTCTCTTAGAAGGATCAACTGATACAACTGCAATGGATTTATCTTCAAAGTCAATTAAAAAACGACGTACTAACTCATCGACTAAAGATGACTTACCAGCACCACCAGTACCGGTAATACCTAAAATTGGTGTTTGAATTGATTTCGACTTTTCGTCTATTTCGGCTAATATTTCTTTTGTTTCTTCAGGAAAGTTTTCAGCAGCAGAAATCATTCTTGCAATGGCTGAAACATTATTCTTTGACAGGTTCTTCTCAGCTCCATTCAATTCTCCACCTAATGGGTAATCAGAGGACTGAACCAAATCGTTAATCATTCCTTGAAGTCCCATTTTACGACCATCGTCAGGACTATATATTTTAGTTACCCCATAGTTATGTAAATCTGCTATTTCTTCAGGCAGAATTACACCACCACCTCCACCAAATATTTTTATATGCGTAGCTCCTTTTTCTTTCAAAAGGTCATACATGTATTTGAAATATTCATTATGACCACCCTGATAAGAGGTCATTGCAATCGCATTTGCATCTTCTTGAATAGCACAATCAACAACTTCTTGCACACTTCTATCATGGCCTAAATGAATTACTTCAACTCCAGTAGATTGAATAATTCTTCTCATGATATTGATAGCCGCATCGTGCCCGTCAAATAGAGATGCTGCAGTAACAATTCGAACTTTATTTTTTGGAATGTATGGAGAAACCTCTAACATATTATTTGCTTTTTATGTGGTGCAAAATTACAAGATTGAAAATGGAGAAGCAAGCTTGTATTTGAGCCTATTTGATACATTAAAACTTCGAGATGATTATTTAAGAAAATACCTGTAACTCTTCCTCAACCTCACTCAATACTACTGGCAAACAGCTCATTATAACACACAAAGCAATCTTTACCTCCCCCCAGTCTGGGGAGTCTGGGTTTTCCAAACCCAATTCATCTAAATAATCTATATGTTTATCAAGCTCGTTTATTCCAAATAATTTTAATGGTGCTTTGATTTTATGAGCTATGCTGCCCAGCGCCTCAATATCTTCTGACTCAAGAGCAATAGAAAACCCTTTGATATAACTTGGGTAATCAACAACAAACATGGAAAGAATATCTTTCACAAAAGACTCATCTCCGTTAGACAATTCAATTAATTGTTCTAAATCTATTTTCTTTTCAATGTTCTTTTCAAAGTCAAATGGCGAATTACCGGAGAAATATTCGGAAACATTCATCATTATATTGGGCACTTCAATCCAATTACCTTTGAAATTAATAGGTTTTGTTTTCTTTGAAATTACTTGAATAGCATCTTTTCCTACCAATTTGCTTAGCATTTGGTATGCCTTATTAATATGAATGTCAGCTGGACAATCACTTAAAAAAACACATTTGTAACTCCCGGCTTTTAAGTGTCCAATGCCATCAATAACATTCGTCACTTCGTCTACGTTTTTATAAGCATCGCGAAGCATTGCCGATAAATCATCGTCATTATTATGTCCTTTTATGTAAAGTGCACTCATCTAGAAATAAATTCTTTGCAACTATGTAACAATTTTTTTTAATAAACTTAATAATGTGACTTAAAGGATATATTTTTGGCTTATCTACCTAAATTAAAGACAGAGAAGAATGAATTGTGTTGTTGTAGATGATGAAGCTATATCTAGAAAAATCCTTGAAAAGTGTATTTCTGATACTCCGTTTTTAAATTTGGTGGGGTCTTATTCTGGTGCATTAGAATTGAGAAAAGACCTTCCCAATAAGGCGGTGGAAATAATTTTTTTAGATATTCAAATGCCGGAAATGAATGGACTTGAATTTGTAAAGTCTATTGAAAATATTCCTCAAGTTATTTTTGTTACTTCAAGAACAAATTACGCTGTGGAGGCATTTGAAAATGATGTTACTGATTATTTAGTAAAACCAGTCACTTATCCTCGATTTTTAAAATCAGTAGAAAAGGCAAAAAAGATTAATGAACTATTCTCGGAAAACAAGGATGAGAATATTATTTATGTTAAAAGTGATTCAAGACTTATAAAAGTAGATCTTACTCAAATCATTTTTATTAAAGCTCTTGGGGATTATGTGAGACTTCATACCAAACAAGCAAAATTCACTATTCTATCAACTATGAAAGCGATGGAAACTAAGTTAAACTCTTCTGATTTTCAACGTGTTCATAAGTCCTACATTGTTAGAAAAGACAAAATATTGAAGTTGGAGAAAAATGTAATTCACATGGAAAAAGTCCATATTCCAGTTTCAAGAACATATAAGGATGTTCTAAAATCTTCTCTTAAGGTTTTTTAAATTCTTCCTTATCAACGGATCTTTAAGTAATCACTTTTTCGATTAGCATCTATTTTTCAGGTCCTCATTCCTTACTTAAATTCTTAGTTTCGTGCCGTGGAAGTTCGTAAGTGGATTATTGGAGTTTTATTACTCATTTTTGTCAGTTTGCCTGTAATAAGTATTTTGGTTTGGGTTGTTAGTCCTAAAAAACCCATAAACCTGCTAATCGTGGACAAAACAGTACTTACTCCTGATGGAAATGAGCATAAAAGTTTCAACTGGGTACTCAAACATCATAAATATGTAAAGCCAGATGAATCTTTTTATGAAATTGATGATTATAGAGGTTTCTTTCCATTAGATAGTGAAAAATTTTATATCGATGATTTAGATCTTTATAAAGATGCACAGCTTGACAGCTTAGCGGACACATTGGACATGGTCTATTTCACGGATACTTACGGAAACTATTACAATGAGTGGTATAGACATAAAGAGTTATCTGAACACTCTGAAATGGTTTACGGCAGAACTTCAGAGAATGACTACAAACTGATGGAGAAAATGCATGAGCGTCAAAAATTGGTTCTCACTGAATTTAACACCATTGCCTCCCCCACGAGTAATCCGGTTAGGGATAAAATTGAAAACGAATTTGGGATAAAATGGTCTGGCTGGGTAGGCAGGTATATGTTTAGCTTGGACACCACCAAAAACCCTGAGCTTCCAAGCTGGGTGGTAAAACTGCATAAAGAACAGTATGATGGCACGTGGCCGTATAAAAAATCAGGTATTATTCTAGTTCATGAATCAGAACGAATTGTAGTTCTAGAAAATGATTTAGATCTTGATTTCGAAGTTCCTATTATAAAGACGGATTTATACTATCAAGAATTTTTTGGGGTTCAAGAGTACATTAGATACCCATTTTGGTTTGACATATCGCATATAGAATATGATGACTTAGTGGTTTCTTATTATAAAATTCACACCAATCATAGAGGAGATTCTATCTTGGAATGTAATAACATACCCAAGGAATTCCCGGGAGTTTTAGGAGATCATATTATAAATAGATTCTATTATTTCGCAGGCGATTTTGCCGATAATCCAATCGCAATGTCAGCAGTGTACTCAAGAGGAATAGAATATATCGATTTCTTTTTGTACAACAACAGGGATTTATCTGATAGAAAAAAGTTTTTCTGGAAATATTATCGTCCTATGATGGCAAAAATAATGTCTGATTATTACGCTGTTTATCATTACGAAGACATCGAACACTAGAAGGATTATCTCCTAAGTTAACTCTACCCTAGATTCTAAGAATAACCTATTCAAGTAAAAAGGCTAATTTTACCCAATGCCTCATAATTTTCAAACTAGCTTGGCCTATGAGAATTCAAAGTCAACTGTTGCAGATACTTTTTACTACGACCAATTTCATGTAGAAAATATCATTCGTTTTAATAGTGGAAGTCCATCTGATATGGTTTTCCAAAGACAGGATATCGACCTTCAATTATTCGGCTGGGGAAAGCATACCAACGTTTCAGAAAAATTTAGAGACTTTGATTTTAACGATTTGTACTTGGAGCTTTACAGCATGTATCCCGAAACGAAAGGTTGGATGCATAAATCTGAAGCAAATTATCTTGCCTATTTTTTTCCAAAACGTATGTTTTGGATAGATAAAAAAGAACTTCAACAAATTTTCAAAACTCAGATTGAACCGGCTATAAACTTCACAGAATTAGAAAGTTGGTTGAAAACAAATAAAAACAAAAGTGGAAAATACAAAACTCAAATTGAAGTAAAAGGCCAGCCTTATTCTGTACAAATTATAACTGCTTTTAATAGAACTTCAAATAAAGATTGGAATACAGTGGGAGTTTCAGTTCCTTTTAACTTACTAAAAAACTGTGGATTAACTTGGAGAGATTCTTCGCTATAGAAAAACGGCTATTTCA
>Ga0115566_10003726_pt1 | contig 12240 bp, 7 predicted proteins | sample COGITO_mtgs_1204_3_FD_87173 | JGI IMG/M metagenome (GOLD analysis project Ga0115566, IMG submission 87173) | Pelagic marine microbial communities from North Sea - COGITO_mtgs_120405 | ecosystem: Environmental > Aquatic > Marine > Epipelagic | place: Germany:Helgoland, sampling site Kabeltonne...
ACCACCAACAGTGGCTCGACCCCGATTTCTATGAAAAAGAGTCGCTTCAGCAACTGATCAAACCCTATTCGGCAGATAAAATGACAAGCCGATTGGTTAACAAAACCGTTAATCATGTCAAAAACGAAACACCTGATTGTCTTGCGATAATTGAACATTGATATTCGGCGCGGTCGATGCTTTCGTAATAGTCAGTGATACGAGGCGATTTTCACCATTGTTTTAAAGCAAGCCGCATCGTCATTGAAATTGGTAGTTGACGCAGGTTGCTTACTTTTCATTCAGATTTTGAAGCCAGAATAAATTGTCCCAACGCATTAATATTTACGACTCCGATGCGATCAAAAGATGGCGGAAGCAACACGCCATTGATCCAATGCGAATTCGTAAATTTCGAAATGCGTTTTTCAAGCGATTCGTGGGTGATTCGCTTCTGAACAAAGAATTTTCGGTGATTGGGTCAGCAACAAATGAGAACCGGATCAACGGGAATACACAAAATCAGGTCGCATTTGACGAACTCCAATTGCATTGCCTCGAAATCGCAAAACTTTGTGATTCGGAAATTGACGGTGCGACTAAATTGCTGATGCGGACCGAAGATGGTTTACTTCTCGAAACAGTGATCCTGAGAATCGAAACCGGGCGGACAACGTTGTGTGTTTCCAGCCAAGTTGGATGCGCGGCAGCATGTGACTTTTGTGCGACGGGTAAAATGGGGGTTGCGAGGAATCTCTCGGCCAGTCAAATTCTCGATCAAGTTGTATTGGCAGGTCAACTATTAACGACAGAAAATCGCCGATTGCGAAATATTGTTTTTATGGGAATGGGCGAGCCTTTTCATAATGAATCAGGTTTGTTTGAGGCTCTTGAAAAGTTAATCGCTCCAGATTTTTTTAATCATTCACCATCGCGAATCCTGGTTTCCAGTGTAGGCGTTGCAGACGGAATGATCCGTTGCGCTGAACGATTTCCGGAAGTAAACCAAGCAATTAGTCTTCATAGTGCTGATCAAGCAACCCGCGAAAAACTGATTCCACTGTCGCGAAAATATAGTCTCAATGAATTGCGATCGACTATCGCGGTGATCAACCGACTCCAGTCCTGTCCATTTATGATCGAGTACCTTATGTTGTCAGGATTGAACGATTCCGAACGTGATGCGCGGCAACTGATTCATTGGTTAGCTGATTTGAATGTGCATGTTAATTTAATTCCGTACAACCCAATTGACTCAGCGCCTCATTTGGTTGGTAGTGAAGAGTCGTCCATTCTTCACTTTTCCGACGTTTTAAAAGCGTCCGGTTTGAAAACGACAACACGGTATTCGCTGGGTAAAGATATCGCCGCAGCATGCGGACAATTGGTGCAACAAGAAAACCGCCGCATCGCTAAATCGTTGTCACTCAAATAAATTGATGAGCCTTTGAATTGATGAGCCTTTCGAGTGGTGCTTGCTGGGGATCAAAGTGCCAACCGATTTGCGAATACCAATCGTTGGCCCATAACCGGTTCTAAAGCCAATTGGATACGGAATGCAATCCTTGATTTGGAATATTTTCTTTAGTTCGTTTTTTATACTGTGTATCAAATGGACTCAAAAGAACGAACGCACCGACGTTGTGACTGTGGGAGCGATCAACTACATCGTTGCAGCAATTTGGGGCTTTCGAGCCTACAGGGAATCGTCGCCGTCCGATCAAGTTTTATACGCCATCTGGTCAGGTAGCGCGTTGGGTACGTGTTACTTTGTCGCGTTTTTCTTCCTGATTTATGCCGTGCATTGGGTTGGAGCATCGAATTCTGCTGCAGTTTCCCGACTGTCTCTGGTGATACCCGTAGCAGCGGGAATCCTTCTATGGGGCGAGCATTTAAATGGTTATCAATCTATGGGAATCGTGGTTGCGTTTGTGTCGCTGTTTTTGGTAGGCCATTCATCGCGGCGCACCCAAACAAGCGAACCCAAAAATGACCAAGGCAAATCACAAAATGAAATGACTGCGTTACTGCCTACAAAAAATGCACCCAGCGACCAAGGTCCGTGGTGGTTGATTTGGTTTGTTTTACTAACGTTTTTCGTTATTTGCGGATGTTCAAGATTGACACAGCAAGCCTGCAACCAAATGTGCGATTCGGCAAAGGATTACCCCACTTTCTTGTTTGCCGCTTTTGTTGCAGCAGGTATCCCCTCACTTTGCGTTCTCATCTTTCGTCGTAATCCGATTTCTCGATGGGAACTTGTCGCTGGAGTCTTACTTGGATTATCGAATATCTTTCAAAGCCACTATATCCTTCAAAGTTTAGACGCCTTTCCAGGCAACAGCGCATTTGTGTTTACGGTAACCAGTACAGGTGGATTGGTGTTAACGACGGGTGTTGCCGTTCTGTTGATGAAAGAACGAATCAATTGGCAAAGCGGGATCGGCATCGCATTGGCATCTGCCTCCATATTCCTGTTGCGAATGTCTACACCAAACTAATATTTAAATCACTATGCAGTGATTTGGTATAACGTGTTGACGTTGTTACGCGTGATAGCAAATGCCTACAGGCCAATTGGTCTTTACATTCCATCAAACGTGCCACACCATCACTAATCACACCATCACAAAACACGGCGGCAAATGGGCATGCGGTTTGACAGGGAATGAATGGTGATAAACGTCACTAACCAGTTAGGGCCAGACGGGGATCCTTCTATTGGATCAGATAGACCTTTCCACGAAGTTCAATCAAGACTTGTTGATCATCTTTTTGCAATGCCAAAACAGCATTTTCTGATTTCGAATTGTTTTCCGTTAAGTCAAAGTATTCTTTGGAAAACCGTTTTACCTCTGTGATTTTCGCCTTGTCCTTGTTTATGTCGATATCCTTTGCCGAAGCGTCGATCCACAAATTGCCGCGACGGTAAATTGTATTCTTTCCAATCACTTTGACTGAGTCGACGGAGAACTTGCGATCGTTATCAATGTCATTGATGATGATCCCACCACCGGAGGAACTACTTGATTTGGCCAGTTTCTTACTGCTTTCCATTGACTTTGATTGGGAATCAGTCCCACGCCGAACCCCGCCGAGGCCACCGCCGCCTGCGTTACGACCTCGACCTGGCATCCGTGTAGAATTAGCTGCATAGGGTCGAACATTTGACTGGGCTAAATCAAGGGATTCACCAAAAAAGTCCGCCGACGGAAGCTGACTAGCGTTCTTTAGTCCATTCTTAAAATCGCGTTGAGCAAAACCGGCACGGCCACCAGATTCGTCCAAACGACCAAGTTGAATTCTTGCTCGCTCGAATTCCCGTCGACCGCTTGTTAGTCTATTTCTTGGACCCTGATCGTCGGCAAGGAAAGAAGTGTATGGCGTAATGATTCCATGTTTGGTGGAAAGCCCAACCAGTTCGTTAATTAGTTCATCGTTCTTTCCCTTCAAGTCCATTTCATCGATGATTTCACCGATGCGTCGCATTGCCCAAAGCTTCTCGACAAACGAGTTCGAATCGTTGTAGCTCTTTTTTGCGAATTCGGCCGGGAAAGAGAACTTCTGCGATTTGGATCCAACTTTTCCAGAAATTCGAATCTTTGCAGCTCCCGAAGTTTTGTATCGACCCGCGACAACCAATTGCTGACCGGTAAAAATCTCAAACACTTTCTTTGGGTAAATGCGATTTACTGGTTGGCGATCTGATGAAGCAACTTCGTCAAACATGTAATCGATTTTCACGTCCGTTAACACGGGCGAAGCGATTTTATTGTAGAGTCGACTGACATGTGTTTCTAAATCTTCGTCCGGTCGAACGTATTCACTTTGGCCACGATTTTCCGACGTTAACCGATCAAGCAACCGACTATTGACGTCATAGCCGACGCCCAGGCTGATGACTCGTGCATTCAGCGCGTTGATCTTTCGCGAATTTTCTACGATTTTCATCTCGTTGGTTTCACCAGCTGTCGGTCGACCATCGGTTAAAAAGACGATGTAATTAGGCTGCGATCGGTCTTGAATCATGCTCAGTGATGTTTTTAGGGCAGCATCAATTGCGGTACTTCCTCCGGCATAAATTCCGTCGACGAATGCCAACGCCTCAACCCGGCTCTTGTCGTTGTATTTTTGGAGCTCCGGTTTGAATGATTCGACGTCGCTGTCATAAGCAACGATGTTGAAGAGGTCGCCTTCATGCAAGTTGTTTAAAACAAAACGAAGTGCTTCGCGAGCTTGCTCAATTTTCTTACCGCTCATGCTTCCGCTGCGATCGGCGACAAAGACAACCGTTTTCTTGGGGCGCTCTTTCGCTTTGTTTTTGATCTGCGGACTGGCAAGCATCAAGAAGAATCCTTCATCTGCATCCTCTGGCCAGTAGGTTAAAACACTCGCGCCAAGCTTGCCTTCGTTGGTATCAAAAAATAATCGAAAGTCGGTCGATGGAATTCTGTTCTTTGCTTCAAGTGTAATTTTTGCGGATTTTTCGCCACTGCGTTCGACGTTAACAGGATGGGTTGGACTGTAAACGCTTTTGATTTTGTATTTGCTTGAAATGGCAATATCGAACTTCAACAAATCGATCGGAGTCGAAGTATATTTTGCGGTCGAAAGCGGAAACAGAAAATCAGTCAGCTTCTGATCCTTGCGAAGCAATTGACTGTACTTCAAGGTCACTTTTCGCTCGGCACCCGGGGGAACTGGAAAGACGCTGGTCTTGAACATGCCAGTGCCAATCCACTCAAGTAACGCAGGGTCCTGATTGCGACGGATGTAGCCTTCGTAGATCTTGCGAGCTTCTTTGGCGGGCATTAATTTGCCTTCGAACTCTTTTCCATCGACCATAAAAGTCAATTGATCGATGGCACCATCGTAAGGCAGTGGAAAAGCAAAGCAGACCTCCATTTGTCGGCTGCCCGTATTCACGAAAGTCTGAGTAACCTGCGTTCGTGCGACTTGATCCTGGATCCGAGCGTTGATGATCAACTCTTTGATCTTGTAGCTGGAGACAGGTTGAACCACGGGACGTCCCGGACGAGGCAGTCGGTGATTGTCGTGCAGCAATACGCCCTGTGCGAATGTCGTCGAGGTCCAACAAGCAAATGCCATCGCTATCAGCAGAAAGTTTCCGATTTGTGAAGTTCGATTCATCTCGATAATTCCAATTTTTTCGCGATTTGTATGCCTTACCTGTTCATTAGAACGAATGGATAAACGAATCGTTTCAAATCAGTCGAAAAAAGCCGCATATTAGCCGAAGAAGATCGCGAATCGAGAGGTTTTGGGTAAGACGGAAAAAAATCGAATCTCGAAGAAAAGGCGGACACAGAGTTTGGTGGGCCAAGAATGTAAACTCTAAAATTATTATTTCGACCGCATGTCACCGTCCCGCAAACTCAATAAAGTCATTTAACTATAACAAGCACATGGTGTCTGAATGCACATGGTGTCTGAATGATCGTGCGGAAATGATCGAAGCAAGTTTGGCGGTAGAAGATGAATGCTGACCGAATCGCTCATTCGTCAGCCCCGAAAAATACCATCAGGGTTTAACTCGTGTTCTGCGTTGCCCAGGGGTGTAGATCGCTGAGCGGTTCAATAAGAGCGTTGGAAGGACGAGTCAGTCACGGTGTCAGGATATGATGACAGAGCAGGTGAAACTGAGCGATAAAAAAACGGCGACAATGATGCCGCCGATACAGAATATTCTAAATTAGAATCGCTCCAAATAAGTTGCGTTACATCGCAACCACGGTCACGGATTTGATCGTTACATCATCCAATGGCTTGTCGCTGCCGTCAGTTTTGACAGCGCCGATTTTTTGAACGACTTCCAGACTCTCTGCGTCAGCGGTTTCACCAAAAACGGTGTATTGATTATCGAGACTGGCCTGGCGTTCAAGGCAAATGAAGAATTGTGAACCGGCCGAATTTGGGTCGCTGGTTCGTGCCATCGAGAGCGTTCCCGGATTATGCGGACGTTCGTTGAATTCGGCATTAATTGTGTAACCCGGACCACCCGATCCTCTTCCGTCTGGGCAACCGCCTTGAATCATAAATCCCGAAATAATTCGGTGGAAAATCAATCCGTCGTAATATCCAGTTTTTGCTAAACCGATAATATTTTGGCAATGTCCCGGTGCCGTATCCGGGAACAACGTGAGTCGGATCAGGCCATGGCTGGTGTCAAGATGGACCTGATACTGATTGTTGTCGAGGTCAATGTCTTCAAGCGCTTGGTCGACTTTATCCCGCATTGAGAAACGTCCTTAAACTTAATGTCGTAAAAGCACAGTATTATAAGCCTTGATCGATTCGCAGGTAAGCCGCAGGTTGTCGCCGCAAAACGAGATTTCAAAAGGACTTATGAAAAGTCGTTAAAAAGAGATACCAATTATTTTCCGACTTTCTCAGTGGACTCGGTTCGCAAACGGTAAACAGCTAATATAGTAGTCTTTTCGCGAGATAAAAATGAAAAACGACAACGACATTGTATTTACGGGGCTAGGTGTCGTCAGTCCATCTGGGATTGGCATTTCCTCGCTAATGGATTCGCTTTTTAATGAGAAAAGCGGTATCCAATTGCGGGACGAATTTGCGGAATCAGAATGGCCGTTCCGAATAGGGGGTATGATCAAAGGGTTCGAGGGCAAAAAATTCATCAAGCCGCGAAAGAACCTGAAGTTGATGTGTCGTGAGATCCAATTCGGATTTGCCGCCGCAACGATGGCGATTGAGGATGCTGGCCTAGATTTGGAGTCTCACGATTCTTCTCGGCTTGGCGTCGTTTGTGGCACCGATACTTTTTATGCCGATCCGTCTTCGTTAATGGATTCGTTTTATACAGAAGACGGCTCTGTGCCACCGATTTCCGAGTGGACCGTTCGAGCGATGAAGACGATCGAGCCTTTGTGGATGCTGAAGTACTTGCCGAATATGACGGCGGCACATGTAGCAATTTTTCTTGACGCTCAAGGCCCCAATAATTCAATCATTCAACGTGACGCCTCCGGATTGTTGGCGATGGTCGAAGCAGCCGACGCCATTCGAAGAGGTTGGGCTGACACGATGGTGATTGGTGGTACTGGCTCAAAAATCCATCCTACGTTTTTGTCCTACCATGGCACCGATTGGCTTGCCCATCCCGGGGATGATCCGGCAACAGCGTGCAAACCCTTTGATAAACAACGCTCGGGTACCGTTGCGAGCGAGGGTGCGGGCATGATCTTGATTGAGCGACGTAAAACCGCCGATGCTCGTGGAGCCAAGATTTACGGCAAACTCTCTAGCTTTGATTATGGGTGTTGCAATTCTGACGAAGACTCGCAAATTGAATTCCTAACGAAGAAAATCAATGGAGCGATTCAAAAAGCAGGCATCGACAAATCTCAAGTCACTCACGTGAACAGTCACGGAAGTGCGGAGATTCTTTCCGATCGAATCGAAGCGAAAGCGATCAACAATGCCTTGGGCGACATTGATGTTGTTGCTTTCAAAAGCAACTTTGGAAACATGGGTCCGGCTGGTGGCATCATTGAAAGCGCTGTATCGCTGAAGGCTTTGAGTGAAAACAGGCTCCCCGGAACGATGAATTATCTGGAGCCGGATGCAGAATGCCCGGTTAATGTTCAAGCCGCGGCCAGCGATGCGGAACAAAAGGCGGCGATCAAGATTTCGATATCGAATACGGGCCAAATGGTTGCCGTTCTTATGGAAGCCGAGTAGGCATTTCTAATGGAGGGCAACTACTTTTTGTTGATTTGGTTTTGAATCGAAATTTGGGATTGGTTCACTATTTGTTTTAAACAACTTTGATTCCCCCAACAAATTCGGGCAATTCGCAATGAATCCGAATGCTCCGCCACCAAGGCGGACGCCAACGAGAAAAACTTTCTTTCTATTTCTCGATTTTTGAAGAATCTTTAAAGCGTTAGGGCTTTGGTGAGAAGGTACCCACTTTTCTTTCTCGATCTTCAAAACGAACAATGCGATCCTTCTACGCCTCCGTTCTTGCCGCTTTTTGCGTGTTTGTGATTAACAGTCATGCTGTTGCTGATGATCATTTCTACATCATTCCACTCGATCATACGGAGTTTGGTTACGTAACGAATGGGAATCTTTTTGCCAAATATCATTTGCATGCCAAATTCGATTCAGGTTTGCCTGGAATTGTTGCTCCACGACTCGAAGGCAGTGCAAGTCTGCAGCTTGTTTTTCGATCAGACAAACCCTTGGAAAAAGTTTCAGGAAAAGTCTATTTACCTAACAGCAGAAAAATGGAACTCACGGAGTTCGATTTCGATTTTGAACTCGACGGTCGATCTGTTGAAGAAAAAGCATTTTATAGTGCAATGGAAGAATTCTACAGAAACCTTGCGAACGCTCGCCTTCCGGGGCAGCGATGGTTCCAACACAAGCTCGAGGAAGCTTTAGTCAAACAAGGAAAACCCACGAAACGGAATGAGTCTCGTAATCGGTTGCGTAGTTCTGGCTTCGACCGTTCGCTCGATTTCTTCTCGGGTTCGCGGGCAGTCATGGAAAACATTCAATTGGACCGGGAATTGCTCCGCGCTGAATCTTCTTCGCCCAAAACAATTAACGTTGATACGATTCCCGGCATCACGATTCAGGAATTTGATTGGAAGCCTTATCTAAAAGAAGAACCACCAAAACTCGATGCACTAGCACAATACATCCCACACGATCAGCATGTGATCTTTTTGCAATCGATTGAATCGCTCGTCGCAATCCTGGCAGAGTCAGGTCAATTGCTTACTCCGGCATTCGGAGGGTTAAATTCAGATGCAATTGACGCGCAAGTGGTCCCTCGGTATTTGCGACAAATGATGCTCGATCTGGGTGAACTTTCGCAGGCGAAATCAGCTGAACAAATCAAAAGTATTGCGATCACTGGTGGTGATCCATACTCAGAATTGGGAACCGATATTGGCGTCGTCGTCGAATTCAATAATGAAAATTCTGCGAAAACGTTTTCTGATTTTCTTTTTGATCAGTTCCCGAATCAAAGTCAGATTAAACCGATCGATGGAATCGAAAATTCAAATTTCGTCCAGTCGCCAGATCGTAGTGTTTCACTCCATTCCTATCGCAACGGCAATGTTCTGTGGCTCTCGAATTCCAATTCTCAGGTTCGATACTTGAAAAAGTGTGCCAGCCGAAGGGAGGTCGCGATCTCGACATTGGATGGTTATCGATTCTTCAGGCAACGATACCCAATCGAAGAAGGCGAATCGGCATTTGTCTTTATGAGCGATGCAGCGATTCGACGTTGGTGCGGTCCGAAATGGAGGATCGGTCAATCTCGCCGAGTCAGGGCTTCAGTAGAACTAAGCATGCAACATGCGGAACACTTAACAGAAGCGGCGTCGATGAAGCCAGGCGAGACGAGAGAACTTCCGACAGCAAATCAGCAATTGCGTCATCTTCTGGGCAAACGAACGTTATCGAATAGCGGGATTCATTCAGAGAAGTTCGGAACAGTCGGATTTATAACACCCATTTCTGAAATGGTGATTGAGAAAGTCACCGAATCAGAAAAAAATTCGTATGAAACATGGCGAAGAAACTACCAACGAAATTGGTCAAACGCATTCGATCCCATTGCGATCCAAGTCAAAATGACACCGAAAACGATTTCGACTGATCTATCGGTTGTCCCTTTGATCCTCTCATCTCAATTCCGCACATTTCGAGAGGGCAAACCATTTCCGATTGCTGCCGGTGATCGACATGTTGATTCCCTTCTGCACATTATTTTCGCTCTGGGACCTGACGATTTTTTATCGAATTACTACAAGGGTTTGAAAACGGCTGAGCTATTCATTGACGATCACCCCACTTTCTGGAGGGACTTTGATGAAGATCAAGATGCTGAAAAATATTTCATAAAAAATTTCAACGAGTTTCCATTTGCGATCGAATTTGATTTTGACAAGCCAGAATCGATGAAAAATTTTCTCGCGTTAGTGCGAGCGTTCACGCAGCAACAACTGTTCGAGGAATCGAAGCAGACATTTAAAGAAATTGAATATGAGCGTCGGAGGTTCGAATTTGGACCGAATGAAATCGAGGAATTCGATTTATTTATTTGCCAATACGAGTCCAAGTTGTTCGTGTCGCTAAGCGAACAAACGATGAAGAACGTCATTTCACGGATCAAATCACGCGAAGAGGGAACGTTCAAGAAAGATGCGCCTCGTAAATGGTTGGGTCAAAACCTTGCCGTTCAAACCAATTCAAAATTCTACAAAGCGATTGAGGTGCTCTGGCGACAGTATTATAGATCTGAGCTTCGTGATCAGACGTGGCGAAACTTTCCAATTCTTCAAGAGTGGAAACGGGAATTTCCGGATCATGATCCATTCGAGTTTCATCGAAAGTACTGGTATCAAAAAATGCTATGTGCCGGAGGTGGAGACCTTGTGTGGGATAAAAAAACAGATTCGCCGAAATCGACCGTTTTTGGCAATCCGGGAAAAGCTCGAATTCCCATGAGCACACCCACACCTTGGCGAGATTTCAAATCGTTTGACGCCGGCGTGACATTCGATACGGGTGGAATCCGTGGCAAGATGATGCTGGAGCGAAAATAAGTTCTTTTTAAATGGCGACAACATGCCGCCGCCAAATTTTTGTAGGGCATGTTCGCGCAACGATACCGATTGAACAACGATTCGTGAGGCAAAAGTCTGATCACGGAAACGGTTTTGTCGCTTTCATGAATCCAGTTTGCTCGGTACGATGTTGGATTGATTACCGTTCCCGGATTCTTATTCCATGTCTGACAGTCATTTGCCGTTAAGCCAAAAACGAGTTGCGTTTTCCGGCAAGCTTGGTGGCGTGTCCAAAAGAGAAGCAGAACGGCTTGTAAAAAATTGCGGTGGTGTTTCAGTTCCACTATCCAACGAAGAGATTGACTTGGTTGTTCTGGGGGCAGACGAACTGCCGATGACCCACCAGCAAGAGTTGCTCAACGATCGCCTTCGAGGGTTGGTCCGCCGCGGACTGCTTGAGGTAATCGACGAATCGCATTTTTGGGAACGACTTGGTTTCGGCGATTCCGATACTGAAATCGCAAGCGAAGACCCACCAGATCGTTCTAATCAGAACGTGCGGAACGTTACTGACGTTCAACGACTCTACACGCCCGCGATGGTGGCGGAGTTGCTAAAAGTGACCGTTGCGGATGTTCGCAAATGGTTTCGACATGGATTGATTAGACCGTGTAAAGAAATTCATCGACTACCCTATTTTGATTTTCAAGAGGTCAGCACGGCTCGACGTTTGGCAGAATTGGTCGAAGGTGGGGCATCGCCGACCATGATTCGACGAAAGCTTGAACAGCTGTCGGAGTACCTTCCTCAATTCGAGAGACCCCTCACACAGCTCTCGATCATTGTTGAGGGAAAGAACATTTTGCTTCGTCAGGATAGTGGAATCGTTGAACCCAACGGCCAAATCCGACTCGATTTTTCTGACCAGATCGAAACGCCACTACATGATCTGCAAGTCTCAGATGATGAGGCGGCAGAGGAGGAAGCCGATTTTGATCACAGCATCAGCATTGCGTTTCCGATCGACGAGGTGACGGAACCCGACCCGGATTTAGCGAATTGGTCATTGGAGGACTTAGTCAATTTAGCTTGTTCCTACGAGGACGACGGTAAGCTCAATGAAAGTATAGAGGTCTATCGGGCGGCGTTATTTGCCCACGGACCGAAAGCAGAAATCAACTTTCAATTAGCAGAGCTCCTCTATCGAGACGGTCAATTGGAAGCGGCTCGCGAGAGGTATTATTCGACGATTGAATTGGATGAGGAGTTCGTCGAAGCCCGAGCCAATCTAGGCTGCGTTTTGACAGAGTTGGGGCAAGATGAGCTTGCAGTTGCCGCTTTTCAAGGTGCTATCGAATTTCATGCTCATTTTCCTGACGTTCATTTCCATTTAGCTCGGACGCTTGATCGGCTGAAACGAACCGACGAAGCGGAGGTTCATTGGCGTCAATTCCTGAAGATGTCACCGGATAATTCTTGGGCAGCCGAAGCATGTGAAAGGCTTCGGATCGAAACCCATCATCCATAGAATGGTCGTTTGATTGTTTTTCGATGGACAATTGGGTCAGTGTTGTTTTACCTATCACCATCAAGAGATGCGAAATTTCCAGAGCAATGCAACAATGAGATAAACAAGAAAAGACCAAACGAGTAAGCTCAAAATCGTGCCAATCGGATTTCATCGAGG
>Ga0115566_10003736_pt1 | contig 12216 bp, 10 predicted proteins | sample COGITO_mtgs_1204_3_FD_87173 | JGI IMG/M metagenome (GOLD analysis project Ga0115566, IMG submission 87173) | Pelagic marine microbial communities from North Sea - COGITO_mtgs_120405 | ecosystem: Environmental > Aquatic > Marine > Epipelagic | place: Germany:Helgoland, sampling site Kabeltonne...
CAACAGCACTGCGCCGTTCTTCAGCCGTTCAGCATATTCCGCCGTATCTTTGTCTGACAAATGCCTAACACCATAGCCTAAAACCAGCTTTGCATAACATTTGCATAACATTTTTGGCTCAGCAATCGAATGCTAAGCCATTGTTTTTAAACGCTAAGCAAGCCTGCCATGGCAATGCTTGAATTTTTTGCCTGATCCACAAGGGCAAACATCATTGCGGCCCGGATTTCCCCAGGTCGTCGGATCAGCTTCGTCAAACCCGGGCGCGGCGCCTTCCAGCGTCGGCTCTGGCGAGGCAGCCTCGGTCTGCGCCTGCTGTTGTGCAGTCATCTGGCGCATCATCTCGGCCTGTTCTTCCTGGCTCAAAGGTCGGATTTGTCCAAGTTTCTGCGTTACATCAGCGCGCAGGCTGTCGAGCATTGATTCAAACAGCTGGAAGCTTTCGTTCTTGTACTCATTCAATGGATCGCGCTGGGCGTAACCGCGGAATCCCACGACCGAGCGCAGGTGCTCCAGCGTCAGCAAATGCTCACGCCATTTCGCGTCGATAGTTTGCAGCAGAATCTGCTTTTCGATCGAGCGCATATTTTCAGGGCCGAACTGAGCAGCCTTCGCGGCCATCATTTCGTCAGAGGCTTTGCACAGGCGTTCGCGGATTTCCTCGTCATCGACGCCGTCTTCCTCCATCCACGTGGCGACGTCGGTGTCGATATTTACCCGCTCGACCATTGCCGAATGCAATCCGGCGGCATCCCATTGATCGGCATAGGTTTTTGCGGGAATAAATTCGTCCACTGCTTCGTCCATGACCTGATGGCGCATATCTTCGGCAATCTCGGCAATCTCTTCCGCTTCCATGATGTCGCGCCGCTGAGTGAAGATAACCTTGCGTTGTTCGTTCATCACGTCGTCGAATTTCAGCAGTTGCTTGCGAATATCGAAGTTGCGCCCTTCAACCTTGGCCTGCGCCTTCTCCAGCGATTTATTCACCCAAGGATGAATGATTGCCTCACCCTCTTTCATCCCCAGGGTCGACAGAACTTTGTCGAGTCGCTCGGATCCGAAAATCCGCATCAGATCGTCCTCAAGGCTAAGGAAGAACGAGGATTTTCCAGGGTCACCCTGCCGTCCCGACCGGCCGCGCAGCTGGTTGTCGATGCGGCGGCTTTCGTGGCGTTCCGATGCCAAAACGAACAACCCGCCAGCCGCAAGAACCTTAGCTTTTTCGTCGGCATGTTCGGCCTCGATTTTGGCGCGAACCTCTTCCGGGTCAGCCTCAGGGTCAGCGGTCAGCGCCTCCAGCACTTTCATTTCGACATTGCCGCCTAGCTGGATATCGGTGCCGCGCCCGGCCATGTTGGTGGCGATGGTCACCGCGCCGAACTTGCCCGCATCGGCAATGATCTGCGCTTCCTTCTCGTGCTGCCGCGCGTTCAAAACATTGTGGGGAATATTCTCGCCGGTCAGAATACGGCTAATTTCCTCAGATTTCTCAATCGAGGTGGTGCCGACCAGAACCGGCTGTCCCTTTTCATGCGCTTTCTTGGTTTCTTCGATAATGGCGGCGTATTTTTCGGCCGCGGTGCGATAAACCGCGTCATGTTCATCCACCCGTGCAACATCCTGGTTAGTCGGAATCTCGACCACACCCAGACCATAGATTTCCTTGAATTCCTCGGCCTCGGTCGCAGCGGTGCCGGTCATGCCCGCCAGCTTGTCATAAAGCCGGAAGTAGTTCTGAAATGTCACACTGGCCAAGGTGACGTTTTCCGGTTGAATCGAGACGTTCTCCTTGGCCTCAATCGCCTGATGCAGCCCGTCGGAAAGACGGCGCCCGGTCATCATCCGGCCAGTGAATTCGTCGATCAGAACAACTTCACCGTCGCGGACGATGTAATCCTTGTCCTTGGTGAACAGCTTGTGGGCGCGCAAACCCTGATTGACGTGATGCACGATGGTCGTGCTTTCGGGATCATAGAGGCTCTGCCCTTCCGGCAGGATGCCGGAAGCCGCCAGGTGTTCTTCCAGAAACTCATTGCCCTCGTCGGTGAAGGTTACGTTGCGAGTTTTCTCGTCCAGGCTGAAGTGTTCATCCGTCAGATCGGGGATCACCTTGTCGATGGTGATGTAGAGCTCACTGCGGTCTTGCGCCGGCCCTGAAATAACCAGTGGGGTCCGCGCCTCGTCGATCAGGATGCTGTCGACTTCGTCCACAATCGCGAAGTTGTGGAAACGTTGATGCATGTCCTTCAATTCAGATTTCATGTTGTCGCGCAAATAGTCGAAGCCCAGCTCGTTATTCGTGGCATAAGTCACGTCGGCAGCGTAGGCCTGCGCTTTCTCAGCGTCAGGCTGTTGCGGGTAAACCGCGCCAGTGGTCAAGCCAAGCGCCCCGAAGACTTTGCCCATCCACTCGGCGTCGCGCCGTACCAGATAGTCGTTCACCGTGACGATATGCACGCCCTTGCCCGTCAACGCGTTCAGATATGCAGGGAAGGTCGCGACAAGGGTTTTGCCCTCACCTGTCTTCATCTCGGCGATGTTGCCGCGATGAAGGAAAATGCCGCCCATCAGCTGTACGTCAAACGCCCGCAGGCCGAGCGCCCGGCGCGCTGCTTCGCGGCAATTGGCGAAGGCCTCCACCAGAAGGTCGTCAAGGCTATCGCCGCCCATGGCCCGTTTAGCCAACTCCTCGGTCTTGGCCTTGATCTGGTCGTCGCTAAACGCCTCATACTCCGCCTCAAGCGCGTTGATCTGGTCGATGATCGGCGCCACCGTCTTGATCAGGCGGTCGTTTGGGGTGCCAAACACCTTTTTGGTAATCGTTCCAATACCCAGCATGTTCTCTCCGACGGTCTTGCGCGCTTGACAGGAAGTTGTTGGGGATGCGCTTGCCCGTAACGGGGGCGCGCCATAAGTAGTGGCGCTAGGGCGGCCCCATAACCGGCCTCGGGCCGATGTAAGGTTCCGCAAGTAACGTGTCAACGCCACCTGCCAGATGGCAGTGCCAGGAAGGAAATATCCCATGATCCATTATCGTCTCGCCGGCCCTGCGCTCGCGCTTCTGATCGCGATTTCTGCGCCCGCTGCGCTGGCACAAACCGAAGGGACGCATGCCGACACCGTTGTTGCGACAGTGAACGGCGAGGCGATCACGCTGGGTCACATGATCGTACTGCGTTCGCGCTTGCCCGCAGACTATGCAAATGCCCCGGCCGAAGTTCTATTCGACGGCATTCTCGAGCAGCTCATTCAGCAACAGGCTCTTGCTTCTCAGGCGGGTGACATGTCCCGCACCTCGGAGCTCGTCATGGAGAATGAAAGGCGCGCCCTCATGGCAAACGAGGCTTTGCTGACTGCCGGGAAGGACGCTGTGACGGAAGAGATGATACAGGACCTGTACAACGACACGATTGCAAATGCCGCACCGGTACCAGAGTTCAACGCGTCCCACATTCTGGTCGAAACCGAGGAAGAAGCGCAGGCCATAGTTGCAACACTGGAAGGAGGCGCCGATTTCGCCGAGACAGCACGTGCGAAGTCCACAGGACCAAGCGGCCCGAACGGTGGCAATCTGGGCTGGTTCGGGTTGGGTGCAATGGTGCCTGAATTTGAAGTGGCTGTTACGGAACTGGAAGACGGCGCCATTTCTGGTCCGGTGAAGACTCAGTTTGGCTGGCATGTCCTCAAGCGCAACGACAGTCGAGATCAGCCAAAGCCGGGTTTGGAGGAGGTGCGCGGGTCCCTGACCAACGACCTGCGTGGCCTGGCAATCGAGGCAGCTGTTGAGGCAGCAGTTGAAGCGGCCGAAATCATCCGCACCGACAAGACCACTCTGGACCCTGCCGCACTGGGCGATACAACGCTTTTGGAGTGATTTTTCGGGGCGTTGAACAAGCATGGGAAAAAAGAAAGCTAAGATCGCTGAGCTGAAAGCCAAAATAAGGCTATTAAAGGCGGACCTGGCAGCGGCGCAGACCCACACCGGCGGAGTGTCGCCGCTTGCCCCGTCGGTGTTCCCGGACCTGCCAAGGATCGGCGGCGTGCGCTTTGCAACCGTTGCGGCGGGTGTGAAATACGCCGACCGCGACGACGTAATGCTGGCCGAGCTGACATCCGGCAGCGCGATTGCCGGGGTGTTCACCCGGTCCGCCACACGGTCAGCTCCGGTGTTGGATTGTCAGGCCAAGATCGGTGGATCATCTGACGAAGGCGCAGCGATCATTGTGAATTCGGGCAACGCCAATGCCTTCACCGGTCGCAATGGGACCGAGGCGACGGCAATCGTGACCAAAGCAGTCGCAAAGGCTCTATCCCTGCCAGAAATGCGCATTTTCTCGGCCTCCACCGGCGTGATCGGAGAGCCTCTGCCGCATGGGCGGATGACCGCGAAGATCGCTGAACTGCAGGACAAGCTGAGCGCTGACGACATCGCCAGTGCTGCAAAGGCGATCATGACGACGGACACGTTTCCAAAAGGCGCCGGGGCAGAGGTTTCGATTGGCGGCAAGACCGTGCGGATAGCGGGGTTCGCCAAAGGGTCGGGCATGATCGCGCCCGATATGGCGACGATGCTATCCTATGTGTTCACCGATGCAGTCCTGGATCAGGTTGAGCTTCAGGCGATGCTGGAATCCCTCGCGGACACCACATTTAACGCGATCACGGTAGACAGCGATACCTCAACTTCCGACACGTTGATGGTGGCTGCCACAGGTGCTTCCGGCGTCGATGTGACTGGGTCCGAGGCGTTTCGCGATGCGATGCACGGTATCCTGCGCGATCTGGCACATCAGGTGGTGCGCGACGGAGAGGGGGCGACAAAATTTGTCGCTGTTCAAGTGTCGGGCGCTGCTGACAATGCTGACGCCAAACGGGCCGCCCGCGCGATCGCGGACTCACCGCTGGTGAAAACGGCGGTGGCGGGCGAGGATCCGAACTGGGGCCGCGTTGTCATGGCGCTGGGCAAATCCGGGGCCAAGGCGGATCGGGACCGCGTCGCGATCCGCTTCGGCCCGCATCCTGTGGCCGAAAACGGCTGGGTCTCGCCCGACTATTCCGAAGGCGCCGCTGCCGCCTATATGAAAAACGCCGAGCTGGAAATCACCGTCGACCTGGGCCTCGGCACCGGTGAGGCAACGATTTGGACTTGCGATTTGACCCACGGATATATCTCGATCAACGCCGACTACCGCTCGTGAAAACCCTATTGGTGTCCGCCGTCGCGCTGATCGACGTCGATGGCCGAGTGCTTCTGGCCCAGCGCCCAGAAGGCAAATCGATGGCTGGCCTCTGGGAGTTTCCGGGTGGCAAGGTCGAACCTGGCGAGAGACCCGAAGCAGCGCTGATCCGGGAGTTGCACGAAGAGCTGGCCATCGACACCTGGGAAAGCTGTCTGGCTCCGCTGACATTCGCCAGCCACACTTACGAGGATTTCCACCTGCTGATGCCGCTGTTCGCCTGCCGCAAATGGACCGGTCAGCCCCGCGCGAAGGAAGGCCAGACGCTGAAATGGGTCCGTCCGCGCGACATGCGCGCCTATCCGATGCCGCCCGCTGATCTTCCTTTGATCCCGATTTTGCGCGATTGGCTCTAGGGTTCAGTCCTCGAACAGGCCTGTGGGAAATCCATCGATAGTTTCGACATTCTTGCGTCGCCAATAATCCTTGACGCCATCGGGACCCATGTCGGCATAAAACGGCGTCAGTTCCTCGTGCAGACGTTGGTGGTCAAGTTCCATCACCGGAACGCCGGTACCGCAGGACGTTTGTACGCCGTCGATTATCATATCAAACACCTGCCGCGATCCGGCAAGGTCCGGAAAAGCGGCCAAGGCATCAGCCCAACCATCGTCGCGCGGATGGATCACGCTTGCCTGCCCGTACACCCGCAGGATCAGCGCATCACCCGTGAAGGCACAGAACATCAAGGTCATGCGATTGCACGCGCGTATATGACCCGCCGTTTCATTGCCGCTGCCCGACAGGTTCAGCCACATGATCCGATTGTCATCAAGGATGCGCAGGGTGTCTGCGCCCTTTGGCGACAAATTGACCCGCCCGGTTTCTGCAGCAGTCGCCACGAAGAAGACCGGCTGGCGTTCGATGAACGACCGCAGGGTGCCGTTTAGTTTCTTGCCGAGTGGCATGGCAGCCCCCAGTTGTTCTCGGAACATAGTGCGAACATGTGCAGCTGGTGTCAAGCGATCACCCGGCGCTGGTTCAATCTCCGCGCAATGCGTCAGCAGGGCCTTGAACCGAGGCGCGTTGGCCGCGAATGAACAGATCGGTCGCGTTCTTCGGATTGTGAATGTCCTTGATGAACCCGCCCAGCTTGTTGCCCTTAACGCAGGTTTTGTAGCCGTTGGCGCGGATTTTGTTGAACCTTTTTCCGGCTTTCATGCTGCGCGGGCACAGTCCGCCCATGCGCATCACCGTGCACTCCGCACCGGGATTGTCGGCAACAAAGCGTTCGCACCACGCATCGGCCTTGGCACGGTTTTCGGCAGATCGTTCGGCGCGTCCGGCAAGGGCCGGGCTGGTCATTGCGCTGGAGGCAACGGCGAGCATTAGCGCGACGGCAATGAAACGGCTCATGGGGCATCCTTTCCTGACTGGGGTCTCAGGAGTGGGTCGCTGGCTTGGGTCGGTCAGTTCAATCTCATTGATTGGAAAAAAAGAGGCCGCCCAAACGGACTGCCTCTTCTAAGAATAGTTTTTGGAACGGTGTCTACGACAGCGACCGCTCAACCTCTTCACGCTCGAAGATCTCGATGACGTCGCCTTCGCGGATGTCTTCGTACTTTTCGAACGCCATGCCGCATTCCTGGCCCGACTGCACTTCGGGAACTTCGTCCTTGAAGCGTTTCAGCGTTTTCAGCGTGCCTTCGTGGATCACCACATCGTCGCGCAGCAGGCGCACACCTGCGGACCGGCGGGCGACGCCTTCTGTGACCAGACAGCCCGCGACCATGCCGACGCCGGAAACCTTGAAGACCTCCTTGATTGTGGCATAGCCGATGAACTTCTCACGCACTTCGGCGCTCAGCAGGCCACTCGCGGCGGCTTTAACGTCATCCACAAGGTCATAGATCACCGAGTAGTAGCGGATCTCGACACCCTTCTGGTTGGCGGTATTGCGAGCCGACGCATTGGCGCGGACATTGAAGCCGATCACCGGCGCGCCGCTGGCTTCGGCCAGACCGACGTCACTTTCAGTGATCGCGCCGACGCCGGAATGCAGCACCCGCACCCGAACCTCGTCGTTGCCGATCTTTTCCATCGCCTGAACGATGGCCTCGGCCGAACCCTGCACGTCGGCTTTCACCAGGATCGGAAGTTCCGAGACATCTTCATCCGCCTTGGCGTTTGCCATCAGCTGTTCCAGCGAGGTCGCGGCACCAGCGGCGGCGCGTTTGTCCTTGGCTGCTGCTTCACGGTACTCGGCAATCTCGCGGGCCTGGGCTTCTGTATCGACCACGTTCAGAACGTCGCCCGCTTCAGGCGTGCCATTCAGGCCGAGCACTTCGACGGGAACCGATGGCCCCGCCTCTTTCACCCGGTCGCCCTTGTCGTCGATTAGCGCGCGGACTTTGCCCCACTGTTCGCCCACGACAAAGATATCGCCGGTGCGCAGCGTGCCATTCTGCACCAGAACAGTCGCCACCGGGCCACGGCCCACATCAAGCTGCGCTTCGATCACGGCGCCGCTGGCAGCCCGGTCCGGGTTTGCCTTCAGCTCCAGAATCTCAGATTGCAGTGAAATCGCTTCCAACAGCTGGTCCAGCCCGGTGCCCTTCAGTGCCGAAACCTCGACGTCCTGCACGTCACCGGACATCTTCTCGACAATCACTTCGTATTGCAGAAGGTCCGTGCGCACCTTGTCTGGGTTCGCTTCCGGGTGATCCATCTTGTTGATCGCGATGATCATCGGGACCTCGGCGGCCTGCGCATGGCGGATCGCCTCAACCGTTTGCGGCATGACCGCATCGTCCGCGGCCACAACCAGCACCACGATATCCGTCACCTGCGCGCCACGTGCCCGCATCGACGTGAAGGCCGCGTGGCCCGGTGTATCGAGGAAGGTCATCTTCATGCCGCCCTGATCGACCTGATAGGCACCGATATGCTGGGTGATGCCTCCGGCCTCTCCTGAGACGACCTTGGCTTTACGGATCGCGTCCAACAGCGACGTTTTGCCGTGGTCGACGTGGCCCATAACGGTGATGACGGGTGGGCGATCCTGGAGGTCTTTGTCGTCGTCCTCAACAGCCTGAATCACGTCTTCCACATCGGCGTCCGAAACACGGACGACCTTGTGGCCGAATTCTTCGATAATCAGTTCGGCAGTATCGGCGTCAATCGACTGGTTCTGAGTCGCCATGATGCCGTTGGTCATGAGTGATTTGACCACGTCGGCAACACGTTCCGCCATCCGGTTGGCCAGTTCCTGCACGGTAATCAGCTCGGGCAGGTTGACGTTGCGCACGACCTTTTCACGCTCGACCGGGCCGCCCATCGCCTTCTGGCGTGCACGTTCCTGCTTGCGCTTCATCGCAGCCATCGAGCGTTGCCGCCCACCTTCGCCACCGCGTAGCGCCTGATTCAGCGTCAGCTTGCCCGTGCGACGCGAATCGTCGCGGCCAGCAGTTTTCGGCTTTTCACGATCTTCGCGTTCACGATCCTTGCGAGTCGGCGCAGGCTTAGGCGCGCCTCCACGCGGCGCGGCTGCGGCGGCAGGATCTGCAGGTGCAGCCGGGGCGGCATTGACCTTGGCAACCTCGGCCTCGCGCTGTTTGCGCTCATCTTCTTCGGCTTTGGCCTTGGCGCGCTCTTCGCGCTCCTGCTCTTCGCGCTCCTTGGCCTCGATCTCGGCCTTGCGCTTTTCACGGTCCTCGGCACGGGCTTTTTCTTCGGCCTCACGCGTTTCGGCCTCTTCGGCCTCGCGCGCCTTGGCGCTGGCCAATGCTTTCATGCGGCGTTCGAGTTCCGCATCCGAAATTCCAGCGGGGCGTTTGGACGGATCGGCCTTGGGCGTAGCTGCAACCGCAGCGGCGCCCGCCGTTGCTCCGGCAGCAGCCTTGGGCATAACCACGCGCTTGCGCTTGGTTTCGACCACGACATTCTTGGTGCGTCCGTGGCTGAAGCTCTGCTTCACTTGCCCGGAACGCGGCCCGCCACGCAGGCCCAATGTCTTTTTGCCGTCAGTATCGCTCATATATTCTTCGTACCCTTTCCGGTGGACGCTCCACCGAGATCTTCGCGCAGGCCAGATAGTCGCGCGGCGTCCTCAACAATAGACTTTGTGAGTCCCCCCGGCGCGAGCGCCGCATGTATCACATGTTCTCGCCCGAATGCCAAACCCAATTCTGAGGCGGTCAAAACCCCGATAAACGCACCTTTTCCGGGCGGCGAACTGAGCTTGTTTTTGCCCCGGCCCGACCCGTCGCTGGCCTGAACCAGCACTTGCGCATCTTCATTGACCAGCCAGTTCTTCACCTTTTCAAACCCGGCCACCGCCTTGCCCGCCTTACGCGCCAATCCGATCAGCGATGCAACACGTGCCGCCAACTGCGCCTCGACATCCGCGACCAGCGTTTCGGGAACCTTTACGGGTCGTTTCGCGGCACGGCTGAACAGGTTTTTCTTGACCGCCTTATCCAGCAGAGACCGATTGGCAGCAACATACATGCCGCGCCCCGGCAGTTTCCCTGCGATATCCGGCACAACCTGATCATCGGGTCCGATAACAAAGCGGATCAACCCCGATTTAGAGCCTGTTTCACGCGAAACAAGGCACGTCCGTTCCGGCGCGCCCCGTTCCTTGTTTTGACCTCCGCGAGTCATGTTCGAAGCCCCAGGGCCTGAGATCAGGCCCCGGCCTCCTCGGTTGCTTCAGTGACGGCTTCACCGTCTTCGCCTTCGGCTTGGGCCTCTTCATCAGTTTCAAGATCAGCCGGATCGACCCAGCCGAGCTGAATCCGCGCAGTCATCACCATGGCTTGGGCCTCTTCGAGACCCACCTCGAATTTCTCGAGCACGCCGTCGTCCTTGTGGCGTTCGCCGTCCACCGTGGTCCAGCCGCCGGCGATCTCCCAGTCGGCCAGCGTTGCGAAATCTTCCAGCGACTTCACATCGTCCTCGGCCAATGCCTCGATCATCTGCGGGGTCAGCCCTTCGAAGGCGATCAGGCTGTCCTGGACGCCCAACTCACGGGCTTTCTCCAACGCTTTGCGATTCTGTTCTTCCAGGTGATCGCGCGCACGAGCCTGCAATTCGCCTGCCGTATCCTCGTCTACCCCGTCGATCACCAACAATTCGTCGGCTTCGACATAGGCAACCTCCTCCAGGCTGGTGAACCCCTCCGAAACCAGAAGCTGTGCAAAGAATTCGTCCAGATCGAGTGTGTCCATGAACAGCTTGGTGCGCAGTTCAAATTCGGCCTGACGACGCTGGCTCTCCTCCTCCTCAGTCATGATGTCGATGTCCAGATGCGTCAGCTGGCTGGCCAGACGCACGTTCTGACCGCGACGTCCAATGGCGAGGCTCAGCTGTTCCTCCGGCACCACAACTTCAATCCGCTCGGCGTCCTCGTCCAGAACCACCTTGGAGACTTCCGCAGGCTGAAGCGCGTTCACAAGGAAAGTCGGGATATCCTCGTTCCACGGAATGATATCGATCTTTTCGCCCTGAAGTTCGTTCACCACGGCCTGCACCCGGCTGCCGCGCATACCAACACAGGCCCCGACCGGGTCGATCGAGTTGTCATAGCTGATGACGGCGATCTTGGCGCGGCTGCCCGGGTCACGGGCGACGGCCTTGATCTCGATGATACCGTCGTAAATCTCCGGCACTTCCATCTTGAACAGTTCAGCCATGAATTCGGGTGCAGTGCGGGACAGGAAGATCTGCGGCCCGCGAACCTCACGCCGCACGTCCTTGATGTAGCAACGGATGCGGTCGTTGGGGCGATAGCTTTCACGCCCGATCTTGTCGTTGCGGCGCAGGATGCCCTCACCGGTGCCGACATCGACGATGACGTTGCCGTATTCTTCGCGTTTGACGACGCCGTTGATGATCTGGCCGGCGCGATCCTTGAATTCTTCGAACTGACGATCCCGTTCAGCCTCACGGACTTTCTGCAGGATTACCTGCTTGGCCGATTGCGCAGCGATCCGGCCCATTTCAACCGGCGGCACTTCCTCGATCAGCTGCTGGCCGACTTCGGGATTTTCCATGTACTGCTTGGCCTGCTCAACGGTGAATTCGGCCTGGTAATTCTCCAACTCTTCATCTTCGACCACCGTGCGCACACGGGTGAAGGTCGCCTTGCCGGTCTTGCGGTCAATCGCCACGCGAATGTCCATTTCCGCGCCGTAGCGGGACTTGGCGGCCCGCGCGAGGCTTTCTTCCATCGCTTCGATGACCAGTGCAGGGTCGATCATTTTCTCGCGCGCTACCGCCTCGGCGGTTTGCAACAGTTCCAGCTGGTTTGCGGATGTAATGGCCATGGTCAGGTTTCCTCGTCGCCGTCTATGATGGTTTCGATCTGGTCGAATTGGGTTTCGTCAATCTCGCCCGCGTCCTTGCGGGCGCGCAGCACGTCACGGATCAGATCGTCGGTCAGCACCAGTTTCGCGTCGGACAGCCAATCAAATTGCAGCCCGATAGTGCCTTCCTCGATCTCGATAAGAACTTCGTTGCCTTCGGTTCCGACCAGCGCCCCTTTGAAGCGGCGGCGGCCGTCAATCATCTCGGTCGTCTCAATCTTGACCTCATAACCCGACCAGGCGTCGAAATCCTTCAACCGGGTCAGGGGGCGGTCGACTCCCGGGCTGGAGACCTCAAGCCGATAGGCATCCTCGATCGGGTCTTCCACATCCAGCGTCGCCGACACGGCGGTCGAGATCTTGGCGCAATCGTCCACCTCGATCCCGCCATTCGGCTTGTCGGCCATAATCTGCAGACTGGCGGACTTTCCGCTCATCAACCGCAAACGCACCAGTTCATACCCCATGCCTTCGATCACCGGCGTGACGATGTCGGCAATCCGGCGATCCATCGCGGTTTTTGCGATCAGGTCAGACATCAGATTGACTGCCTTTCAATGGTTGGCGTTCAGGCACAAAAAAACGGGCGCGCGGCCCGTCAGAAGATCCGGTGGAGGTTCGGGGGTGGAAGCCGAAACGCCGCTGTTGAGAGGGGATATAGAGGCGAG
>Ga0115566_10003740_pt1 | contig 12211 bp, 13 predicted proteins | sample COGITO_mtgs_1204_3_FD_87173 | JGI IMG/M metagenome (GOLD analysis project Ga0115566, IMG submission 87173) | Pelagic marine microbial communities from North Sea - COGITO_mtgs_120405 | ecosystem: Environmental > Aquatic > Marine > Epipelagic | place: Germany:Helgoland, sampling site Kabeltonne...
CGTCAATGAACTGGGTGTTTTTGCCATGACAGAAACCGGGCTTAAAGAAGTAAAAAATCCCTCAGCCATATTCCTGGCCCGAACCGAGGAAGTGTCTCCCGGCAGCCTGGTAGTTATTTTGTGGGAAGGTACACGCCCGCTACTGGTAGAAATTCAGGCGCTGGTCGATACCAGTCAATTTGGCAATCCACGCCGTATCGCTGTGGGCCTTGATCACAACCGGGTCTCCATGTTGCTGGCTGTACTGCATCGCCATGGTGGTCTTTTCATGGCCGACCAGGATGTCTTTGTAAACGTGGTAGGCGGCGTGAAAGTCGCTGAAACCGGTGCCGATCTGGCTTTACTATTGGCCATTGTTTCAAGCTTCAAGGATGCCTCTTTACCCCGGGAACTGGTGGTGTTTGGTGAGGTCGGACTGGCCGGAGAAATCCGTCCCGTGCCCAGTGGCCAGGAACGCTTGCAGGAAGCCGCAAAACATGGCTTTACCCGCGCCATTGTACCTAAAGCCAATGCGCCGAAAAAACCCATTGCAGGTATGAAAGTGATTGCGGTCAGCAAACTCAGCGAAGCGCTGGAGGCACTGTAAATGTCCTCTTCGCTGATCCCCGAACGTCCCTTACTGATCTCGCCCATGCTTGCAGCCACTATTGGTCTTGAAGAAACAGTTATGTTGCACGTCCTGAGCGAAATGAAACTGCGCATGCCGGTGATTTTTCGCGACAATCTGCGCTGGCTGGATGTGAATCTGCAGGCTTTGTCTGATGCCATGCCTTTCTGGAATCTCGCCGATATCAGCCGCATTCAGCAAAGCTTGCTGGAGAAAGGCCTTATCCAGGTTGACGGCGGCGATAGCCAATCGGGGTTTTTCAAAATTGCCATTAACGAAGCCAGTGTCAGTAGAAAAACATCGCAGACAAGACCGGCTCAGCAAAGTACGGCAGCACAGACTCCACCTGCGCAACAACCTTATTCTTCCAATCCTTCTGCCACTTCTGCTCCGGCCAATCCATTTCACCAGACACCCACCAGCGGCAAGGCTTCACGGATACCCGATAACTGGCAACCCAGCGAAGATTTATATCAACTATGCAGCAGAAGAAACATACCCAGAGAATTTATAGACGAACATGTCAGGTTGTTTGTTATAAGCCAGCAGGAAAGACGTAAAGCGCAATACTCCTGGCACAATACGTTTTATAAATACATTCTCAGGGAATGGGAAAACAGAAGAAGTCACATTGGGCTGAAGGGACTGGAAGCCAATATGTCCCAGGAATGGATGCCCAGTGATGACGCCGTCAGCATTCTTGAACATGCAGGCATCAACCATTCTTTTATTGAAGATGCAGTGCCCGAGTTTGTCTTGTACTGGCGAGAAACCGGCCTGAAAACAAGCACCTGGAATACCAAGTTTATTGCCCATGTGCGCAACCAATGGGCCAAATATGAATCTGCGCTTGAACATGACACCACTCCCAAGCTCCTGCCAGAGGACTATGAAGCCAGCGAGGAAGTATATGGTGTACTGGCAATGGCAAATATCGATGAAGGTTTCGCCCGCGCATTGGTTCCGGAATTTATTTTGTATTGGCGGGAACGCAAAGAGTTGTCCGCCTCCTGGAACACAAAATTTTTACAGCATGTGAAATTCAAATGGTCGCATAGGGAAAAGGAAGATAAGGAATTTATTGAACGGGTGACCGATCGAAGTTGGGCGAATTAGTCTGACCTTGTTAAAGGGTTTATAAATCAGGAAGGCTGCGCCTTCCATGGCGGATGACGGCCTGCGGCCTTTTCCGCCCTACGCCTATTTGGAAAATTCATGTACGGCGGAAAAGCGCAGCGTCATCCGCCGTGGCGAACACAGTTCGCCCAAAAAAATCAGCATTTACAAACCAAGTTCACTTAAACCAGCATGACCTGCAGGTCTTGGACCCAGATCCCACAAAAACTTCCGCTCTTCTTCTGTAATAGCCAGATCATTAATACTCGCTCTCCTGACTTTCATCAGGCCATTTTCATCAAACTCACAATTCTCATTGCCATAGGAGCGATACCACTGTCCTGAGTCATCATGCCATTCATAGGCAAAGCGCACCGCAATTCGATTATCAGTAAAGGCCCAAAGTTCCTTTATCAGACGATACTCTTTTTCCTTTTGCCATTTACGCGTCAGGAACTCCACAATCTCTTCCCGGCCATTAAGAAATTCAGCACGGTTACGCCACTGGCTGTCCACTGTATAGACCATGGACACTTTCTCAGGATTACGATTATTCCAGCCGTCTTCTGCCGCCTGCACTTTTTGCACAGCGCTTGCATGGAAAAAAGGGGGTAATGGGGGGCGTTGCTCACTCATTTCCAGGTAACCTCGGTGGCAAAAAAATGATCAAACACTTCCCGGTTTGGATGATTGTTTTCATTGCGCTGTGGACTGCGAATATAAAAATCCAGTTGTTGCGCTGCCGGGTTAACTGAGCCCGCTTCACCTGAATCAGGATTCAACTGCACTTTCAATGTTTCCCGATCACGCATGCCCTGGGTGACCATGAAATGGATTTCATAATCTTCGTAAAGCGTTTCCCCATTCAGGCTGGCAGAACCATAGCCCCATCCTGCAACATACAATAAGCTCTTCGGCCAGTTACTGTCCCCGCAACCGGCATTGCCGTGCTCAAATAAGTAAGCTGCAATACCTCCGTCCTGGCAGGGTGAAAATTCGTTAAAGCGCTCCAATTGCACTGTGTAGAGACCTTCAGGTAAGACTATTTCGGCGACAAAAGTGCCACTATTGCTGATCTCATTCACATCAATACTGATCTGGCCACCAACAAAATTAAGATTATTGGCCCCATCATCCATATGATCCCAGGGTGATTCATCCCCCAGACTGCCCGCCTGATAAATATTTCTACCTATAATATTAAAGCGGCCATCATAAAGCGCATGCTGCTCGGGGGCATACATGCCCATTGTCGTTTCAGGCTGTGTGCGCGCAGAACGTGCAGGATCTGCGCTGGACTGACACCCTGCCAAGAGCATGAACAGCAGCAGTGAAATATTTTTCATATCATTTTCTCCCTGATCAATCTTGATCCCGGCCATGGCAACAAGCATAACACTCAAAATGAACAGCCGTGTAAAGGGGTCAGGTGCGCACCAGCATTAATATTTAGGTATACTGCGACGCCTTATATGAATACTAATACGTCAACAAATTCTGCTCTACAAACCTGGCTGGTGCTGGTGTTTGCTTTTATCAGTGGCTTCATCATTATGGCCATTGAGCTTTTAGGTGGCCGCATCCTGGCTCCGTATTTTGGTAGCTCCATTTTTGTCTGGGGCAGTATCATCACTGTTTTTATGCTTTCACTGTCCATTGGTTATTTGTGTGGTGGCAAACTTTCCCTGCTTAAACCAAATCTGAAACTTTATGGCAGTTTTTTTGCCGGGGCCGCAGTGCTTCTATTGCCGCTTGTTTTTGCTGGCAACCAAATCATGGAAGCCATATTTCTTCGCATTGAAGATCCGCGCTATGGCTCGCTAGTGGTTTCCATGCTGCTATTTTTTCTGCCCACCGCCGTGATGGGCATGATAGCGCCATACTCTGTGCGTTTGCTGGTCAGCTCGACCCATGGCAGCGGTCATGTCGCCGGTAAACTCTATTTTATTTCTACCCTGGGCAGTGCCTTGGGCACCCTGGCAACATCTTTTTATCTTGTACTGTGGTTTGAAGTGAACCAGATTCTGATTACCATGTGTCTGGTTCTGTTATGCACAGGCTTTATTGCTATTATTGCTGACTTAAAGGGCGACGATATCTAACTCATGCAAACCTCGGAAAATACAATAGTCCGCAAGCAACTTGTCTGGAAAAATTTCAAGACAGAAATTCTGGTAGTGCTAGCCATCTCACTCATTATTTTTGCTAAAGACATGCTGGCCCAAAATGGCATTCGTTATATTCACCAGGAACGCTCACTGTACCGCAATATTCTGGTGACTGAAGACACACAACGACGCTGCCTGCGCTTCACCATTACCAGTCGTTCAGGTCAAAATCAAAGTTGTCGGTTTCTGGATCAGCCTCGTGAACTGGTTTTTCCTTACGCCAAGATGAGCCTGTCCAGTCTTCTGGTTCAGGACCAACCTCAACGCATTCTCATTGTCGGCCTTGGCGGCGGGACCTTATCGGATACCTACAGTCTGCTTTTTCCTGACACCGAAATTGTTATTTCTGAAATTGATGATGCCGTGGTCAGAGTCGCCAGTGAATATTTCGATTTTAAAGAAACTGACAAGATCAGCGTTGATGTTGGCGATGGCCGTGTTTTTATAAAACGTCAGGGTTTACGCGGAGAAAAATATGACCTGGTGATTCTTGATGCCTTTAACGGAGAATACATTCCGGAGCATTTAATGACCAAAGAATTTCTGGAAGAAGTTAAACGGCTACTTCCGGAAAACGGTATGGTACTCGCCAACACCTTTTCTACCAGCAGACTCTATGCCGCAGAATCAAATACCTATCGTGAAGTGTTCGGTGAATTTTTTAATATCCGCATGAATGGTACTGGCAACAGGGTTATTGTCGCGTCCATGCAACCACTGCCGGACCAGGAAACACTGGTATCTCGAGCACCTGCTATTCGTGAACGCCTGGAGCAATTCGGCATGGATATCACCGAATTTCCGAAACTCATGAGTACAGAGATTACCTGGGACACCAACCAGCGCATCCTTACCGATCAGTATTCTCCGGCAAACCTGCTGAACAATTAGTCTTCTGATTTTCGAATATAATAAACTTAATTAAATATTCACTTTTTGCGTTTGTCTGCATTACCCCATAGTGTCGCTACTGCCCTGTCACTGCCAAGCAGACCGACTATCATGCAGACTCCTCCCACCGCGAAGAAAACAATTATCGGCAGAAACGCCGAGGCATCGTTTTTGGCAAGAGAAAAAAATAAAGAGCCACCGGAAAGTCCAAGAAACAAAAGCCCAACAACCAGCAAGATTACACGACTGGACTGTTTGTACGCATAAGCGCCCTCGCCTTTTTCAAAACGATCAAGCACGAAACCAAAAATTTTCATAAAAATTGCTTTCAATAGTTTTCACCTTGCCTAAATAAAATAATCTTGAGGATCACCAGATTTTTACCCGCTCATCTGGTGCCAGATACAGGGCATCGCCCGGCTGAACATCGAAGGTTTCATACCAGAGATCAAAATTTCTGACTATGCCATTGGTGCGAGCTTCACTATGGGAATGGGGATCAGAGGTGATACGACTTTCAAGATTCTCATCTCTATATAGACGCGCCCAGACCTGCGCCCAGCCCATGAAAAAACGCTGATCACCGGTGAGGCCATCGATTACCGGAGCCACGCGTCCGTTAAGGGACATCTGGTAGGCTTTATAAGCCACCGCCAGGCCACTCAGATCGCCGATATTTTCTCCCAAGGTGAATTCACCATTCAGGAATTTTCCGGGAAGCACTTCAAACTGCTCATATTGATCGACCAGAGCGCTGGCCCGCGCGGTAAATGCCTCGACATCCTCTTCGGTCCACCAGTCACGCAAGTTGCCTTCACCATCATACTTGCGCCCCTGATCATCAAAACCATGACTGAATTCATGACCGATAACTGCGCCAATCCCTCCGTAGTTCACTGCATCATCAGCGTCTACATTAAAAAATGGTGGCTGCAGGATTGCTGCCGGAAACACAATTTCATTCATTGGTGGGTTGTAATAGGCATTCACGGTATAAGGCGTCATGAACCATTCCGCCCGGTTAATCGGGCTGCCCAGTTTTTCCAGTTCCCTGTTGTGCTCCAGACGGCGTGAACGCAACATATTGCCAACAAGATCAAGGGGATCAGCACTTAGCCCAGAATAATCTTTCCATTCCTCAGGGTAGCCAATTTTGGTATTAAACTTAGCCAGCTTTTCCTGGGCCTGGCCCTTGGTCGCATCGGTCATCCACTCAAGTTCGTTAATACCGACCTGGAAGGCTCGGCGCAAATTTTCCACCAGCACATCCATCCGGGCCTTCGCTTCTTCCTGAAAATATTCATCAACATACAAACTGCCAACAACCTCTCCGAGAGCGCTGTCTACGACACCGACACCTCTTTTCCAGCGCGGGCGCATTTCTTCCAGCCCTCCCAACGTACGTCCTTCAAATTCAAACTGGGCCTGAACAAAATCATCACTCAGATAAGCCGCCAGAGAATCTACATATTTGAAACTAATGTAATCCTGCCACTGCTGCAGACCTGTATCATTCCAGATACGGTTCAAGCCTTCGATATAACTGGGCTGGCGAATAACATAAGTAGTTTCTGAAATTCCCAGAACCTCCATGTAGCTTCCCCAATCCATGTCCGGTGAAAGACTATTAAGATCATCCAGAGTCACCTTGTTGTAAGTCAGCTCCTCTTGTCTGTTTTTCACCCTGTCCCAATGCTGCTCGGCAATAAGAAACTCAATAGCCAATACGGAATCGGCGGCCTCGCTTGCGCGCTCATAGCCAGCAAGCATCAGGGCAGTTTCGATATAGCTCTGGTATGCAGCCCGGGCCTCTTCATGCGTTTGATCATCTTCACTCAGATACCAGTCACGATCTGGCAAACCCAGTCCCCATTGACTGAGATAACTGATGTATTGATCTGACTGCATGGCATCAACATCGATATAAACCCCGACAGGCATTTGTACACTGATATGATTCAGCTCTGCCATCTTCAACAACATTTCATCTTTACTGGAAACTTCTGCGATTTCAGCAAGTGTAGCTTGCAGCGGTTCGGCACCAATCGTATTTACAAGATCCTCGTCCATAAAGCTTGAAAAGAAACTGCCTACTTTTTGTGTTTCTGAACCCTCAGGCGCATCCAGGCCGGCCGCATTTTCAATGATAATACGCAGGTTAGCTTCTGCCTCATCGCTTAAAGCAGTAAAAGCACCATAGTTGGATTTATCGGAAGGAATTGGCGTATCACTGAGCCAGGATCCATTTACATAACGGTAAAAGTCATCGCCCGGGACGATAGTGTCATCGAAATTTGCCCTGATAATGCCTGACCCCAATGTCCTTGGTAAGGCAGCAGTAGAGCTGTCAGCAGCATCTTCAGAGGAACAAGCTATTAATGCGCTCAAGAAAATTAGCAAAACCGGTAATTTCATGATGATTTTGTCCATATCAGAGTCTCTTCAAAAAATTGTCAATTGATTAACAGGAAATAACCGGAAGCTTGGATTAAGCAGTATATAGGTTCAACTTAAGTCAGTTCAAACTGCTCACCAGCTTTGCTGTCAGGGGAGCTCAGCACAATGTTGAAAAAACTGACCAGTACAACTGATCTAATCGCTATAGAGCTGCGTACTTGCAATAACTCTATAGATAACGAAGGTATTTTCTTGTTTTTGTTGTCCCCTTGATGGAGTTTTTTATGCCCTGTTCCCCAACAGGGCATTTTTTTTGGGGAAAATAATTGACTCCAGGCAGCCCCTGAAGAAAGTGATTAACTGTCCGGGCGGGTAGTATTGAAGAAATATTTTCGGTAATGCTGCAACTCATCAATAGAATCCCGGATATCTTGCAGGGCCTGGTGTGTAGTTTCCTTTTTTAGCCCATCCGCAATATCAGGGCGCCAGCGCTTGGCCAGTTCCTTGATTGAGCTCACATCAAGATTACGATAATGGAAAAATTTTTCCAGTGTCGGCATATAGCGGGCCAGGAAACGTCTATCCTGACAGATACTGTTGCCACACATAGGAGAAAAACCCCGCTCGCAATACTGTGATAAAAACTGGATAGTTGCCTTTTCTGCTTCACTTTCGTTATTCATACTTAAACGAACACGTTCGATCAATCCGGATGCTCCATGATGACGTTGATTCCAGTCATCCATGCCCTCCATCACTGTTGCTGATTGATGTATGGCAAAGACGGGCCCCTCGGCGACAACCTGCAAATCAGTGTTGGTAATGATGGTTGCGATTTCGATGATTCGATCGTTTTCGGGGATCAAACCCGTCATTTCCAGATCAATCCAGATGAGATGCTGCTTTTTATCCATTATTTTCTTATTGCTACCGATAAATTGTTGAAGGATTGTAACAAAGGCACTGATAATATGCCTTATGAAAAAGAAGCAGCTCAACCGTCGCCAACTGTGGCGAATTCAGAAAATGCAGGATGCCTATACCGACAGAGCTGCCAAGAAGAAAGCCAGGCTTGAGGACTCACTCAATACAATGGCTCTTGGTGATGAACAAAAAGGCATTGTCATTTCCAACTTTGGCCAGCAACTGGATGTCGAAGCACTTGAAGGCCCAAACGAAGGCGATATTTTTCGCTGTTTCCAACGCTCCAATATAGATTCCCTGGTCACAGGTGATTATGTCATCTGGCAAGAAGGCGATCCGGTAGGCGTTATTATTGCCGTTCTGCCCAGAGAGAATTTTCTTGAACGCCCCTCCAGTTTAGGTGAGATGCGACCTGTCGCCGCCAATATCGATCAGACCATAATTGTTATTGCCCCTGTCCCGCAACCCTTTGCCAATCTGATTGATCGTTACCTGGTGGCAGCAGAGCAGTACTACCTTGCTCCTGTCATCCTGATGAACAAATCTGATCTAGTGGACGAAGACAATCGGCAGGCAATGCATGACTTATTAGCAATCTATCAGGAGATCGGCTATCCCGTGCTGACAGTTTCCTCAAAAACCGGCGCAGGTATGGAAAATCTCAAAGTTTTGCTGGATGACAAAACATCTGTTTTTGTCGGACAATCCGGTGTCGGCAAATCGGCACTGATCAACACGCTGCTTCCTGATGCCAATACCCAGGTGGGTGAATTATCCGAAGCCAGACATAAAGGGAAACACACGACTACCTCAGCGCGCCTGTATCATTTTTCTACGGGTGGCGACCTAATCGACTCACCTGGAATTCGGGAGTTTAATCTGGAGCATCTGGACCATGACACCTTGTTAAACGGCTTCATTGAATTTCGCCCTTTCCTGGGACAATGTAAGTTTCGCGATTGCCGACATGACCAGGAACCCGGCTGTAGTCTGAAACAGGCGGTCGAAGCAGGTCAGATAAATGCCAAGCGCATGGATAGCTACCGACAGATTCATCAGACCCTGGACAATTAAAACATTGTGGACATTACCATTACGTCGATTTCACCACTGCTTCACCATTGCCGGTGGAATCAGTTAGAATTCAGCCTTCGCCCCTGCACAGTTTAAGAATCACTTTCCCGGAAAACCCTATCTCATGTCTTTAGCTCTTGATCTTATTATCGAACCGGAAACGCTTGCAGCGGCTCTTGGTGATGACAATCTTTTGATTGTGGATGTCAGCTCTGCCAATACTTACGCGCAAGTGCATGTGCCAGGCGCTATCCATATTAATCCTTCTGAACTTGTCTGCGGTTTACCGCCAGCACCTGGCAAAATGCCTGATAAGGATAAACTTGAAAGCCTTTTTTCACGTATTGGCTATTCCCCGGAAAAACATATCGTTGTTTATGATGATGAAGGTGGTGGCTGGGCCGGGCGCTTTATCTGGACTCTTGATCTCATTAACCATAAACATTATTCCTACCTCAATGGCGGCATTCATGCCTGGGCCAAGGAAAATCATCCGCTGGACAATCAGCCGGTGTCAGCTATGCCCACGCAGGTGAGTCTTACTCTGGATAAATCATTCAATGCCGAGCTTGAAGAAGTTCTCGCCTCCCTGGATGATGAGCAAACCAGAATATGGGATGCGCGCAGCCATGAAGAATTTATTGGCAACAAATTATCCTCTGCTCGCGGCGGCCACATCCCCGGGGCAGTCAACCTTGACTGGCTGGAGACCATGGACAGATCCCGCAATCTGAGATTGCTCCCTCTACCAATGCTAAAGCAGATGCTTGAAGAGCGGGGTATACGATCAGGTGACAGGATCATTACTCATTGCCAAACACATCACCGTTCCGGTCTCACCTATCTAATCGCCAAGGCACTGGGTTTTCAGGTGAAAGCCTATGATGGTTCCTGGTCAGAATGGGGCAATTTGCCTGACACCCCGATAGAAACAAACTAAAGCTGATTTTTCGCAGCAGGCCATTACAAAAAATATGAAATCCCTGTTTATTTTCTTTCAATACCTGGCCCCCCAGCACCTGCTTTCGCGCCTGGCAGGGAAACTGGCTGATGCATCTACCCCCGCCCTGAAAAATTTCATGATCAGAAAATTCGTAAAGCGCTATGGAGTCAATATGGCGGAAGCCATAAACTCAAAGGCCGAAGACTTTGCTACCTTTAATGACTTTTTTACTCGTGCTTTAAAACCCGGCACAAGAGAGGTGCATTCGGCTCCGGATTCTTTGGTTAGTCCGGCAGACGGCATCATTAGTGCAGCAGGGAATATCACTGGCGATCAATTATTTCAGGCCAAGGGAAAGAGTTTTTCGTTGGCCGCCTTGCTTGGTGGTGACAGCGATACTGCAAGCTCATTTCTGGACGGGTCATTTGTCACAGTTTATCTTTCGCCCAAAGATTATCATCGCGTACATATGCCTTGCGCCGGCATATTGAAAAAAATGATTTACGTACCTGGAAAACTTTTTTCAGTAAACCAGACTACCAGCGAGAGAATTGACGATCTGTTTGCCCGTAACGAACGTGCAGTATGTCTGTTTGATACTGATGCAGGCCCTATGGCGATGATTCTTGTCGGTGCCATGATTGTAGCTGGCATAGAAACAGTATGGTCTGGTCAGGTAGCCCCTGCACCACATGGTCTCTGCACAAGCGATTATGCAAACCAGCACCCTGCGATTCAGCTGACCAAAGGTGAAGAAATGGGACGGTTTAAGTTGGGTTCAACAGTAATTTTACTGACAGGCCCGGGAGCAGTTAATTGGTTACAGGACGTAGATGAAAATTTTGCCGTGAAAATGGGCGAACAAATTGGCGATATAAAAAAATAGCTTTATCCAACCGCGAACTATTCTTTCCAGGGATCGTGCTTCTTGCTTGAAATCTCTGAAGCAGATTCAGAAAATTTTTCATCATTCTCTTTTCTTTCTCTTCCTTCGTCTATTACTTTGTCATCTCTTTCCTCATGCATGCCTTCCATAGCAAACTCATTATCTGCTTTTGGTTTTTTCCTGATGACCAGAGTCTTTGCAATCTTGTCATGAAAACCCTGTTTTCTTTTATCAATACCTACCCAGACAAGACCGAGAAATAACGGGATAATTGATACATAGTAACCCAGATAACGAAGTACCAGGCGTCCAAAAATCGGGTGCTGCAGTGTCTTTTCATCAACGATATAAATATCCATCATGATCTTTCCTGGCGTCGCCGAACGGTATTGCCAAAAAACCACAATGACGATCAAGGGCAAGCCATAGTTGATAAAGTCATAAACCAGGCCTGGTGACTCAGTAGTAAACAGTATGCCGGGGCCGTAGAAAACCAACAGCAAGGGAACGATGATCATCAGCAAAAAAATAGAATCCAGAATAGACGCCAATACACGAATCCAGAATCCGGCATATTCAATGTCAGGTTCCTGAAAAGTATCAGCAGTGTTTTCTTTGGCGGTTGATTCCATAAGCTTAAGTCCTGTTTTTTACCAGACTATTTTATCTTAGCACGGCTATAAAAAATCGCTTCTCAAGCACCTTGCTGCTGGAATACAGCTCAGGCAATATCGACAGGAAAAGAAATGACTTCGCGGATATTATTACTACTGGTTTTTATCATCAGCAAACGATCCACGCCCATGGCGACTCCGGCGCAGTCTGGCAAGCCATGGGCCAGTGCCGCAATAAAATTTTCATCCAGAGGATATTGCGGCAAGCCATTTGAATGGCGCACAGACAGGTCTTTCTCAAAACGCTGGCGCTGCTCTTCTGGATCAGTCAACTCATCATAGCCATTTGCCAACTCCATACCTTGCGCGACCAGCTCAAAACGTAAAGCTACCAGCTGCCCCTGCTCATTTTCTGCCAGCTTCGCCAATGCAGCCTGGGATGGTGGGTAATGAGTAATAAAAACAGGCGCCTTTAAGTGCGGCTCGATACAGTGGCTAAATAATAAATCCAGCCATTGATCAGAATCATCACTATCAAAACTCACCTCCAGTTTTGCTCTGGCGACCTGCTTCAAATCAGCAAGGGAACTA
>Ga0115566_10003746_pt1 | contig 12204 bp, 7 predicted proteins | sample COGITO_mtgs_1204_3_FD_87173 | JGI IMG/M metagenome (GOLD analysis project Ga0115566, IMG submission 87173) | Pelagic marine microbial communities from North Sea - COGITO_mtgs_120405 | ecosystem: Environmental > Aquatic > Marine > Epipelagic | place: Germany:Helgoland, sampling site Kabeltonne...
ATTGCAGATCGCAATCGTTTGCATGGAGCATGGCAAAAAAGACCCGAATGCACGTGTCAAATACGAGATCAAACCAATCGAAGCGTTCGCAAAGAATGAAGCCAGTGCTGAAGTTCTAAAAATGATGGCAGACGGCGAGATTCACCGAGACATTGCTCAGGCCTGTGCTTGGCACCTTGAGAATGGCCTTTCATGGGAAGAACTTGCTTCTAAAGACAAAGTGGTTTCATCATTCGGTGGCTACTCAGAGAAGTACTTCTCATTGAAGCAGATTTCTTTCGCGCAGAAAGTCTGTGCTGAAGCTAAATCGCGAGCTGAAGAATTGAAAAAACAAAAATCGAAAGAGAAGGAATACAAGGACGATACGAAGTTCCTGAAAAAATAATTCTCTCTCGAAGCCAGTATTCTCAACAGGCCGGATTCTTTCCGGCCTGTTTTTTTTCTTGAGCAGGCCCATTCGTTTGATGAGCTTTCGAGACCGCGTGACGCCCGTTGAAATGCGACTCCCTCCAATCCCCATCCAACCGAGGAGCAGCAGCCCTCGTTAGAAATGAATACAATCGCTAGCAAGTTGGCTGTTGCCTTGAACACTCGCCCTGCGATTCATTTTATATTTGCCCCGTTTCAATCGATCCTGTAATCGACTTATCCGAACCACTTCGCTACTCACCAATATCATAATGATCATGATCAAAATGTTGGAATTCGGAATCGACTGGGTGGGATGAACTTCGCAAACCAAACATTCTTGCTATTCCTATCGGTTGTATTTGCCACCGCTTGGATGCCTAGACCGAATTTCAATTTGAGATGGCGTCTCGTCGCACTCATACTGCTGTTCTGCCTAATGCCAGTGAACTATTTCCTTGGTTACTTTCCAATGGACGGCAAATCCACAGTCATTCAAGTCGTCGATTTCAATGGAACAATTGGCTGAACTGGCATCATTCGAATGGCATTTTTTTCTTTGGTCGCTATTGATAAACAAACTTCGCATCAGCGGCATTCGCGATGTCCCCGTCGTCGTTTTACTTTTACCGTTAATCTTGGCCCAATTTCCGGATGCAGAATTCGGTGTCCATAAACAAAGGGGCTGGGATTTGGCGAAGGACCTTCCAAATGAAATTCGTAGTTTCCATTATCCTATTTTCGCATCGTACCTTGCGATGGTAGCGGCAAAAAAACTCGCCATCTTGCAGAGAAAAACGGAAACGCTTCCCTTGCTCCAGCAATGTTAGAACGGACTCTCCTCATAGCGTCTGATCTTATTGCGATTGATGGTTTGAGCAAAACAATCAAGCGAATCAGCATTCCGACGTACCGAAATATTGGCCGACACGACGATCTTACCTTCGCTCGTTACATCGAACTATGCTACAGAAAACGATTTGATCAAGATGATTCCGTGAATTTCAATAAAGCTTGGATCAGAAAAAAGCGGGCTTTATCCAGCATTTATTTACGGTTGCCATGTATGGGATTAACGCAAACTAGACGATTTCGATCAAATCAAACAGGCTTTTCTAGAGAGCGAGCATCAAGCAATAGTCGCCGGCTTTGTGATTGAAGAATGGAATCAATTCCGGTCTGAACAGAATGGACTAGTAAATCAATTCCAAATCCTGTTTGAATACGAAAAAGATGTTACCGTTTATAAACTCGCTGGCAATTGATGACATCTGATCATCCAAAACTGACCTTTTTCTACAAAACAGATCTAGGTAACGAACCTAAGATTGAACGGAACTACGTTCGCCCCATTGCAACGACAGGGTCCAACCGTGCCGCGCGCCAAGCGGGCCAAATCCCTGCGACGGTTGTGACCATGACTGCAAGGAAAAATGCGATTGCGGAGATCGAGAGGTTGATTACAAAGACCTGGCCATCAAGCTTGATTTTGCTCCGCGACTCAAAATAATCCAGTAGGTACCCGTTGCCGATCATCGCCACGACTGATGCAATCAATAACGATATGACACCTGCCAACAGTCCCGTTACGATACACTCGAAAACAATCATCCACATCACGTTCGCATTACTGGCCCCAACAGCTTTCATGATACCGATCTCTTCGGTCCGTTCGAACAAAGCGATAAACATCGTGTTTGCAATCCCAATCGCCGACACAACCATAATCAGTAGCACTACGCCCCCAACGGTATACTTTGCCCTCTCCAAACCACGGTGAATTCGTTGAATGTAATCGGCGGCTGACACAGTGCGTAAGTCCTTCGACTCCGCTTCTTCAATGACGGACTGTAGATTTGCAATGTTTTGAACAAACACCGAAGCCGATTTAAATCCTGATTTTGCGTTCGGACCATCGATACTTTCAAGTCTTGAATAATGAACAATCAAATTGGCTCGACCACCAAAAAACCTATTTAAAAGAGTACGCGGATCTTCCTGATCCCGGTTTCGAAACACCCCGACGATCGTGAATTTTTGTTCTTTTACTTGTCTTAATTTGATAGTCGATGGAACCGCTGTAGAGGTCGTTTTATTGTTTTCGTCCACCAGTTTTTTTCGGCGATTCGCCGCATACTCCCGTGCCAATGCAAGTGAATCGCGATCGATCGATGACAAGTTCGTTCCAGCCAAAACCTGATCCATGACAGACAAAATTTTGGCTTGATCTGAAAACGAAAGCCGAAAAAAATCATCGTCAAGAATAGAAAATTCTTTGCGAGACTCCCGAAATCGCAGGTCAATCCGCTGTCCAATCAACCGTTTCAAATCAGCGTCACTCGCGTACCCCAATTCAAACGCCAGAAACTCGTGAATCAGCACTCCATTAATGTTCTTCTCATTCAGAAAATCACCAGCAACGATTCGGTTTTCCACTCCCTTGTCAAAAAGAGAACCACCCTCAACGACCACGGGCCGATTCTTCTCATCGACCGCCATTTCACATTGCATTCGAATATTGGGAAGAACATCAACAACTGTTCCGGATCGGTTTAAGTCATCCAACGTCGCAGTCGGAATCAAGTATCGCCTTGGCAGATTCTTCTCCTGCCAATCTGACTTCAATCGCTCTTGGATTCGTTTCCTTCGTCGCTCTGGAACATCTTCACTGATTGCCAGGACTTCTTCAGGAGGTTGAACCGACCGATCAAAATCGGGAAAAACTTCAAATCGTAATGCCGCATCGGATTGGGAAACAAATTTTTCGAGAGCGATTGCGATACCGTTCGTTGCGGACAAAGTGCAAATCACAAGGACGCTACTCAACACAATCCCAACCAAGTTCAGAACCGTACGCAGCTTTCGGACCCGAATATTCTCCAAGCCCAGCCAAAACAAGTCGCCAATTTTCATGTTCGCTCCTCATTACAGGGCGGCAATAAATTCGCTGCCGACGCATGCCGCTGCTCGGCTTTTTGTGAATCGCTAACCAATCTACCATCGGCCAAGCGAATGATTCGGTCGGTGTATTTACTCGCCAGATCTTCATCATGGGTGATAAGAATGATCGTTGAGCCAGATTCTATTTTGACTCGCATTAACAAGTCCATGATCGAAACGGCAGTCGCAGAATCAAGATTCCCTGTGGGCTCATCGGCCAACAAGACTTTAGGTTGATTTGCAATCGCTCGAGCTATCGCAACGCGTTGTTGTTCACCACCTGACATTTCAGCCGGTTTGTGGCTCATGCGGTCACTGAGCCCTACCAAATCCAGACATTGCTTCGCACGATCCGTCCGCTTTGCAGAGCCAACACCACTAATCATCAATGGCAGACAAACGTTTTGCAAAGCAGTTTGGTGTCGAAGTAATCGAAATTGCTGGAAAACAATTCCGATTGATTGTCTGCGGAATTGATCTACATCCCTCGGACTGCAATGGGTGAGATTCGTTCCGTCTACTTCCAAATCCCCACTGGTTGTCCGGTCCAACCCGGCAAGCAAATTTAACAATGTTGTCTTACCAGATCCTGATTTTCCCAACAGCGAAACCGTTTCACCAACACCCAGTTCAAAGGAGACGTCAAGCAATGCAGAAACGTCCTTGCTGCCGCGACGATAACTCTTTGAAATATGCGAAGCTTTGATCAATGGACTGAAAGAACCTGATGTCTCGATATTGCAGGTGTATGAGGTAGAGCGAATCGCGACACATCGATCAAAATTTGAAATTTTGATTTAGAACCCCGTCGTGTTGCCCTCATTCGCCGTGCCATAGGTTTCGTTTTTTTTAGAGTCTAATTCGTTTGGAGAGGAAACTATTTTCCATTCTCGTTTTCGGCATTACTCTTTTTGGGTTGGGCCTTCTTGCCTTTGTCTTCTTTCTTCGCTGGCGAAAGTTTTGGACTTCCCGGGTTTGGTCTTGTGGGCGTGACTTTTGGAGGGACAGTGAATGCAAGCTCGGAAGTCATGGGCTTTCCACCCCTCAGATAGGTAATCTTCGTTTTCGAATCAGAGTCAAATCGGCCGACCAAAGTCCCGAATTGATTGACATCCTGAACGATGTATTTGCCTAACTTTACAATTTCATCGTCTTTTTTTAATCCGGCTTTTTCTGCGGGTGATGTTTTTACAACGGTCACAACTTTGACCCCGCTCCCATCCAGTTTTGCAGGCTTCGGCTGAATACCTAGATAGGCTTTATTGATATCTTTTCCCTTCTTGAGCTTTTCAATGATCGACTGGTCATAAAGCGGTATGGCAAATCCAATTCCAGAATCGTACCACTCAACCCCTGAAGCTAATGACGATGACTTTGGGTTCAACGGCACGCAAACGCCAATAATTCGACCTTGGACATCAATCATCGGTCCACCATAATTTGCTGGACTTACATTTGCATCGGTTTGTATTGCACGACCGAATCCACGGTTTTTGGCACTTACAATTCCAATCGAGATCGCAGGATTCACATCCCCGAAACCAATCCCCACCGTAACGGCCCATTGTCCGACACGGATCTCTTCTTCTGACATGAACTTTGCAACGTTCAGATTCAATGGCTTTGCTTCGCCCGTTTTGGACTCGTTTTGTATCTTCAGAAGTGTCAGTTTACGTGTGTTGTCGTTGGCAATTGGCTTCGCCAAGTAGGCCGAACCATCAGACGTCTTCAACGTAATGACGCGGGGTTTTTGAATGAAGTTAAACGAGCTTGTGATTACATATCCGTCTTTTGAGACAATGATTCCCGTTGTGCTACCTTCTCCCTGACGTCTAATCCCTCCAATTTTACCCTGAACGGCACCGACGCCCCCGAACGACTCAATGGTGACCAAGCAAGGTAAGACTTTTTTGGTTGCTGCACGAAAAGCCTTAGGCGCGAGCAAGATACCAGCAGAAAGCCCAATATCGGGCTGATCCTCTTGTGCATTCAAATGAGTGAGAGACGTCGAAAGGATTACACCCAAAACAAGAACTCCCAATGCGATCGTTTTGAATACTGGAAATCCAGCAACTCGATCCTGCCTTGGGCCTCGAAAACGAATCAAACTTGAACCAACCGAGACCCCCGACTTGTTTTTACCGGCTTGACTTAGTTCAAACATCATCTCGATTCTTTCCGCTATCAGTTCAAATACTCGTTGATGTCCCATTTCATACTCTGAGCATCAAGGCAGTGCACAAACAAGTCATGTCAGAATAGTTATTTTTTTTCATCCGGCACGATGTCAAATCGTTCCAACGAATTACGTCGTTTCACTACGATCACCGTCTTCTCGCCGGGAATCAATGTCGCCAAGACACTCTTGTAGTCAGTGGAGTTACTAATCGTCTGTCCGGCCAATGTAACGATCAAATCGTCGGAACGTATGCCCGCCTTTTTCGCAGCGCTACCGCGTCTCACTCGGTCAACAAAAGCTGGTGATTTTCGACCACCTAATGAAAACAACGTAATTCCCAAATCAGCAGGTTTTGAATTGCCTTTCGGAGAAGTACTTGCCTGTGTCGATTCGGATGGTTTACCGGCAAGAAACCGAGCCAAGAGTTTTTCCGGAACGGCGTAGTTCATTCTCGTGTTGGTCTCCTTGCTTTCGATTAGCTTCCCAATCATCCCAACCAACTCACCATCTGCAGTAACGACCGCGCCACCGGCTGCACCCGGGTTACTCGTAATACAATCGATGAGATAGAGAGGCCCGTCGTAAATAACTTCTGTTCCCCGACGTTTCGCCGTCATCTTGGTCTCCAGCGAAAGAATTCCGAGGGTTACCGAAAGCGGCTCGGCACGTTCAGCAACTTTGAACGCATTGCTAACCGCAATCACCCAATCACCTTTTTCGGCCGCGGGTGTTTCACCAAGCTCAAAGAAATCCGGAGTGCTTGCGTCGATCTTTAGAAGTGCCAATTGCAAATTGGAATCACGACGAATGACTTTGACGGGATACGTTTCGCCATTGTTAAGCGTAACTCGCGTGCTATATCCATTTAAGTAAACACCATTTCCAGTGATGATGTGGCCGTCGTTGGAGACGATAATTCCGGTCCCATAACCTTCAACGCGACCAACCGAAGCACCAAAGATCTTGACTGTTTTCGGTTGGGCTATGTCCACCGCTTTTTTCAGGAACCCATTCAGCCGTTCGTCGGCCAACGAATCGTCGCCCACAAAAATCGTTGCCGCCAATGCAACTAAAATAATCCAGTGGGCAATTGATCTCTTCAAATGGTGTCGCATGCTAATCACTTTCCTTCGATAGGTGTCTTGGCAATTGTAAAGACATCAGCGTCAATTCCATCAACCAACTCGACTCGATCCGCAACCGCACTCTTGATCAACGTTTCATTCAGACCTGCGATGAAATCTCGGCGATTAGGGAAATGGATCCCCTGGTGGTCATTCCAATCTGTAAAACAAACACCGCCCGACGTCCCATCGGCGTTCAAGTCTGCAGAGGCTTTTGAGAGGCGAATGTCCAAGTCACCGTTTTCGTCAAAGATCGTGGCCCAAACATAAAACCAGTCACTTTTCGCATCTATCGTTTTCAGACGAAATGACGGCGAGTTCTGAGACTTGTCTCCACCATCGATCTGCAAGTCGCCAAAAATTGCATACGGGCTTTCCTTCAACAAATCAGCATATGCGACGACCTGAACAATTTCTGGCGTCAAACGAGCCCTCAAGAAGGTCAACTTTTGAATTTCACCGTTTTCCGCCTGCTTCCAAAAATCAGTTCCGTCAAAAACAAACTCTTTTGAAATTCCTTCTTCGGTAATTTGAATTCGAAACCTGCCGTCTGAACTAATTCGAATCACTTGAGTTCCAATCGGTGCCTGATCAGCCGACAAAATCTTGTCGTTAATGACAATGGTTTTTCCGCTAACCGCATTCAAACTTGAGACCAACGACCGGTTCATATGCGATGTCACAATTTTGCAATTCTCACGATTCATCTTCAAGTCGCGAATGGTTCCGGCCTTGGTCGTGAGCACTTTCGCCATCATCTTTTGTTTTTCAAGAGCGCGTTTTTGTTCCGGCGTAGGTTCTTTTTTCTTTCCCCCTTTTTTCGCGGGTGGGCGTGCGCGCGGCGGTTTCATTTTATATGGCAAACCAACCAATCGAATATTAACGTCTTTGATTTCTCCATCAGCTTTCTTGAAAACAACATGCGCTGGCCAAGTTTCCGGCAGCGTCGAAATCAAATTGGTAAACTGGTCATTCGAAGTGATTGGATAGCCTTCAAATTCGAGCAACTCATCGCCCAGTTCCAATCCTTGATTAACGATCTCAACTCCCTCGTTATAGAAGGCCTCACATACAACCTTTCCACCACGATTTGCAAATCGTGCGTCAAGCGTTCCGTGCTCGACCAACTTTGTCGCCATTAAATCGGGAATAAAATTCTTCAACTGATTTGATGATATTGCATACCCTAAACCCACGTTGACACGGCCGCGCGCCAAGAAGCTTCCGCGACCATTGATCCCTACGATTTCACCTTGCATATTGAAAAGTGGGCCTCCCGAATTCCCGGGATTAATAGAACTGTCAACCTGAATACAGTTTCCATAAACCAGTTGGTTTCCACCCGCCCCAGGCTGATACCTTTCAACGCCGCTTACAATTCCCAAAGTCACCGTCGGTTTTTGGTCCTCCGTGAGAACGAATGGATTGCCCATTGCCATCGCCCAATCACCAACACGAACCTCGTCAGAATTCCCCAGCGGAGAAAATGGGAAATCGTCACGACCGATCAAGCGTATGATCGCCACATCACCACCAGGATCGGTACCGACCAACTGCCATCGATAGAGATTACCGTCGGCGATTCCTCCCCAACCCGAAACGCCCGCGCCTGCGACCACATGATGATTGGTTAAAACCAAGCCACTTGGATCAAAAATCACTCCCGATCCGCCGCCGCCCCGCACGTCACCGTAAATCGCAACAACCGAACCGATGACCTTATCGACGGCGGCAATCCTGGCGTTCTCTGCCGCAAGGATTAGTTTCATCTCCTCGTCCGAAACCTCTTTTCCCTGGCCTCTGACTTGTGAAGTGAGGATTTGAAGCAATCCCATCACAATCAGGAACTGAAAAAAATTCCTCATCGGCTATTCCTTTAATTTGAGTTACTTTGGGTTTTTCACAAACCGGGCATCACACCAGTTCAAGTGGTCTGACAAATCGAGAAAATCATCTCCGAACTCGACGCTTAACTCCAGCGATTCGATTCCACTGATTTCAATATCAAGCTTTTTAGGTGACTCATTTCCGGTAATTCGGCTTTCAAAAAGCTTCTTTCCATCGCCAACAACAAGCACCTTGCAGTCACCATTTCCGTTGGTACTCGCATCAATACCAAGCAATGCGACAAACCGATCGAATCCAGTGTTGTCGAATTGAAGCTTCATACCGGATTTTGTCCCTAAACCTTTGCTGTAAGCACGAGTCGTTTTGGTAACGCGGTCTCTCAAAACGAGAGGACCACCGAGGATATTGAGGTCGCTGCGCCATTGTCTATTGAAAACCGAACCTTCAATTTCGGAAACCGATTTCGGTGTAATATCTGATAGAAACGCTAATCGGTCCGAACGAATTTCAATCTTGCTTACAACGACCAGCGGCAACACTATCTCGGTTAATTCGCCGATCGTTGCCGTGACCTGGTCGTTCGCCATTTCGTCTAGCATACACGTCACTTTAGAACCGTCCGTTAAGACAATGACACCGTTCGTTTCAGCCTCCTCAAGATCCAAATCACGCGCAAGCACCAAACCATACGCATCTTCGGTTTTGAATTGGATCGAATCCTCCTCGTAAAGAATCTTGATCTCACTCTCGCTGATCGATTCAACAATGCCGGAAACTGTTTGATAGTTCCCTTTGATCTTCACGATTAACTGGTCAACATCCGATTTCGGTTTGGTGTTGGCAAAAAGTGACAGCGGCTCTTGCTTGAAAACAATTTGGGTAACAGCTTCTACTCCAATGCTAATTTCGCCTGCAACATTATCGGCAACAAAGGCATCATCATTCAGGCGAACAGTCTTCGCCAGCAGCGTTCCTCCCCCAACAAGTCCAATCACCACTTTGGGTGACACCGATGCCCCGACTGGTTTCGAAAAGTCGATCAGCCGAAATTCGTTGATATCGAACTGACCATCCTGCGTCGAAATTTTTCCATCGACGATCGACACACCTTCAGCTTTTAACCTCGATCCATCAACTTTGATCAATTCAGTTGTCACCACGCTAGATTCCGAAGCCGCTGTGCCTTCAGTACTCTGTCCGTATACCCCACTTGGCAACAGGACAAAAATCGAAAATACAACCGATCGAAAGATCATTGGTCTAGCTCGCAACACAATAGTGAAAAACAACTGAAAGCAGAGTAAAACCCCGAATCCAAACGTCTTTTTTGACAAAAAAAAAGACGCAGGACCAATCTGGTTCTACGTCTTTCATTATAAACATAATTTCAATTATTTGGCCCCAGTTTTCTGGAAGCTCTTGTAGTACTTTTCAACCAACTCTTTGTAGCGAGCCGGAAATTTTTCCTTGATTGCGTTGAAAGCAGGATCTCGCTCACGGTCACGGAGTTTACTCCAATCACTTGCGTCACCTGAGCCAAACGTTCGTTTAGCAAAACCGTCTGGATTCTTACTTCCCTTGCCGTTATTGCTTTTACCCTTGCCTTCTTTTTTGCCATCACCTTCACTCGGCTTTTGCTCTTCGCCCGGCTTTTCACCTTTGCTTTTGCTCTTCTTCTCTTGATCTTCTGCCTTTTTGATCATTGTATTTAACATCTTGACGATATTGTCCTGCTCGATCTTGGTGTTTTGATCGGTTCTTTCAAGACTCAGTCGTCGACGAGAAAACTCCATCCGCTGAAAGATATCTCCAAGCGTGTCCTTTTTGATCGATGACACAATTTGCAGCTGACGGAACGCACCAACTCGCATCCGCTCTGAAGCATTTGGGTAATCATTCATGAATTGCGTCAACGCTTGCACAGCTTCTTTGTTTCTCAAAGTGTTCGCCAAAGCGATACCCTTTAAGTAAAGCGCGTTGCCGGTTTGAACGGAATCAACAGCAAATTCCTTTTCGAATTCCGTAAGGACAGGCAGCGCATCTTCATAATTTTCGTCATACACGTAGGCTCGAGCGATAAAATACTTCGCTTCGGCAGCGAGGAACTTGTCTTCGCTCTTCACGAGATCTTGGAACACGGCGATTGCTTTGCTCGATTCGTCATTGCCAACCAATTCCAATGCTTCAGTGAACTTTGGATAAATGAGGGCCAAGCCTTCTGTGATGGCAGCATCAACGGAGAATTCATCGTCACGAAGTTCAGTAACAACCGATGCCACTTCCTTTTTGACATCAGCACTTACCGAATCACTCTTTGCGACAGCCTCCAGGAATCGATTGATCGTTTCCGAAGGTTTATTGGGTTGCTCGGCGCCAATGGTGCCAAACGACGTTGTAGCCCAAAGCCCCAACGCCAATGTTGCGATCAGATTATTCTGGATCATTAGGTTCACTTTTTGGGTTATTGACCAACTTTTTCCATAAGACGAATTGTCATTTCGGAAATTTCAGATTGACGCTTTGCCAAACCGTTTATCTCATCCTTCATCGAGTCACCCAACGGCTTACTAGTCTTTGGACGAATCTCATCGATACTCTTGGTTCGCCGGTTGATCCTCAATTGAGCAGATCTCAGCATCTTAAGTTCCGCAGAAGGTGGGAGCAATGGCTGATTTCCACCACCACCTCCACCGCCGCCGCCTCCGCCGCCGCCGCCCTTTTTCTCACGGCGCTGTTTTTTCAGAGCATCGAGGAATTCCTCTAGGGTGATTTCAATGTCTTTTTGAATGATCTGCGTCAAACGTCCGACCTCTTGCTTCCCAATCATGCCGGAGACCCTAAGCAAATCCTCCTTAATTTCAATCACAATATCCGGGAAAATCGCACTCGTTCCATCTTCCATTAGAATTTCGTAAGCCATTTGGGCAGAGCTTGCGATGTCCTTTTCCATCCCTTTGACCTTCGCTAAGGCCAACCGATCACCACGGCTAAAGCGGTTTAAACTGCGCTTTTTGCGGTCAAGTTCAGTCGTTTTAAGCGACGCTATCTGCTGTTTTGCGAGCATCTCTGCGAATCGAGCCTCAAGCCTCGCCAGCTTTTCCTCCTGCGTTTCTTCACGCAATTGATTCAATCGCTCCTCAATATCTTCCAGAGCCTTGGTCAGCTTATCAATGGCGTCTTTCTGCTGCCGATTCGCTGAATCAGCATCCTGTTCTTCAAGCGATTTCTGTGCATTCTGCATCGACTGCTTCGCTTTTTGAACATTTTCCTGACCAGGTGCTGAGGGCTTTTGCTCTCCCGCGCTACCGTCTTTCGGTTCACCCGGCTTTCCTTCGCCACCCTTTTTCGCATCACCTGATTTCATTTCTTTCGCAAGCTGGTCCGTTTTCTTCTTGGTGGACTCTTGCTTCTTCGCCATCTTGTCAAAGGCTTCTTTCGGAAGCTGAGCAAGACGTTTTTTCTCGCCTTCAAGCTCGGCCAGTGCCTTCTTCAAATTATCGAGAGCCTTTTTCTCCTCACGCTGTGCTTCGGTAGACTTTCCTTTCGCAAGGTTGTCTTCCGCCTGCTTTTGATTCTTTGCAGCTTCCTTGAGATTCTTCTCACCCGCTTCCGGGGGCCGGGTTTGATCGGATTTCTTCTGATCACCAGACTTGGGCTGGCCACCTTTGGGTTCTCCGCCTTTGGGTTCTCCGCCTTTGGGTTCTC
>Ga0115566_10003749_pt1 | contig 12202 bp, 11 predicted proteins | sample COGITO_mtgs_1204_3_FD_87173 | JGI IMG/M metagenome (GOLD analysis project Ga0115566, IMG submission 87173) | Pelagic marine microbial communities from North Sea - COGITO_mtgs_120405 | ecosystem: Environmental > Aquatic > Marine > Epipelagic | place: Germany:Helgoland, sampling site Kabeltonne...
AAGTCCACCTCGATCGATACTATATCAGGTCGTAGCGGCTCGCTGGACGCATCCCGGTCCTGAGCAATGGCTAAGGACAGCGAACGTTCGCTGTTTGAGTAACTCAGCGACACAATATGCCAATGCTCGGTCGAGAGGTGCTTTGCACTGACGAGAGTCTTGCCGCCGACAATTCCCGTCAGGTGATTGTTTTCGTCTATCCCGATTTCGGCCAAACCAGATAGTGTCATGATGTTGCGCCGACGGCCATCCAGCAACGTGGGTTTCACCACAGCTGCAAGGGTGAAATCTTCGATACTCGGTAACGCTGCCAGTCCGGGGACAATGACACATGACCCTGGGCGAAATGGCTTGGCAATAGCCTCGCGCTGCCCCCCCAAATCAAGATCGATCAGTTTGTCTTTGTATCCTGGCCCTTCGGGGTTGGTGTCACCTTGGATGATCTGACGAAAATCGGCATGATAGGACGCTGCACCAAAAGAACTGACCATCACGTCGATGCTTTCGCCCGGCTCTGCGGTCAGTTTGTTCGTATATCCAACAATGGGTAGCATCATTGCACCTTCTCAGACGAGGATTGGGCCAATAGGGATTCAACGTCCTGACCCGTCAGTTCTTTCCAGCGGCGCTTGAAAATATCTCGCTCGGCGTCCAGCAGATCAGTGTAAACCACGCCCTCAACCATCTCGACTTTCGCGCCACGCTCTTTGGGCAGCTTACCCAGATGCCACTCGCCGTGTCGTTTCTCAACCACCAGCACATATTTGAAGTCCCAGTCTGCACCACGCATCCGATTGAGAACGCGCTGTAATCCAGGACTGTGATAACCGATGGGTTGAGCCAGAAATTCACTGGCAAAGGGAAGATCGCTGTCTGAAATCTGATAACGTGCCACGAGTTTCTCCGTATAAAGGACCGGGGCAACGTATAGCTGCCCCGGTAAGGCTCAGGGAGAGTTAGTTTGTTTTGATACGATCCCAGGACCGAGTGTAAAGTTTAAGCGCCCGACCCAGATCATCAAAGATTTGCAGTTTCGCACGCACGTCCGCTGGTGGGTTCACGGCAGGATGGCCCTTCAGCTCTTCCGGAAGCAGTTCAATCGCTGCGGTGTTCACAGAGCCATTTGTCAGACGCTCAGTGTTCAACGCCGAGATATCGGGGCGCATCATGAACTGCATGAACAGTTTGGCATTGTCCGGGTTGGGAGCGGACGCCAATAGGCAAATATCTTCCTGATACATGGTCGCACCTTCTTCGGGGACAACAAAGCCCAACAGGTCAGGGTTTTGGTTCACGTTCAGAACCGCACCGACATACCAATGCGATGCTGCCATATCGCCTGACGTAACCAGTGGAATAACATCATAGCGGAAAGCGCCGATATTCGGCTTTTGCTCCATGATGTATGCTTCTGCGGCGGCAATCTCTTCTTTGTCAGTCGAGTTTACCGAACTACCAGTCATGATCAGGCCGACACCGATGGTTTCACGTAGGTCGTCCAACATGGTTACCCGGCCTGGGTTTTCTTTTGCATAGTCAAAGAACTGCTGCCATGAGGTCAATTCGGGGATCAACTCTTTGTTGTAGAAGATGCCGACTGCACCCCAGGCATAGGGCAGGCAGTATTCCGCTGTGGGGTCTTCCTTTGAGCGGATCGAACCGGGGTCGATGTTTTCGAAGCCGGACATCTGATTGACACCCGCTGGCTGCAGCAACCCGGTTTTTTGCATGATGTCATGCATGTGTACCGAAGGCCAAACCAGATCATAGCCCGTTGCACCTGCTTGCAGGCGCGCTAACAATTCTTCGTTGGTGGAATAGGTGTCGAGAGTCACTTCGACATCAAATTCCGTGCTGAACTTTTCGATGACTTCGGGGTTGATGTATTCCCCCCAGTTGTAGAGAGCGAGATTGCCCTCAGCAGATGCCATTGGAGCGGATAGCGCCAGAGCTATAGCCGTGGCCATCAGTTTCAATGTAGTTACTCGCTTCATGTTTTTTCTCCCAAGGTTGGTATGAAGTTAAGTGGTCGTTATTTGCGGCTTCGCAGATAGAGGCCGATGGCCGCGACAGCGAATGAGAACAAAAGCAAAAGGACAGCCAGCGCGTTGATTTGAGGGCGTAGGCCCCGACGCATCATGGCCAGAATGAACAGCGGCAGGGTTTGCGAACCAACACCTGCGATGAAATAGGTGATCACCACGTCATCTAGTGAGATGATGAAGGCCAACAGGAACCCGCCAACCACGCCCGGCATGATCTGAGGCAGTGTTACGCGGCGGAAGGTAGTGATTGGCCCAGCACCCAAGTCTGCAGAGGCCTGCTCGAGACTGGTGTCCATCCCTGCCAGACGTGCGCTGACGACCACAAAAACGTAGCTCGACAGAAAGGTGGTGTGGCCGATGATGACGGTCAGAAGGCTGAGATGGAACCCGGCGCCGACAAAGAAGATGAGCAACGCAATGCCCAGAACGATGTCGGGTACGATCATCGGCAGGATCAGCAGCGCCTGATAAAAGCGTTTTCCAACGAATTTATAGCGTGCCAGCGCAATGGCCGTAGCTGTTCCGATGACGGTCGAGATGGTGCTGGCTGACAGCGCCACGATGACACTGTGCTTGACCACTTCAAAGATGCGTTCGGGTGATTCCGTGAAGGCCGCATCAAAAGAGGACTGGGAACTGGCCCCGCCAAAGATGGTCAGATACCAGTCAAAGGTGAATTCCGTCCAGACCGCCATGTTGATAGAGTTGGCGTTGAAGGAATAGACGAAAATCAGGCCGAGCGGCATATAGAGAAAACCGAGGAACAAAAACCCATAACCCTTGAAGAAAAAGGCCCAAACCTTGCTGTTGAGGATTTTGTCAAACATCAGGATACTCCTCGGGATTCAGCTTTGGCTTGGCGGCTCAGTTGGAATACAACCAGCGCAACAACCGAGGCCATGATCAGCAAGGCAAGTGCCGCGCCAAATGGCCAATCCCGCGATTGCAAGAAGGAGCGTTCAATCAGGTTGCCTGTCATCTGAACCTTCGAGCCCCCAAGAAAGGACGGCACGATGAAATTGCCAAGCGCGGGGATGAACACGATCACTGATCCGCCAATAATTCCCGGCGCCGTCAACGGCAGGATGACACGGCGAAAGGTTTGCAAAGGGTTGGCGCCCAAATCCTGCGAGGCCCGAACCAGCGAATAGTCGAGCTTTTCGACATTGGCGTAAATTGGCAGGAACATGAACGGCGTCAGGATATAAACCATGCCGATGATCACTGAGAAGTTGGTGAACAAGAGGTCCAGTGGCTCAATGATCAGACCCGCCGATTGCAATACAGTGTTGAAGAACCCGGTCGGGCGCAGCAACAAAAGCCAGGCATAGATTCGTACAAGCAGGTTGGCGAAAAACGGCAATGTGATCAGGAACAATGCAAAGTTTTTCTTCGCACCTTTCATCCGGCTAACCCAGAATGCCGCCGGGTAGCACAAAAGGAACGTGCCAATTACCGTCATGATGGCGATCTGCAACGAGTTGAGGAAGATCTTCAGGTAGATCGGTTCGAACTCTTCATAGTCGTTGAGTGGCCAGCCGATGATCCGCCCGTAATTGTACGGGTACCAGTTCCACTCGACACCGCCGTAAAGGCCCGGCTCGAGAAAGCTGTAAATCATCATGATGCCCAGCGGGATCAGGAAGAACACGGACAGCATGACTGAAAATGGTGCAAGCAGCAGGATCAGCGTCCGCCGTTTGCGCTTCTGGATCGTGTCAGCGCTGGTCATGTCAGCCCCCCACCGCTTCGATCAGATGCGCGGCGTTGGGTGAATAATAAAGCTTCACCTCAGTGCCGACCTCGATTCTTTCACCATCATCACCGCGACTGTGGCGGTGATGGACAACCGCCGTGCGTCCTTTGCCAACATTCACATGCAGGTGCATGTCAGAGCCGACAAAGACATTTGCCTCGACGGTTCCCTCGATGCAGCTATCCGGTATTCCATTGCCCCCCGGCGACAGTTTCAGATGCTCAGGCCGCAGGATCAGTTCAACCCGGTCGCCTTTGTTAAAGCGATCCGAGACCGCCAGTACCTGGCGTTGGTTGACTGTCTCGATGGTCAGGATGTTGTCGCTTTTGGCTACCACCTTTCCCGAGAAGACGTTGCTGGTCCCAACGAAATTCGCCACAAATTCGTTTGCGGGCTCATCATAGATTTCGGTCGGGGATGCCAGTTGTTGCACCTTGCCGTTTGCAACGACCGCTATCCGGTCCGACATGGCCAGGGCTTCTTCCTGGTCATGCGTTACAAAGACGAAGGTGATCCCGACAGAGTGCTGCAGGTTCTTCAATTCAATCTGCATATTCTCGCGCATTTTGCGATCAAGCGCAGAAAGCGGTTCATCCAGAAGAAGAACGCGTGGCTTCAGAACCAATGATCGGGCCAGGGCGACACGTTGTTGTTGCCCACCGGAAAGTTGATTAGGTTCGCGATTTCCAAACCCACCCAGTCCAACAAGCTCCAGTGTCTCCTCAACTCGCTGATTTCTCTCTTTCTTAGCGACGCGCGCAACGTCGAGACCATATCCAACGTTGTCGGAAATGCTCAGATGCGGAAATAGGGCGTAGCTCTGGAACACCGTATTGAACGGGCGACGGTGGGCTGGCACGCCCTTAAGGCTCTGATCTTCCAAAGTGATCTCACCTGCATCGATGTCCTCAAACCCGGCAATGCATTTCAACAAAGTTGTCTTTCCGCACCCGGATGGCCCCAATAGAGTCAGAAATTCATTGTTGCGCACATTTAGAGAGACATCATCCAAAGCATGTATCAGGCCACCTTCCGGCGTCTTGTAAGTTTTGTATGCCGATGTGATCTTCAAGAAACTCATCGCTTGATTTCTCCCTTCGAGCCCACCAATCTTGTTTTTAAGGTGGTGCAAAATACAGTGTATTTGTAGTATGCTTAAAAACATTGTGTCAACAGGTAATATCGGGAGAACTGATGCAGATCGACCCCAACAACGGTAAGGTTCAAGATGAAAAAGAAACGTGGACGTGAATTAGGGATTTATTTCAATGGTGTTACGGGAATGTGCAATTGCATCTCGGATGTGCCGGGCGTGTTTGTCGGGCAAACAACACTGAACAACTTTTCAGCGGAGCCCGTGGGCAATGCTCAGCCACAAGTCAGAACAGGGGTAACGGCCATCCTGCCATTTGGGCATGATTCTGACCCCAAGATCGCGCACGCGGGGATTTTCGCGCTTAACGGCAATGGTGAAATGACCGGCTCGCATTGGATCAGGGACGCCGGGTACTTTCTGGGGCCCATTTGCTTGACCAACACTCATAGTGTCGGGATGGTCCATCATGCCACGACGAAATGGATGATCACTAAGTACCGGGAAGCTTTCGCGCGAAACCATCTTTGGGCGATGCCAGTAATCGCCGAAACTTATGACGGTGTTCTGAACGACATAAATGGGCAACATATCACTGAACAACACGTGCTAGACGCATTGAACTCCGCCAGCACCGAGCCGGTCACCGAAGGCAATTCGGGCGGAGGCACCGGTATGATTTGCTATGAGTTCAAAGGGGGAACCGGATCATCCTCGCGGATGGTTAACATCGAAGGGTCGACCTATACAATCGGTGTTCTTGTACAGGCCAACCATGGCAGGCGCGACTGGCTGACCATCCTGGGTGAACCAGTTGGGCAGACCATGCGCAACGATCTGATTTTGGACAAGGAGTCCGGCTCAATTATTGTTGTGATTGCCACGGACGCCCCGCTGCGGCCGGATCAATTGCAACGCGTGGCGAAACGCGGGGCGATCGGGATCAGTAGAACCGGTTCACCCGGCGGCAATAATTCCGGTGACATTTTTCTGGCATTCAGCACGGGCAATGCCCGGGGTTTGCCACAGCTCGACGAAGCGCATCAGTCGATGCGGCATTTGAATGACGAATGTCTGGATGACGCATATCAGGCCGTAGTTGAGGCCATTGATGAAAGCATTATCAACGCCATGCTTGCTGCCGAAGATACCAACACAATCAAACCCGAGGGACGGGTCTGCAGGGCAATTGATATTGATCAGTTGGTTGATCTGCTGCGCGCTGCAGGCAAGTGTCGATAGCGTTTCACGTCTTTTGTTCAGGGCGCCGCGCTTTCTGCCTTCGGTTCCAATAACTCGACTTCAATGAAGGCGCACTCAAATTCGTTCTCGCTGAACACGTCGTGCTCCGCGCCCAACTGACAGAAGTAGGGCGCCCCGTTATGCAGTTTGGCCAATTCATGTTCGCCACCACCCATATCGATGTCGAGTGTACCGTCAAACAAGGGAACAATCACGTAGTCATACTCGTGGCGATGCCACCCGGTGTTGTCGCCGCGTTTTGCGAAGCGCCATTCCGTTGCTTTCACCCGATCATTCTCGATCAAGACCGTCGAGGTCGCCGTTCCCTCCGTAGCGCACATAACTTGAACCTTTCGTTTTGGGGTTGCGTTGTCGCGATTACTCCGGCTGCGTCCGAAAGTGATAGGATTTCAACCGTGTTAAATGCTCATAAGCATGGATCGAAAGCGAACAGCCGCGCCCGGTATCTTTGACTCCGGTCCAAGCCAGCCCCGGGTCAAGATAATCGCAGCGATTGGCAAAGCAAGTGCCAGTATCCAGCTGTGCCGATATTGCTTCGGCAGCTGTCATATCTTCTGTCCAGATAGAGGCGGTCAGGCCAAAGTCGCTGTCATTCATCAGCTCCACGGCTTGCGCGTCATTGTCGACCGCCATGATGCCAATCACGGGGCCAAAGCTTTCCTCGGTCATCACCCGCATATCATGGGTAACATCGACTAGGACCTGCGGTGCCAGATAGGGCGTTCCAGGCTTGTTTTCTGGGAAATGCGCCGGATCGATTAGTGAACGCGCCCCGTCCGCCACCGCGTCGTCGATCTGCCCGCGCACAAAATCGGCTGCCCCGGTCTTGACCACTGGACCAAGAGTAGCTTTCGGGTCCGTCGGATCCCCCAAGCGATAGGCGCTCACCACCTCAACCACCTTGTCCAAGAAGGGCCTATAGACATCTTTGTGCACATAAATCCGCTCGATGCCGCAGCAGGATTGACCCGAGTTGAAAAACGCTCCATCCACCAGGGATTCCGCCGCAAAATCAACATTCGCATCGGCCCGTACATAGGCGGGATCCTTGCCTCCCAATTCCAGATCGATGCCTGAGAAGTTCACTGCATTGGCCTGTTGTAGATATCGCCCAACCCCGACCGAGCCGGTAAAGACGATGTGGTCGTGGTGCCCCTCGCCGATCAATTTGGCAGTGTCGTCATTGGTTGGCAAAACCACTTGGAACACGCCTTCGGGCAGACCGGCGGCAGCAAAGGCCTCGGTAAAACGTTCTCCGCAAACTAGCGTCTGAGCCGAGTGCTTCAATACCACCACGTTACCCGCCGCCAACGAGGGGAAGATAGCGTTGGTGGCTGTGAGATAGGGAAAGTTCCACGGCGCGATCACGAATACCGTCCCCAAAGCTTCGCGTCGGATGGTACGAAGCGCCAACCCGTTTTGCGGTAAGTCGTCCTGCGCCAGCGCCTGTGGCGCGATACCGATCATGTGCCGGGCACGTTCCTCTAACCCGCCAATTTCGCCTGCGCCTTGTGACACGGGACGGCCCATTTGCCATGCTAATTCAGGGGCAATATCGGACTTCACAGATACAAAGTGGTCTACAGCTTTGTGTAACAGCGCGCACCGCTCTGCCAGCGGCATGGCCGCCCAGTCCATCTGAGCCTGTTTTGCATTACCAAAAATGGTGCGTGCCTGTTCGATAGTGGTGGCCGGGCGTTCGGCATAGACGCTGCCGTCGACCGGCGAGATGCATTGGATCTTATTTGACATTCTGATCTCCTGAGGATGCCCGTTGTTAAGATTGAAAAGGCGTAAAGGCCTCAGAGCACTTCGAAATAGCGCCTGAGTTCCCAGTCGGTGACCGCGCGACCGAACTCGCGGGACTCAAAAATCCGAGACGCCGAGAAATGTTCGACAAAGGCTTCCCCGAACAGGTCTTTAGCTGCCTCTGATGCGCCGAACAGGATGCCCGCGCTTTCTAGGTTGGTGGGCAGTTGCCGGTCCACAGGCACGTTCAGATCATAAGCGTTGCCAATTGCGGCTTCGCCCGGCTCTAATCCCTGTTCGATCCCCAACAGACCTGAGCCGATCGCCGCCGCCATGGACAAATACGGATTCACATCCGAACCCGGGATCCGGTATTCCAACCGATGTGATTTTTCCGACCCCGGAATAACCCGAATGCCCACAGTTCGGTTGTCCACGCCCCAAGTGGCCGAAGTTGGGGCCCAATGGCCGGGCGTTAGGCGCGCATAGCTGTTGATATTGGGGGCGATCATCGCGGCAAACGCACGCAGATGCACCAACTGCCCGCCAAGGAAATGGCGCATGGTCTGGCTCATCTGATGCTCACCCGCTGGATCGAAAAACATCGGATTGCCATCAAGCGACCACAACGACATGTGCGTATGCCCGCTCTGCCCCGACAGGTGCTGGTTCCATTTGGCCATGAAGGTCGCCATCAATCCGCGCTTCTGCGCGAGGATCTTCATGAACGCTTTGAAAATAGACGCTTTGTCGGCCATCGCCATCGCACCGTCCACGGCAATGGCTGTCTCTACCACACCGGGTCCAGTTTCAGCATGCAAGCCTTCCAGTTCGATCCCGATTGAATCGAATGTATTCAAAATATCTTGATACAGGTCCTCATGCACAATGGACCGCAATGCAGAATAACTGAAACTTCCGGGACTGAGGGTTGCCAAATCACGGAAGTTCTTTTCTTCCAGACTGTCTGGACTTTCCTGAAACATGAAAAACTCAAATTCCATCGCTGTCTTTGCAACAAATCCCATATCTTCTGCGCGTTGAAGAACTCGGCGCAACACCGCGCGCGGGCAAATTTCTTCGGCCCGACCTGAAAACTCTGACGAGAAAAAAAGTGTTTCATTGTCGAATGGCAAAATCATTCCGCTTTCTGGAATGATGCGAAGGCTGGCGTCGGGAAACCCAGTATGCCAGCCGGTGAATTTTGAGTTGTCATAGAGTGTGTCTGCGACATCCCAGCCCAAAACGGCATCGCAAAAGCCATAACCATCCGTCAACGCCGACAAAAATTTTCCCTTTGCTATGAACTTGCCACGGAACACACCATCGATGTCGAAGAAGCCAACCTTGATGTGCTTGGGGTCCTTTTCGGAGACGAACTGCCGAACGTCGCCGATAGTTTTCAAATTGAGGTGCTGACCCGCCATGTTGTGGATCCCTGAGTTAAAGGTTGTTGTCTATTACGAAGGCTCGGAGTGATCGCGCCAACAGGGCCGCCCAAGTCGCAATTTGCTTTTCCGTCCGCAGAAGATCGTTGCGCACTTCGACCATTGTGTATGGAATGCTCCGCACTTCAGCCTGAACACGCAGGGTGTGGTCGACAGCATCAAGCGGAGAATAGGGTTGATTGTCTCCGACTTGATAGTCTGTATTGTTGCGGAACCAATTGATCAGGAACTGCGACATCCGGGACCGCTGGTTGTAGAGAAAGCCGACATGCCAGGGCCGGGTTTCGCCTCGCACTTGGTCGTTGAAGCTGTGCACGGCAACATAGGCAAAACGCTCACCCGACCAACGCCGTCTATCTGTCAGCCCACTCAGTGCATCATGAAAAGGGCGGTAAATTGCCTCCTCCCGTTCATGCTTGTGTGCATTACTGAGCGCAGCATTTCCTGAGACATGCGCCCCGTCCGCTTCAACAACGAAGGCTCCGGGATGGCTTGCAGTTCTATTACAATCGAAAACCAGACGTGAATAGCGTTGCAGGACTGCCGGGCTGTCCAGTTTTTCAGATAGTTTTTCCGTTAGTTGTGCTGCTCCGACATCCCAGGCAATGTGTCGGGTCTGCTCGATCTTCGTCAAACCGAGTGTACCGAGAGCTTTCGGGATGCGGTTACCCGCGTGCTCGCATCCGAACACGAAGGAGCCCTTGCCAAACTCGTTGAGCAGTTTTACGGGAGGGGGATCCATCTTGCCCAACAAAGTGTTGTGCTTGGCGCGAGCCTCTGGCGAACAAAGGTCCCTGTGATGTTGATCAAAGACCAACATCGGCGAAGACCTCTGCCATCGTCTCTTCGAGGATATCGAACAGCTCGTCGATCTGCTCTACCGTGATAATGAACGGCGGGCCGAGTACAATGGCGGCACCCAATGGTCGGCAAATCAAACCCTTTTCCAACGCCTTATTGGCAATCCGTTCGGACACCTGCAGGTCACCTGGAAGCGGTTCCTTGGTCTTTTTGTTGGCAACCAGTTCCACCGCACCCATCAACCCCACGCCACGCGCCTCACCCGCATATTTGTGCTCGCCCAGCTTGTGCAAACGTTCCATGAAACGTGGGCTGACGCAGTTCACATTTTCGAGCAGACCTTCTTCTTCCAGCACTTCAAGGGATTTCAGCGCAACCGCGCTCCCCAAAGGGTTGCCCCCGGCGGTAAAACCATGTGGAAATTCTTCGGCCTCTTCGGACACGCGGGTCAGTTCTTCGCTCAACTCTTTGCCTAGGATGATGGCACCCATCGGGAAATACCCGGCAGTGATACATTTTGAAGCGATGATGGCATCGGGTTCCATGTTGTACTTAACGCTGCCCCACATTGCACCGGTGCGACCAAAACCGCAGATGACCTCATCTGCGATCAGCGGGATGCCGTATTTGCGCAAGATCGGCCGGATCGCCTCAAAATACCCTTCGGACGGCGGGATCACACCACCGGCACCCATCACAGGTTCGGCCCACATACCCGCGATGGTGTCGGACCCTTCCTTGATGATCAGCTCTTCTAGATTGCGGGCAAGCCGCTCTGAAAACTCCAGCTCGGTTTCACCCTCCAGCCCAAAACGCCAGTAATGCGGGCAATCGGTTTGTAGAAACCCTGGCAAAGGCAGGCCGAATTCTTCGTTATATGCCTTGCCAGTCATCGAGGCCGACACCGCAGTCACCCCATGATAGGCATTCAGCCGCGAGATGATTTTACGCCGTTGCGGCTGCCCGTTGCGTCTATGCAGCATCCACAGCATCTTGACCATCGAGTCATTCGCCTCGGATCCAGAATTTGTGTAAAATACTTTTCCCTCCTCAAAGGGAGAGACCTCTACCAACTTTTCGGACAAGGCAACGGTTGTGTCAGCAATCCGACCGAAAAACGAGTGATAGCCAGGGAACCGTTTAGCTTGCTCGCAGATCGTGTCAATCAATCCCTGATGATTAAATCCGGCGACGTTGTTCCAGAGACCAGAGTTCGCATCCATGTAGCTTTTACCGTGTACGTCAAATACATGAATGCCTTCACCATGTGTCAAGACAACAGGGCCATTCGAATTAAGCGTACCCAGATCGGAGAAGCCGTGAAAGACATTGGCCATGTCTCTCTGCTCCCAGGAGTTGGTGTTCTGTTTGTTCATTGTCCGAATCCTATTGTTCTTTGATGATTGCAAAAAACATATCTCTCGCGTTGGACTTTAGTCAACTCAAAAAACAATAATGTTGGAACGAACCACCCAAGCCACTCAACCAAAGGGGCAAATATTGAATGCTATTTTGCGCGTTTGAGTGCTCGTAGTTCCAAAATTGAACGCAGGAAATTCCATTGTCGGCGCGTTTGCCATATCTGAGACAAGAAGTATTTTTCAAAAACCAAGGTGCTGTGCATGTCGGCATTTGAATCCTCAGAACAGATCTCGATTCAGAGCATAACAATAGTCGGTATTCCGCCCTGCCTGCTTATCACGGCGGTTGCGGAGCGCAGTTAGCGGCCATTGGCGCGAGTGAAGCGAATGGCAGGAAGGTCCGCACCCTAGTCGTTCGGTCAGGCCGCAGCGAATGTCGACTTCTTGATGCTCGGGCTTCAGCCTCCCAATTGCGCTTGGCAGGGTGACCGAGTCCCGATCCGACCAAGGTTTCGCACAAGCCCGCACAGTCACGCCGCCTTCAGGTGTCACTGCTCGTACTGATAGCGGTCGGGCCTGCTTCAACTATGGCGCAACCTATTTTGGGCAAACGTATGAAAAGACGAACAGTTTAAAACGCGTCTCGATTTGGGTGAAGGGCGGGTGAAAGGAGACGCGGGGCGTTC
>Ga0115566_10003754_pt1 | contig 12197 bp, 11 predicted proteins | sample COGITO_mtgs_1204_3_FD_87173 | JGI IMG/M metagenome (GOLD analysis project Ga0115566, IMG submission 87173) | Pelagic marine microbial communities from North Sea - COGITO_mtgs_120405 | ecosystem: Environmental > Aquatic > Marine > Epipelagic | place: Germany:Helgoland, sampling site Kabeltonne...
CGGTCATCAGCTGCCAGGTCGCGGAAGTATTCGGCAATAGACTGCATCGTCGAGAAGGGATCGTCGAACCCTTCCAGAGTGCAGGAAAACGTCCCATAAGAGACCGTGAGAATTTTGGATGCGCCAGTCATGTTGCTATCGCTTTCTTTCCGAACCAGCCTAAAGGTTGTACTGATGATAGGTTCGCAAACCGGAACGAAACTACGTTTTGGGCGGTATTTTTTCCGGGCTAGAATGTGATCGGTTTCCAGAATGCCCGATAAAAGCCACGATTCACAGCAGATTGTCCGCGTTTTGGAAACAATAGGGCTGATTGGCGGTGGCGAGATCGGCAACAATGACTTCGCCGACCTGAAACTATTCACTGCGATTCTCGTTGCCGCTGACGGCGGCGCAAATGCAATTGTTGAAAAAGGACAAGTTCCGGTTGCAGTGATCGGCGACCTGGATTCCGTCTCGGACGCTGCGCGTGAAGCGATCCCCGATGACCGGCTGCATCATGTCTCGGATCAGAACACCACGGATCTTGAGAAATGCCTGGCGCTGATCGACGCACCACTGATCCTTGGCGTTGGATTTCTCGGGGGTCGGCTGGATCACCTGCTGGCGGCTTGCTCGGCGATTGCGGCACCGAAGGCGCCGCCTTGCCTGTTGCTTGGAGCCAAGGACATTGTGTTAGCCGCACGCGGCACGCTGAGGCTTGATCTGACGGCGGGAACGCGCGTTTCGCTGTTCCCAATGGCCCCGTCACAGGGGCGCGCAACTGGTCTGCGTTGGCCGATTGACGAACTGGCGTTCGCATTGGGACAGCGGACTGGTGTTTCAAACGAGGCAACGGGGCCCGTGACGCTGACGTTCGATAACCCGGGAATGCTGGTTATTCTGCCACGCTCGGCGCTGGCGGTTGCGGTGCAGGCATTGCAGGGCTGAGCGACAGGTGGCGCTCGCGGAGCAGTATGTACAAGCCTGCTGCCACAGTGACGACGATTCCTGCAAGCGCCAGACCGTTCGGGAAGTCCTGGAACACCACCCAGCCGACGAAGGCAGCGAAGGGGATTTCGACGTATTGCACTGGCGCGACCGTGGCCGAAGGTGCGAACCGCAAGCTCCAGGTCATGAACAGATGTGCAATGGTACCGATCACTCCGAGGAACGCGAACAGCAGCCAGTCGCCCCCGACCGGCAGGACAGTTGCTGCATCTGACCAGCCAAGCGGCGGGCCGATCAAAACAATCAGAGAGAGCACGATCACGGCCGAGATGCCGCTGGCAGCCTGTAAGGTGATCGGGTCCGATTCTTTTGCGACTTGTCGTGTTACCAACATGAACAGTGAGAAGACGACTGCGACGCCAAGCGGCAGCAATGCCGGTGCACCGACCGAAGCGAAGCTGGGTTGTACAACCATCAGCGTGCCGATGAACCCGACGACGCAGGCCGCCAGGCGGCGCGCGCCGACGTGCTCATCCAGCACGTAGCGACCCAGAATCAGCATGATGAACGGCATCACAAAGGCAATGGCCACCGCATCCGCCAGCGGCAGAAACCTCAGCGAGGCGAACATCAGCCACAGGCCCGCGATATGGAGGATCGCCCGCCAGGCGCACAGATGCCAGACCCGCGGGGTCAGGCGCATTCCCGTCCCTTTGCGTAGCGCCAGCGGCACCATGGTCAGCGCCTGAACGCCGAACCGCACGATCACGAGCGTGCCCAGCGTATAGGATGCGCCGAGAAACTTCGCGGTCGCATCGCCAAGCGGTGCTAGCACGCAAAATCCGACCATAAGAAGGATGCCCAGAAACGGGCGGTCATGGGCCATCGCGCAACCCTATGGCAGTTAACTGACTGGCGAAACCGCAATCGGAACGTCGCGCGGGACGGCGGCGTTGGGAAAGAGGAAAGTGCCTCCGGCGGCGATATTCTTGAACCAAAGATGGATTGGGTGTGGGTGCGTATCTGTCGTCGCGTCTGACAATTCGATCAGCAATTCGGGACGTTCACGGCCAACCCGCCCAGCGAGGTTTCCTTGTACTTCACGCTCATGTCCTCGCCGGTCTGGCGCATGGTTTCGATGGCTGCGTCCAGCGGCACAAGATGGCTGCCGTCTCCGCGCAATGCCAGACTGGCCGCTGAAACGGCCTTGATCGCGCCCAGACCATTGCGTTCGATGCAAGGCACCTGAACCAGCCCCTTTACCGGATCGCAGGTCATGCCCAGATGATGCTCCAGCGCAATCTCGGCGGCATTTTCAACCTGTTCCGGCGTGCCACCCATGACAGCGCACAAACCGGCGGCAGCCATCGCGGCGGCGCTGCCGACTTCTGCCTGGCAGCCGCATTCCGCGCCGCTGATCGAGGCGTTGTGCTTGACCAGCCCGCCGATGGCGGCGGCCGTTAGCAGGAAATCCGGCACGCCAGAGGCGCCTGCACCAGGCACGTGATCAAGCCAATAGCGGATCGTCGCGGGAACGACGCCCGCGGCTCCGTTGGTGGGTGCGGTTACAACCTGGCCTCCGGCAGCGTTTTCTTCGTTCACCGCCATAGCGTAGGTGCTCATCCAGTCGTTGATTGTGTGCGGTGCGGTCAGGTTCATACCGCGCTCGGCCAATAGCGCTTCATGGATGCCCTTCGCGCGTCGGCGGACGTTCAGGCCTCCGGGCAGGGTGCCTGCGGTCGTCAGGCCACGTTCGATACAATCGTTCATGACGGTCCAGATGCGGGTCAGACCGGCGTCCAGCTCCGCCGCACCTATCCGGCTGAGTTCGTTAGCGCGTTTCAACTCGGCGATGGATTTGCCGGTGTCGGCGCACATCTGGAGCATTTCAGCGGCTGTTTTGAATGGATACGGAACCGGAGGACCGTCATCGGTGTCGGCTCCTGCCTCCAGTTCAGCCTCGGTCAGAACGAAGCCGCCACCGACGGAATAATAGGTCTCTGTGGTGATGACGTCGCCTTGTGCGTCCGTGGCAGACAGGATCAACCCGTTCGCATGGCCGGGCAAGATGCGATCATAATCGAACGTCAGGTGGTTGACGGGATCGAACCTCAACGGCGGCAGGCCATCTGGCGAGACGGTTTTTTCGGTATGGATCGTAGCCAGCGCTGCCTCGGCCCGCTGGGCGTCGTAATCGTCAGCCCGAAACCCGGCAAGGCCAAGGATCACCGCTCGGTCGGTGGCGTGCCCAACGCCGGTGAATGCGAGCGAGCCGTGCAGGCTGGCCCGCAGACCGGCAACCGTGAAAGGCAAGGCGCGCAGGTGGTCGAGAAACCGCGATGCGGCGACCATCGGACCAATGGTGTGCGAAGATGATGGGCCGATGCCGACCTTGAACATTTCAAATACGGACAGAAACATAGCGCGCACCTTTCGATCAGGCACCTAATGGACCATGCGACGGCAACTGCTAGTCTGGAACCGACGCATGGGAGTTTTGAAAGGACCTGCGATACCCGTTCAACTACGTCTCAATACCGTCACGATGTGGGTAATCGAGAAATAGAACCGCCCCTGTTCGACACGCCTGGTCTGTTCGGCTGCCCAGTCCCGCGCTATTGCTGCGGGCACCAGTTTGTTCTCGATAACATAGCGTTCCATCGGCGTCATCATCATCCAGGCAAGGCCACCGGGGCGCAGATGATTGTCGACGAAAGTAACCGGAACAATTTGTTCCACGGCGAACCCGGCTGCGTGGCCAAGGCTTGGCAATTTTTCGGGCACCGCGCGTTCTACCAAGTGATGATCCCAGGCCTTGATCATTCGCGCCATGCGCGCCGGATCATCACTGGCCCAGTGAAAACTGCCAAAATGCATGTCTGCGATAACCAGTCGCCCTCCGGTTCGCAAAACGCGGTGACACTCGGCCAAGGCGGCCGGAATATCCGGGAGATACTCAAACACCTGGACCGAGACGGCCTTGTCAGCGCTAGAGTCTTCCAGTGGAAGCTCGGTTGCACTGCCGTCCAACACCGTGACGTTTCCACGCCCGCTTGCCAGATTCTGCGCAGTGTCGCGCATCGGGGCGCTGGGGTCGATGCCAATGGCGTGACCATCCGAACCGACTGCCCGCGCGATATCGATCAGCATATGTCCGGGGCCGCTGCCGATATCAATAATAACCTCGCCGCGAGCGGGTGCCAGAAGATCAAAGCTTGCGCGTCGGCGGCGCGTAAAATCCGCCCCTTGATAGACGTCTTCCAAAATAGCGGTTGTTGCGCTGTCAAATTCCAGCATCGCATTTCCCTCGTGTCCGATAGGTCACGATAGCATTGTTGGAGACGGCACTACCAATTGCCACTGTCGCTATGGATGGGATGGCCCTATAACCCACCGGAATTTGTAGGGGGGACATGCGATGACAGGCGATCTTAGCCCGATTGACACAGCGAAATTCGTCGCCGCCAGCCGGGCCTGTGAATTCGTCGAAAATGGCATGCGTGTCGGGCTTGGCACCGGTTCAACGGCGGCCTGGATGGTGCGGTGTCTGGGAGAGCGACTTAGACGGGACGGGTTGAAGATCTCTGGTGTACCGACATCCACCCGCACGGCCGAGTTGGCGCGAAAGGTTGGGATCGACGTGATCTCGCTTGACGAAGCCAAATGGCTGGACCTGACGATTGATGGTGCCGACGAGTTTGATGGCGAAATGAACCTGATCAAAGGCGGCGGCGGGGCGCTTTTGCAGGAAAAGATCGTGGCGACGGCAAGTGATCGGATGATCGTGATCACTGACGTCAGCAAAGAGGTCGAAACCCTTGGCGCGTTCCCGTTGCCGGTCGAAGTAATCCCGTTTGGCTGGCAGACGACGAAGGCTCTGATCGAAGAGACGCTGGTCAATATGGAGGTGTTGGGACAGGACTGTTCGTTGCGGATGAACGGCGACGCGCCTTTCGTCACCGACGAGGGCAATCACATTCTTGATCTGCATCTGAAACGCATCGGCAACCCACGCCAAATGGCTCTGGTATTGAACCAGATCCCCGGGATCGTCGAAAATGGTTTGTTCATAGATATTTGTGACGTGGTGGTGATCGGCCATGGCGACGGGCGCGTCGAAACCCGTGATATCAACGCTGGCACGCGCGAGGAAAGCCAGCTGGACGTTGCCGTGGCCGACAATATTTTTGCTGACATCACTGACTGAGCCAGTATCGGAGCCTGCGATTTCATGACTTTCGACTATGATCTTTTTGTGATCGGCGGTGGCTCGGGCGGGGTGCGTGCGGCGCGGGTTGCTGCTGGCGAACATGGCGCAAAAGTCGCGCTGGCCGAGGAATACCGCATGGGTGGCACCTGCGTGATCCGGGGCTGTGTCCCCAAAAAACTGATGGTCTTTGCGTCAGGGTATTCCCGGATGGGCGCGGATGCGCGGGAATATGGTTGGGAATTTGGTGACGCCACATTCTCGTGGGACCGGTTTCGCCTGAAACTGCGGGCCGAGCTGGACCGGCTCGAAGGTGCCTATCGGCGCACACTGAGCAATGCCGGGGTCGAGGTGTTCGACAGCCGCGCAACTGTTGCAGGCCCGCATGAGGTCAGGCTGGCGGATGGTACGATCAAATCGGCCAAGCACATTTTGATCGCCACGGGTGGCTCACCGTTCGTGCCGGAAACGCTGGACGGCCATGAGCTGGCCTGGGTCTCGAACGACATATTCCTGATGGAGGCGCTGCCAAAATCAGTATTGATCGTCGGGGGCGGCTACATTGCCTGCGAATTCGCCTGCATCCTCAATGGTCTGGGTGTCGAGGTGACGCAATTCTATCGCGGGGCACAGATCCTGCGCGGCTTTGACGGCGAATCGCGCGGTCACCTGGCCGAACTGATTCGGGACAGTGGCGTCGATCTGCATGTGGGCGCCGATGTGGTGAAGATGAAACAAGGTGATGATGTTATCCAAGTTACCTCGACGACGGGCCATGACCAGTCATATGACAGGGTGATCTATGCCACCGGGCGCAACCCGAACACCGATGATCTGGGTTTGGAGGAGGTCGGCGTGACGCTGGGCCGGCGCGGCCAGATTGAGGTGGACGCCTATTCGCAGACTTCAGTGCCGTCGATCTTTGCAGTGGGCGATGTGACGGACCGGATCAACCTGACGCCGGTGGCGATCCGAGAGGGGCATGCTTTTGCCGACACGATGTTTGGTGGCCAAAAACGCAAAGCCGATCACGATCTTGTGCCTGCGGCGATTTTCACTCAGCCGGAATACGGCAGCGTTGGACTGACTGAGGAGGACGCCCGCGAAGAGTATAAAATCGAGGTTTACTGCACGTCGTTCCGACCGATGCAGGAGGCATTTGCAGGACGCGAGGGCAAAGTGCTGCTAAAACTGATCATTGACGCCGGAACGCGCCGGGTGCTTGGCTGTCACATCATCGCGCCAAATGCGGGCGAGTTGATCCAACTGGCCGGAATTGCAGTGAAGAACGGGCTGACCAAGGAAGACTTTGACCGCACGGTTGCCGTGCATCCGACAGTGTCCGAAGAACTGGTCACAATGGCGCAGCCCGTAAGAACAGCTTGATTTTCAGGTGCGAACGCGCATCTACAACATGAAACCGATGACAAAGGGATAGATGACCTATGGCAGGTAACAACGGCGGACCCTGGGGCGGCGGCGGCGGCCAAAGCGGCGGCGGCGACGATGACGGGCGCGATGGACGCGGCGGCGGTGGCCGACGACCAACCGGTGGCAGTCAGATCCCGGAAATCGACGAGATCGTCAAAAAAGGTCAGGAGCAATTGCGCGTTCTGATGGGCGGTCGTGGTGGCGGTGGCCGCACAAACGGAACTGGCGGCGGCGGAGGTGGTCCTGCCATCGGTCGCGGAACCTTCGTAATCGCCGGTCTGGTGGCTGCGGGCCTGTGGCTGTTCACATCATTCTATTCGGTAAAGCCGGAAGAGCAGTCGGTTGAATTGTTCCTCGGCGAGTTCTCGTCTGTGGGAAATCCGGGCCTGAACTTCGCCCCCTGGCCGGTCGTCAAGGCCGAGGTGATCGCGGTGACACGCGAACGCTCAGAAGATATCGGACTTGGCCGCAGCGGATCGTCCGGCGGTGACGGGCTGATGCTGACGACGGATGAGAACATCCTCGACATCGATTTCCAGGTGGTCTGGAACATCAATGACCCGGCGGCTTTCCTGTTCAACCTGTCCGACGGCCCACAAACCGTGCGTGCCGTATCGGAATCCGCGATGCGCGAGATTGTCGCCGGAAGCGAGCTTGCGCCGCTGTTGAACCGCGATCGCGGTGCCACTGCCCAACGTGCTGAAGAGCTGATCCAGACGACGCTCGACAGTTATGAATCGGGCATCAACATCGTCCGGGTGAACCTCAACAAGGCGGACCCGCCGCGAGAAGTGATTGATGCTTTCCGTGACGTGCAGGCGGCCGAACAGGAACGCGACCGGCTGGAACGTCAGGCCGACGCCTATGCCAACCGGGTGCTGGCAGGCGCGCGCGGTGAAGCGGCGCAGGTCCTGGAAGAGGCTGAAGGTTACCGCGCCCGCGTCGTGAACGAAGCCGAGGGTGAAGCGAGCCGTTTCTCGGCAGTTCTGGCCGAATACGAAAAGGCCCCCGAAGTGACGCGTAAGCGTCTTTACCTGGAAACCATTGAAGAAGTGTTGGGCCGGGTCGACAAGGTGATTCTGGATGAAGGAAGCGACGGAGGCGGACAGGGTGTTGTGCCGTACTTGCCGCTTAACGAATTGCGCCGCCAGCCCGGAGGGTCGAACTGATGAACCGATTTACAATACTCATTGTAGCCGCATTCCTAATCATCATCGCGCTGATGTCGTCAATCTTCATTGTTGACGAACGCGAAAAGGCGCTGGTGCTGCAATTCGGCCAGATCAAACGGGTCGAGGAAGATCCCGGGCTGTCATTCAAGGTGCCGCTTATCCAGGAGGTCGTGCGTTATGACGACCGCATCCTGTCGCTGGATACGGCGGCGATCGAGGTGACACCCTCGGATGATCGCCGCCTGGTCGTTGACGCCTTCGCGCGCTACCGGATTTCGGATGCGGTGCAGTTTCGTCAGGCGGTCGGACCCGGTGGGATTCCACTGGCCGAAGATCGGCTGGATCGCATTCTGATCAACGAAATCCGCGCCGTGCTTGGTTCGGAAGGTGTGACGTCGAATACGATCCTGTCGCCCGAGCGTGCCTCTTTGATGAACCGTATCCGCACGAGTGCGGATGCCGAGGCGGCCTCGCTTGGGCTGGACGTTGTCGACGTGCGGCTAAAACAGACCAACCTGCCGGAACAGAACCTGGCGGCGACGTTTGACCGGATGCGCGCTGAACGGGAACGTGAAGCTGCCGACGAACGCGCCCGAGGCGAAGAAGCCGCACAACGGGTTCGGGCGTTGGCGGACCGGACCGTGGTCGAGCTTGTGTCGGATGCAGGCCGCGAGGCCGAGATTGCCCGTGGTGAGGCGGACGCACAGCGCAACGCGATCTTTGCCGACGCATTTGGGGCTGATCCGGAGTTCTTCGAGTTCTATCGTTCACTAGCGGCCTATCAGGCCGCTTTGGGTGCGAACAACTCGACGATGGTCATCTCGCCCGATGGGGAATTCTTCGAATACCTCAAATCCGACAATCCGACCGGGCGCACATCTGAGTAATGGCAACACTGTTACTGGGTGCCGGGTTGGTTCTGGCGTTCGAGGGGCTGGTGCTTGCACTGGCCCCGCGTCGTCTCGAGGAGGCGCTTAAATTCCTGCTGTCGATCCCGCCGGAAACACGGCGGATGATCGGACTGGCATCGCTGGCGGGCGGGGTTGTTCTAATCTGGTTGGCGCGGTGGTTTGGCGCGTGACGATTTGGCCATGTTTCAACCTCGTAACGTCCAAGTGACGCGGTGCGACGGCCCGTGCCCTTGAAGCCTCTGCCATCAGCACCAAAATTGCTGTATCAACTCGCATCAGAGTATGTGCCATTGAGAAGGAGTGAGTACGTGAACCAACAGGCAATCACCCTACAGGCATCGCGGACATTGCCCGCCAATGCGCTGTGGACACTAACCGTCGGTCTTGGATTGATGCTGGCCAGCGCACTGGCAGCAGCGGCTCAGAACCGCCCCGTGACATTTGCCGATCTGGCCGAGCAGGTCAGTCCCGCTGTGGTGAATATCACCACCACCACCACCGTCGCTGGAAATACCGGATCCGGTCCGATCCTGCCCGAAGGGTCTCCGTTTGAGGATTTCTTCCGCGATTTCATGGATCGCAATGGCGAACCGGGTGACCGCCCCAGCCGCCCTCGTCGCAGTCAGGCTCTGGGCTCGGGCTTTGTGATTTCGGAAGACGGTTTTATCGTCACCAACAACCACGTCATTCAGGGTGCCGATGAAATCCTCATCGAATTCTTCGAAGGTGGCGAGTTGGAGGCGACGGTTGTCGGCACCGACAAGAACACCGACCTTGCGCTTCTGAAGGTGGAAGGCGACACGCCGCTGGCCTTCGTGCCATGGGGCGACAGTGAAGCCTCCCGCGTTGGCGATTGGGTCATGGCCATGGGCAACCCGCTGGGTCAGGGTTTTTCGATCTCGGCCGGGATCATCTCGGCACGCGACCGCGCGCTTTCGGGCAGCTTTGACGACTTCATCCAGACCGATGCGGCGATCAACCGCGGTAACTCGGGCGGCCCGCTGTTCAATATGGACGGTCAGGTTATCGGCGTGAACACTGCGATCCTGTCGCCCAATGGCGGCTCGATCGGGATCGGCTTCGCGATGAGCAGCGAGGTCGCTACCAACGTGATCGACCAGTTGCAGGAGTTCGGCGAAACCCGCCGTGGCTGGTTGGGCGTGCGCATTCAGGACGTGACCCCGGATGTGGCCGAGGCTATCGGGCTGGAAGAAGCCCGGGGCGCCCTGGTGACCGATGTTCCTGAAGGTCCCTCGAAAGAGGCAGGCATTCTGGCTGGTGACGTGATCCTGACATTTGACGGCACAGACGTGCAGGACACGCGAGAACTGGTCTCGACCGTAGCGAACGCCCCCGTCGGCAAAGCTGTGCGGGTCATCGTTCACCGCGATGAAGGCACCCAGACCTTGCTGGTAACCCTGGGTCGTCGCGAAGATGCCGAGGCCGAAGCCGTTCCTGCTTCCGCCCCGGCGGATGAGCCGATCAATAAGGACGTTCTGGGCCTGTCAATCTCGCCCGTGACGGATGATCTGCGGTCTGAGATGAACCTTGCCGATGGTCTGGAAGGTCTGGTCGTGACCGAGGTTGGCGAAGATACCGAGGCCTTTGAAAAAGGTGTGCGGGCCGGCGACGTCATCACCGAGGCCGGCCAGCAGCCGGTGGCGAGTGTCGGTGACCTGGAAGCCCGGATCGAAGACGCCCGCGAGGCAGGTCGCAAGTCGATCCTGCTGCTTGTGCGTCGCGACGGCGACCCAAGGTTCGTGGCGCTATCGCTGGACGGTTGAGCCAATCGACATGGAATAGAAAAGCCCCGCTCCGGCGGGGCTTTTTTTTGGGATGTCTGGATTGAGCCCATTCTGCTCAATGCTGCGGGGTGGTTGAACGACCGTGAACACTTTAAGAGCGGACATGCCGGGATGAGGTGACTTACCCGCAGATCACTCAGCGAAGACGTGCGCTAGAAGTAACTCTAGAATTTACTCTGAGATAAACCGGTTCTCCATCTCGACCTCTTGCTGGCGCATCAGTTTCCATGCTGTTTCCATGTGGTCTGACATAATCGCTTTCGCTTTGTTCGCATCGCCATGGCGCAGAGCGACGATCAGTTGCCGTTGGTGATCTCTGCCCTGTTTCCACAGTTCGATGTTGGGCGGTGAGTAGAGGCGGCGATAGACGGTCAGATCACTTAGCAGGTTCACCATGAAGTCAATCATAAATCCGAGCAGGGGGTTCTGGGCCTGCTCGGCAAGGATGGCGTGAAACCTCAGCGATGCGACGTGTTGGTCGCGTTCCTCGTCAAGCGTCGCCGCTGGTTCAGAGTACTCTGCGACGTTCTTCTCAAGCAACTCTAGGACATCTTCGGGCAGCTGGCCTGCAAGGGACGCAGCAAGCTCTGGCTCTAGCTTCAGGCGCAATTCGTAGATGTCGCCGATGGTCAGGTCCTTGAAGTAGAAATAATTGCCAAGCAATGCCTTGGCGCGCTGTCGGCTGACCTCATGCACAAAGCTTCCACCGCCGGGGCCGGTACGCGTCTTGATCAACCCTTGCGCTTCTAGCACGCGCATCGCCTCGCGGATCGTGCCTTTGGCCATACCAAAACGCTGGATCAACTCGACCTCGCCTGGCAGGCGGTCGCCGGCCTGCAAGCCCTGTTCGACCACCCAATCTTTGATCGCCTCGGCGACCTGTACGGGGCGGCTGAGCTTCGGTTCAGCTTTCGAGCGGGTGGTGGCAGGCGGCAAGTTGATCTTCTCCCATCTCGTTCAGGTCCGGCACGTTCGTACGGCAGATTTCGGTCGCGCGCGGGCAACGACCGGCAAAGGCACAGCCAGGTGGCGGGTTCAGCGGGTCGGGCAGTTCTAACCCTTTCTGTTCGGGTGCCTTGAGCGGTTTGCCGACAACCGGTGCGCTGTCGGCCAGAAGTTTCGTATAAGGATGGCGAGGGTTTGCAAAGATACTTTCGGCGCGCCCGATCTCTACCACGGCACCAAAGTACAGCACGATGATCCTGTCGCTCACGGCTTCGACGACGGCAAGGTCATGCGTGATGAAAAGATAGGTCAGCCCAAAACGCAATTTCAAATCCGCCAGCAGATTGAGCACTTGCGCCTGGACCGAAACGTCCAACGCCGAGACCGGTTCATCCAGAATAATGATCCGTGGGTCGGCGGCCAACGCCCGCGCGATGCCGATCCTTTGCGCCTGCCCGCCGGAAAACTCGTGCGGATAGCGATTCAGAAACTCCTCGCGCAGGTTGACTGAGGCAAAAATTTCGCTGATGCGCCTATCGCGCTGGGGCCTTTGCATCCCGTGCAGTTGCTTGAGCGGCGCCTCCATGACCTGACGGATGGTCTTGCGCGGGTTGAGAGAGCTTTGCGGGTCCTGAAAGACATATTGGATCAGCTTGCCGAATTCTGCCGGGTCCGCCGTATCAAGCGCGCTGCCTTCGATTTCGATTCGGCCTTCGCTTGGCTCCAGCAGTCCCACCAGCATCCGTGCAAGCGTGGACTTCCCGCAGCCGGATTCACCCACCACACCTAGCGTCTC
>Ga0115566_10003779_pt1 | contig 12159 bp, 6 predicted proteins | sample COGITO_mtgs_1204_3_FD_87173 | JGI IMG/M metagenome (GOLD analysis project Ga0115566, IMG submission 87173) | Pelagic marine microbial communities from North Sea - COGITO_mtgs_120405 | ecosystem: Environmental > Aquatic > Marine > Epipelagic | place: Germany:Helgoland, sampling site Kabeltonne...
AATCCATCCATGTCGTTTACAATATCACCCAAATCCAACTGAATATAGTCATTAAATGCAAATTTATTATTGTCATAGATTGTGTCTTCCCAAGGAATTGTATCTCCAAGTGTTTTTTGATATTCTTCGAATGATTGAATAAATTCTAAGTAGGTATTCCCTTCCTCATTGTTTGCAACTAAATAATTTAAAAAATTATTATGCTCAACTCCTATATTATCATAAGAGTTTGAAGAATTCGAATAATTTAAACTGAAGCCAGATCTTTTCGAGTTTACAACAGAATTACTTTCTTGATTTGAATTTTGATTTTGTGGCTCAAAATTATTCTTCTTGCAAGAATAAATTCCAAAAATTAGTGAAGCGCAAGCCCCTGCCATTATTAATTTTCTCATACTATTTTGTTATTTGTATTGATTTACCTACTCTATTTAAAGGCTTTTCGGATACCGCCTTATGTATAATATATTATTGCTTAACTATTTTTTTATTTAGACTAAAGATTCGTTGATGAATCGATGGTCTAATAAAATTGGAATTCGTAAAGCCAAATCTATTTGAGATAAAAACCTAAAGCAATGGGGGAATACCCCCATTTTATTATTTAAGTAAATTGTAGTATTGTTTGCTTATAAGAATTTGATAAAATACTGTGCCTCAAAGTCTATTAGAAATCATTTTTATTATTGTCTTAACCCTTGCTCTAGCTTATTTTTTAGTTAGACAGAAGTGGGTTAAAGATATCGGCTTACCCTCCATTCAAATTCAAGGATTGTTTGTAATAAAAGTATGTGCTGGAATATTTTTAGCCATCTTTTACGAGATATATTACGGAAGCCGAGTAACCTCTGATGCATTTCGTTTCTATGATGATGCATTAATAATTTTTGAGAGTTTAAAAACGAATCCCAAAACTTATTTCCAGATTGTTTTTGGATTAAATATGTCAGACACTGATGTAGTTGCAGTAATAGACAAACTCAATACTTGGTATAAGGTTCATGGGCATGGAGTGTTTAATGACAATCAGACCATGATTCGGTTTAATGCTTTGTTACTTCCTTTTTCTCAAGGTTACTATCATGTGCATACTGTGGTAATTGCTTTTTTAAGCTTTACTGGATTTTTAGCCATTATTAAAGTTTTTCAAAAATTTAAAGAATTACCAAAATGGATGATCTATGGAATTATATTATTTCCACAAGTTATATTTTGGTCAAGTGGAGTATTAAAAGAAGGCTTTTTGTTTTTCTGTTTTGGGTGGTTTCTGTACTTCCTTTTTAAGATTTATGAAGGAGACTGGTCTAAGAAAACTATGCTGGGTACAGTATTCTTTCTTTATCTCTCATTACTGATAAAAACCTATGTGATATTCTCCTTAATTCCCGGGATTACTATTTTATTGGCTTCCATTTTTTTACCTCGATTGAAATCTCCATTGGTTTTTGGAGCTTTATGGATTACTTTATTGGGTCTAGTTATTATGGGTGATAGTTTTAGAGGCAACCAACGAGCCAGGTCTATTTATCAAAAACAACACGATTTTATTAATGAAGCCAAGTCTGTAAATGCAGGAAGCTTTTTTGAAACTTTCGTTTTAGAACCAAATTGGAAAAGTGTTATCCGTAATTCTCCTGAAGCCTTTTTTAATTCTATTACTAGACCGATGCCATGGAACGCAAATAATTTAATTTCAAAAATGGCATCTGTGGAAAATGTACTGGTATTGTTGCTCTTTTTAATTCCTATGATATTTTTCAAAAAGCCAGACCAAAATCAAATGGTGTTTATTCTTTTTTCAACTTCGTTTGTTTTAATCATGTTTACCTTAATAGGTTTGGTTACGCCAGTTGCAGGAGCATTAGTTCGGTATAAAATCCCTGGAATACCCTTTGTTTTGTTTACTATCTATTTATTAACGGATTGGCAAAAGCTTTTTGGTTTTTTCAAATTGTCGAGGAAGAAAGGGGAATCCATTATTTCAATATTATACTTCTTATTTAATTTATATTTGATGATTCACAATTCGAAAAAATTATGTTTGAAGAAGTAAAACGATTATTTGATGTCCCTCGTTACCAATTAAAGAACCTTCCACAATCTGATGCTTTGGCTGCAAAGATTAATGGTAAATGGATTAAACATAGTACTCAGCAAACCTTAGATACAGCTAACAGAGCTAGTAGAGCTTTTCTGAAAATGGGTATTAAGCCCGGAGATAAGATTGCGCTTATTTCTAACAATAGGCCAGAATGGGTAATGATGGATTGTGGCATTCTTCAAGTTGGGGCTATTGATGTTCCTATTTATCCAACAATTACTGAAGATGATTATCGCTATATTTTCAATGATGCTGAAGTTAAAATGTGCTTCGTAAGTGATGGTGAATTATTTAAGAAAGTGTCAAACATTAAAAAAGATGTACCCTCACTCACTAATATTTACACATTTGAACAAGTAGAAAACGCTGAAAATTGGGAATCTTTTTTGGAGCTGGGCGATGATGAAGACCAGGCTGATGTGGAAAAAATAATGGCCGGCATTAGTGAGGAAGACTTAGCCACATTAATCTACACTTCTGGAACTACCGGAACTCCAAAGGGGGTAATGCTTTCACATAAAAACATAGCATCGAATTCAAAAGCCAGTATTCAACGGTTGCCTGCTGATATTGAAGGAAAGGCACTTAGTTTTTTGCCGATATGTCACGTTTATGAGCGTATGTTACTCTATTTGTATATGTTAAAAGGAGTTTCTGTTTACTTCGCTGAGTCGATGGAAACTATAGGGGATGACATAAGAGATGTTCAACCAGAAGTTTTTACGGCAGTTCCGCGATTACTTGAAAAGGTATTTGATAAGATTGTAAATAAAGGTTCGGAGCTTTCTGGAATTAAAAAGGGATTATTTTTCTGGGCCCTTGCTTTAGGGGAGAAATATGAACCTTATGGAGCAAACGGAGGTTGGTACGAATTTCAATTGAAAATTGCTAGAAAATTAATTTTCTCAAAATGGCAAGAGGCACTGGGAGGAAATGTTATGGCAATTGCTTCGGGAAGTGCGGCTCTTCAACCTCGTTTGGCTAGAGTGTTTAATGCGGCCGGTATTCCGGTTATGGAAGGATATGGCTTAACTGAAACTTCTCCAACGGTATCGGTAAATTGTGAAGATGATAAAGGTTTCATGATTGGAACTGTGGGTAGGGTTATTGAAGATGTGGAAATTAAAATCGCTGAAGATGGGGAAATCTTAGTGAAAGGTCCGAATGTGATGCTTGGCTATTACAAAAAACCAGAACAAACTGCCGAAGTTCTTAAAGATGGCTGGTTCCATACTGGTGATATTGGTAAAATTGTTGGTGATAATTTCTTGAAAATAACGGATCGTAAAAAAGAAATATTTAAAACTTCTGGTGGAAAATACATTGCGCCGCAGGTAATGGAGAATAAATTCAAAGAGTCTAGGTTTATTGAACAAATCATGGTTATCGGAGAGGCTCAAAAACACACAGCTGCATTTATTGTTCCTGCATTTGATTTTCTTAAAGAATGGTGTGAGAGAAAAGGAATTAAATATACTTCTCAAAGTGATATTATCAAAAACGAGCAGGTAATTAAGCGGATTCATAAAGAGATTGATCATTTCAATGAAGGTTTTGGAAAATGGGAAACCATTAAGAAATTCGAATTAATAGACCACGTTTGGGGAGTTGACACAGGAGAAGTAACTCCAACTTTGAAGCTTAAAAGAAAAGCGATAAAGGCTAAATATGAAGACCTTTACAATAAAATATATAGATAGTCAACAATGAAATATTCTATTAAAATAGGGCTGCTTGCAGTCCTTTTTTTTTAGCGTAAAACTCGCTATTGGTCAGTCTGGTAATCTTCAAGTAAAGAAACCCTATTTTCAACAAAGGACCGATTATGTTATTCAAGTAAAATTGGATGATAAAAAGCATGAACTACATGCTTATGAGGAAATAATCTATTCCAACAATTCTAGAGTTCCATTAGATTCCATTTATATTCATTTGTGGGCGAATGGTTATAAAAACAACGAAACAGCATTTGCTAAGCACATGCTTGAAAATGGAAATACGGACTTCTTTTATTCTTCTGAAGATGAAAAGGGATATATAGATAGCTTAGATTTTAAGGTGGAAAAAAAGAAAGTGAAATGGCATTTCCACCCGGAGCATATTGACATTTGTATTATTAAACTAAATGAACCCTTACTACCTGGGAATAGCATTAAGATTTCGACTCCATTTCATGTCAAGCTTCCAGGAGATTTTAGTAGAATGGGACATGAAGGAGAGTCTTATCAAATTACTCAATGGTACCCTAAGCCTGCAGTTTTTGATCGTGATGGTTGGCATCCAATGCCGTATCTAAATCAAGGTGAATTTTATTCGGAGTATGGTTCCTTTAATGTATCCATTACTTTACCCGAAAATTATGTGGTGGGTGCAACTGGAGATTTACAAAATGCTGAAGAACGAGAGTGGTTGCTGAAAAAAGTGGAAGAAACCGCGGAAATAACTTCTTTTCCAAGAAATGATTCTTTTCCAAAAAGTTCGGAAGAATTTAAAACATTACTCTACACTCAAAATAAAGTTCATGATTTTGCATGGTTTGCGGATAAACGATTTAATGTGTTGAGAGGTGAAGTTGAATTACCACACACGAAAGACACAGTAGAAACTTGGGTAATGTTTACGAATGATGAGGCAGACTTATGGAAGGGCGCCATTCCGTACATGAACCGAGCTATTTATTCTTACTCACTTTGGAATGGTGATTATCCCTAGAAACAGGCTACTGCACTATTTGGTGCTTTAAGTGCAGGTGGTGGAATGGAATATCCAAATGTTACAGTAATTGGTTCGAGTAGTTCCGCTGAAAGCTTAGAGTTGGTAATTGTTCATGAGGTTGGTCATAACTGGTTTCAAGGTATATTAGGTTTTAATGAAAGGGATCAGCCAGCTATGGATGAGGGGATTAATTCCTTTAATGAGCTCAGGTATGTTGAAACCTATATGAAAGAATACAGCTTGATTGACGAATCATTGCCTCCCTTTTTAGCAAAATGGATGAATTTGGATAATTATTCGCACAGAAAAGAGAACTATTTATTTCATCAATTTTCTGCAAGACAAAATACCGATCAACCTTTGAATTTGAAATCAGAAGAATACACTTCTACAAATTATGGAGGAGTTGTCTATGCCAAAAAGGCTATAAGTGTACAAATGCTTCGAGCCTATTTAGGGGATACCTTATTTGATAAAGGAATGCACCAATTTTTTGAAGAATGGAAGTTTAAACATCCTTCTTTAAATGATTGGCAAGAAATTATGGAACGAGAAACTGAAAAGGATTTAAGCTGGTTTTTTGGGAAATACTACAGAAGTACTGCAAGAATTGATTTGAAAGCTAAAAAACTCAAAAAGAAAGATGGTAAGTTAGAAATTACGATTAAGAATAAGGGGGATGTGAGTGTTCCATTCAGTATTACTACATATTCGGATAAAGAAAAATTGAAAACATATAATTATGAGTTTCTTCCTTTAGAGCAGGAGAAAATTACGATACCAGCTGGAAATGCAGAAAGAGTAGTCATTGATGGAGAAGAAAACTTAGTAGAACACAATCGCAGAAATAATACCTTGAGAACTAAGGGCATTCTCAAAAAAATGGAACCATTACAGCTGAGGCTATTTACAAGTGCAGAAAACCCAAATAAGTCACAGCTTTATATTACTCCGCTAGTAGGCTGGAATACTGCCGATGAGTTTATGCTTGGTGCAGGATTTCACAACAAGAGTTTTATTGAGAAACCATTTGAGTGGTTTATTGGACCTATGTATTCTTTTCATAGAGAAGATGTTACTGGTATTGCGGATTTTAGCTACCACATTTATCCCAGAGGTTTTCAGCGTATTACTTTTAATTTAAATGCTATGAGGTATTCTTACGACATACCTACTAATGGAATTATGACCTACAATAGATTATATCCTAAAGTACTTTTTGAATTGAAACCATCAAACGAAAGAAGTAAGTGGCGTCACAAATTTAATTTAGGAGTGTTATATCTTGAAGAATTATATAAAGGGACCGGGACGCCGTTTATTAATGTGAATAATACTTTTGGAGAATTAGGTTATGGATTTGTTATTACAGATAAACGACAAAGTTTAAAAACGGACTTGCAATTCACTCTTGCAGAAGAGTTTGATGTAGCTAAGTTCACTTCTATTTATCGCTTAAGATACAATGCCCGAGGCAACACTTTTACCGCCAGAGTTTTTATTGGTTCATTTTCTCACAATGAGAGCAATAGCCCCATTTATAATTTGAGAATGGATGGGCAAACGGGTTATTTAGATTACCAAAAGAATCAAATATTCCCGGATAGGGCAGGAGTACAAGATGTATGGAAGAATCAAATGAATGAAAATGATGGGGCTTTTAAAACGCCTACATCAGTTGGTCAATCTGCCAAGTGGTTGGCTGCTTTGAATTTGAAAATGGAAGCTCCTTTTGCCATACCAGTTGGAGTTTACGCAGACATAGGTGTTGCAGAAAAATCTGATGTTATGTTTAATGCTGGGTTTTCATTCCGTGTATGGAGAGATATATGTGAAGTATTCTTCCCTTTAGTATGGTCAAACGACATTAAGACAGCTTATGAAGCAAATGGCATTGAATATGGTGAGCGTATTCGGTTTACACTAAATTTGCCAGCTGCAAATCCTTATAGATTATTAAGTGACATCAAGTTCTAATTTGAATACTGGTAAGAAAATATATTTTGCCTCTGATTTCCATTTGGGAGTTCCGTCGAAGGAGAAGAGCCTAGAGCGTGAAAAGAAATTGGTAAGTTGGTTAAATGAAATTTCAGCTGATGCTCAAGAAATATTTCTTGTAGGCGACGTCTTCGATTTTTGGTATGAATACAAAACAGTTATTCCAAAGGGCTTTGTAAGAATTCAAGGTAAAATTGCTGAACTTACAGATGCTGGAATAAAAGTCCATTACTTTATTGGAAACCACGATATGTGGGCATTCGATTATTTTACAGAGGAATTGGGTGTTACTATGTATCGTGACAAAGAGGAGTTCGAATTCGCTGGGAAAAAGATTTTGATAGGAAATGGAGATGGATTAGGTCCTGGTGATAAAGGATATAAAGTAATTAAAAAGATTTTTGCAAACCCATTTCTTCAATGGATGTTTGGTTGGATTCATCCAGATATTGGAATAGCCATAGCTAACTTTTGGAGTAGAAGCAGTCGAATGGCAAATGGAGGAGAGGATCAAAAATTCTTAGGTGAAGAAGGGGAGTGGTTGGCCACCTATTGCCGAGAAACGCTTAAAAGTGAACACTTCGATTATTTTATCTTTGGTCATCGTCACTTACCATTGGATATGAGAGTAGGCGAGAATTCTAGATATATAAATCTAGGTGAGTGGGTAAACTATACGACCTATGCTGTGTTTGATGGAGAAAATTTGGAATTGAAAGAGTATTAAAGTTCTAATGAAGCTTTAACATTAAATCAATTAACCGATTCGAATATCCTATTTCATTATCATACCAGCCAACTACTTTAACCATATTGCCAACAACTGATGTAAGCAAAGAGTCAAAAACACAAGAATATGGGTTTCCGATAATATCAATACTAACTAAAGGGTCAGTCTCGTAATACAAAACTTTTCCTAAACTGGTTTTACTTGCTGCTAAAAAGGCAGTATTAATTTCTTCAACAGTCGGTGTTCTTTTCAAAACACAGTTCACATCTGTCATAGAACCATTGGGTACTGGAACTCTAATTCCACATCCACCAACTTTACCTTCTAATTCCGGAAAAATCTTGGTGATTGCCTTAGCCGCTCCAGTAGTGGTGGGTACAATTGAATTTGGTGCAGAACGAGCCCTTCTTAAATCTTTATGTGGTGCGTCATGCAATCTTTGATCACTTGTATAAGAATGAATAGTAGTAATGTATGCCGATTCAATTCCCCAGTTTTCTTCTAATACTTTAAACATAGGTGCTGCATTGTTAGTTGTACAGCTAGCATTTGAAATAATGGGAGAATTAAGATCAATGCTGTTAACACCTAATACAACCGTAGGAATTGTAGAGTCAGTTGCGGGTGCGCTTAAAATTACTCTTTTGGCCCCAGCCTCAATATGTCTGTTTGCTAATTCAGTTGTTCTAAAAAGACCAGTAGATTCAATAACTAAATCAATTTTTAATTCTGCCCAAGGTAAGTTAGAAGGATCTTTTTCGTTTAGTATTTTAATCTCCTGATTATTTATTCTTATAGAGTTTTCATTCGATTCTACAGTACCATTAAATCTGCCATGAACAGAATCATATTTTAATAAATGAGCGAGCGTATTTGCATCGGCTAAATCATTGATAGCAACTAATTCAATTGGAGTTTCTAGAGCATTAAAGCGTTTAAATACTTCACGTGTTACGTTCCTTCCAATTCTTCCAAATCCGTTTATTGCTATCCTCATTTATAGTATCAATTTAAGGTCAAAATTAGGCAATAAAAAAGCCCTTCTGAAAAATCAGAAGAGCTTTTAAAAATTTTATAATAATTAGCTTTTAGTTCATTTTAACGAACTTGGCTACTTTCTGATTTCCACCGTCTAACAGAGTAATAAAATAAGACCCAGAAGGAAGTTCAGACACATCAAAAGCTACATCGTTTTCACCTTCTGTTAAGTTAGGACGAATAGATTTTTGCAGTGTCCCATTAATGGAGTATATGTGAAGTACTGCATTATCAGGATTGGCTACCGTAAGTTTAAGATGACCTGCGCCTTGAATTGGATTAGGATAAACTGTAATGCTAGATTCGAAATCAGAACCAAACTCTTTATGGCTTATTTGATCAAGTCCAACTATAGTACTTGACTTCCATATTCCAGCTCCATGCGTACCCAAATATACCATACCATAGTTAGAAGATTTTGTATGATCTAGAGTCTGCTGATCAATGTCAAAAACAGGAATTTTAGAGAAATTTTCAGTTGTCCATTCAACAGAACCGGCGTTAACATCATTAGTAGAATAAATACCCTGATCTGTAGCCAGAATTACTCTTTTTGGTTGGTCTGCATCAAAAATGGCATCGTAAACCGGCATGTCAGGTAATCCAGTACCCTGAACAATTTTTGAAGAGAAATTATTTGTGTTGGGAGTTCTAGTAACCAAATATACATGGTTTACCGCACCGTAGTTTCCAGTTGTAATTAGCATTTGGTTTTGATCTTTTGGATTAAAATTAATGCTAGTTACATTTCCAGCTCCACTAAAAATTTGAACAGGTCTTACCTTATCTGCATCCTCTTGTGAGTAAACATCGTTTATTCCTTGCAACATATTCACTATTCCAGTATTTCCCGAATTATAGAACAATTCATTTCCATTTGTAGAAAACTCAAACTCAGAAACTGAACCTAAAGCAAAATGCATCCAATCAGGATTAGCTCCTAATGCAATTCCCCTACGTGCAATCACAAGTCCTGGTTGTTGTCTTCCTGGAGTTGGAGTCCCACAACCTTCTGGTGAAGGTCTATTGTTAATGCCATAGCATTTGTTATCGCAGAAAAATTCCGTTCCACTTGCATTTAATGAACATTTTTGATTCACTTGCATGGCAATTAAAGACTGTATTGGGTCTTGAATTTTTAAAATATCTCCAGGGCTTAGGTTGGTATTAATAACGTGTTGTATCGGTAGGTTTTCAGAAGCACTAGGTACGGTAATAATTGAACCAGCTGGATAATTAGAAGTGAAGTAGGTGTTAATTCTTGCGTTTAAAGCAGGTGGATCGTCAAAAGTAACACTGAACTTCCAAGTTTTTTCATCCAAGCTTCCTTTTCCTTTTCCGGTAAATCCACCTTTCCCATCGTATACCAATTGATTGATGTTGGTCCCAATTCTGATTGAGCCTGCAATTATTTGAGCAGCTACTTGGTCTGGAGTAATTGTACCTTCAAAAGTATTTCTGCTACCCGTACCTAACCCTACATTTACTTCAGAAGTGTCAACTATAAATAAGATTGAATCTTTACTTGTTAGATCATTATCATTTTCCCAAAGTCTTATGTTGGTGTAGAATGTTCCCATTCCACAATAAGGCTCGCATGCACCACTACCTTGCCTGCTCAATATTTTTCCTCTACCCATGTTACCATATTGGGAAGAAACATATTTTAGATCAACAATTTGACTTACAGCTGCATCAAATCCATCACCATTAAGCACCCCTTGATTAAATGTAGTAACACCATATGTTGGGTTGCCTGGTCTCATTGGGGTTACATAAGGATTACCGTTATCTTGTGTTCCACCTACAACATAATCAAAGCTGGCATGTGCAATGTTATAAAACTGTGTAGTAGAATAGTCTTTGTTAATATCAAAAAAGGTATATCCGCCATCTTGAGATTTATAAACTCCACCATCATTTCCAAAATATATTTTTTCTGGGTTTTTCTTGTCATAAGTTATTGTGTGGTGGTCAACGTGCATGTTATATGGACCTGGGGCTTGACCCGAACTAGCTTGAACAGCAGCTTGAGTCCAGTTTCCGTCAAACCTCCAAAGTTGAACACCCCCAATAAATAGTTTATCGGTTTTGGGATCGTCCAAATTTGGAACAGCCATAAACAAAAGATCATACCAAGCCTGACCACCTCCATTGCTGCCAAACAAATCAAAGTTATCGGCACTAACAGGCATAGGAGGGTTAAATGCCTCCCATTTAGCACCACCATCAGTACTAACCTTAAGATCTGTAAAACCGCCGCCGTTTGTAATAAGAGCATAAATTTTCATAGAATCTGAAGGTGAGGAACTTAACATCCATCTTCGGTTTCGATCTAGTCCAACAGTTGCTAAGGATTTTAAACCACAATCAGTAGTATACTCAGTGCCTGAATGAAATTGACCATCACCAAAACCAGCGTGTAACATTGACCCATCTTTTGACCAATCTGCTGTAATACATGGTGCCTTGGGTGTGTTTCCAGCGGTACAAGCGATATTTATTTTCCATGTAATTCCACCATCAGTTGTAACTTGCAAACCTCTATCAGTTGCTGCCGCTATTGTGTTTGGGTCTGTAGGGTGGGCAACAATATAATTGACAGCACTAAATAATCCCGGAGCTACCGCCTGAGTTGTATTTATTAAAACGCTCCATGAAGCTCCTCTATCGTCAGACACATATATTCCTTGCCCAGTTCCGTTAGGCGTTCCTCCATTGTTTCCTTTTTGACCTCCAGCCTCAAATCTAGATCCAGTTCCTGCATATAATTTACCATCAGTTGTTTGGGTTAAACAGGATATATTATTAGTTCTAATAGAATTTCCAGATTTGTCAATCCAGCTTCTACCCCAACCATTTCCGCCATTGGTGGAAATGAAAACACCACCTGTTACACTAGCTGCATATAATTTATTTGGATCTTCATTATCAACAACAATTCCTCGAGTTCTTCCTCCCATATTTCCAGGGCCCATAAATTCAAATTGCAAACCTAGGTTCGAAGCTCTTGACGAATTATATTTATCGTAATTCTGAGCTTTTTCAACCAACAAAGGGTCAACTATTCCAGTTTTATAATCACCTCGAATGGAGGCTAAATATTCAGCAGCACCTTGGGCACTTTTTGCCTCCTCAACATTTTCTGCAACTCTTGGAGAGTATTTTGAAACTTTAATATTGTCATTACTTTGGTTTATTTGAGAGACAAATAAACCAGTAATGCCTACTAATGCTGCTAAAGAAAGTATTTTTATTTTCATAATTATTCTGATTATAATACCGGAAAAATCCGACGGCAATTTAGTTCTTTTTGATAAAATATGCTCATTAAAATTAAGTTCGGTCATAAATTTAAAATAACCGGTTGTTTCATTTATTAAATGGTTAGAATAAATGTTTTTCAGCGTGGTAACTTGACCTTACCAAAGGACCACTTTCAACAAATCGAAAACCCATTTTCAAGCCTTCTTCCTTATAGAATTTAAACTTTTCAGGTGTAATAAAATCAACTACAGGTAAGTGTTTAGGAGTAGGTTGTAAGTATTGTCCTAGAGTTAAAACGTCAACATTAACG
>Ga0115566_10003780_pt1 | contig 12159 bp, 11 predicted proteins | sample COGITO_mtgs_1204_3_FD_87173 | JGI IMG/M metagenome (GOLD analysis project Ga0115566, IMG submission 87173) | Pelagic marine microbial communities from North Sea - COGITO_mtgs_120405 | ecosystem: Environmental > Aquatic > Marine > Epipelagic | place: Germany:Helgoland, sampling site Kabeltonne...
CTCACCTTCGGCGATCGTCGCTGCCGCGTTCGACAGGATATCCAGTACCCGAAGCGAGCCGGGTTCGACCATCATCTGAAACGCCCGCGCAAACAGGTAGTCGCCCACCAAAACCGAGCTTGAATTGTCCCAAAGCAGGTTGGCTGTGGGCCGACCTCGCCGCTCGGCGCTTTCATCGACCACATCATCATGCAGCAACGTGGCGGTGTGGATGAATTCGACCGTGGTGGCCAGATGAATGTGGTAGGGGCCGGAGTAGCCGCACAGGTTTGCTGAGGCCAATACCAACATCGGGCGCACCCGCTTGCCGCCCGCGCCGACCAGATGCGCCGTCACTTCAGGAATGCGGGGTGCATTCTCGGACGCCATCCTCGCGCGGATCATCGCATCGACGGCTGTCAGATCATCGGAAAGAGCCTCGGCCAGTTTCTGATGCGGAGCTGTGGCGGCGTCGATCACGTTCACGGGTGCAAATCCGGTGCTGCCTCGACAAGGACGGCGCAACTTCCTAGGTCCATTGAGATGAAAGAGCTTTTGCGCACCACCGACCCCACCGTTGTCGCCTTCGTCACTGCCCTGCTGGGCGGCGAGGATATAGACTGCTTTCCGATGGACGTCCACATGAGCGTGCTGGAAGGATCAATCGGCGTGCTGCCCCGTCGGATCATGGTTCGCACCCAGGATCATTTCCGCGCCAGCGCCGTGCTGCGCGACAATGATGTGCCGATGGACGGATGACTGACGCGGCCCTGACCCGCGATGCCTTCCTTGGCGGTCGACTGTCCATCTTGCAGCCAGAATCGGGCTACCGGGCTGGAATAGACCCTGTATTGCTGGCTGCGTCAGTGGCAGCCAAGCCCGGTCAGTCGGTCTTGGAATTGGGTTGCGGCGTAGGGGTCGCAATCCTCTGCCTGGCCGCGCGTGTTGCTGGACTGACCCTCACCGGGGTTGAGCTACAGCCGGACTATGCAGATCTGGCGCAGCGCAATGCGCGTGAAAATGACGTGTCGCTTGACGTCGCCGTGGCCGATCTTGCAGATCTTCCATCCGATCTGCGCCAATGCCGGTTCGACCACGTAATCGCCAATCCACCATACTTTGACCGCCGCCATGGCCCGGACGCTTCGAATCCTGGCCGCGAGGCCGCTTTGGGCGAGGCGACGCCATTGGCCGTCTGGCTGGACGTTGCGCGAAGGCGACTGGTCGATGGCGGCACGTTGACGTTGATACAGCGCATTGACCGGTTGCCGGATTGCCTTTCGGCATTGGATCACCGGATGGGGTCTGTCACCGTGCGACCGCTTTCTGCGCGCATGGGGCGATCGCCGGAGGTATTCTTGTTGCGTGCATCCAAAGGTGGGCGCGCAAGGTTTCGTCTGCTTGCGCCAATCCATCTCCATGCAGGATCGGCGCATAAGGACGGCCCAAAAGACTACGCACCAGAGATTCTTGACGTTCTGAAGAATGGCGCAGGGTTGAATAGCTTCGCAAGTTAACCATGCGGTAACCATCCGCCTGCGACACTTCAATGTCGCGAAATAGATGACACGCGGCGCGATCTGTGGTGGACTAAACCCGCAGACATCTGAAACAGGAGGATACCAATGAGCCTGAGTTCGCACCTGCAGGAACTCCGCAAGAAACACGAAACCCTGTCCGAAGAGGTTGAGGCCGCGCAGAGGGATTTGGCGATTGACGACCTTGCCGTCGCCGATATGAAGAAGCAGAAATTGCGCCTGAAAGAAGAAATAACAAGACTATCAGGCACTTAAAGGCACAAAGGCAGCATCCGTAGCGATTCAGTTCGGCCAAGAATGATTGGTTGCAGCAGACGCATTGTCTAGATTTGCATGGCGTTAACCGAAAGAGGCAGAGCGCCCCTTTCGGAGATTGTCTTCGATCAGGCCAGATATTGGCCGCCGTTGGCGCTGAGCGTTGCGCCGGTGATGAAGCCGGCATCGTCCGACGTCAGAAATGCGACGGCGCGTGCAATTTCGTCTGGTTCGCCAAGGCGACCGACTGGAATGGCCGGCAAGATGACTTCGTCCATCACCTTTTGCGGAATGGTGCTCATCATTTCGGTGTTGATATAGCCCGGAGCCACAACATTCACCGTAATCCCGGCGCGCGCGCCTTCTTGGGCCAGTGACTTGGTGAAGCCAATGTCACCCGCTTTCGACGCGGCATAGTTGGCCTGAGCAAATTGCCCTTTCTGACCGTTGATTGAGCTGATGGTGACAATCCGGCCGAATTTACGCTCGCGCATCCCGCCCCAGACATTGTGGGTCATGTTGAAAACCCCGGTCAGATTGGTGCCGATGACCTCGTGCCACTGCTCGGGAGTCATCCGGTGGAACGGCGCATCGCGGGTGATGCCTGCGTTGTTGACCAGGATGTCGACGGGTCCGAGATCGGCCTCGATCTGGGTGACACCTGCTTTGCAAGCGTCATAGTCACCGACCGACCATTTGTAGGTCTTGATTCCGGTTTCAGCGGTGAACGCGGCGGCAGCTTCGTCGTTGCCGCCATAAGTGGCGGCGACGACGCAACCATCCTCTTTCAACTTCTTTGCAATCGCTGCGCCGATGCCGCGCGATCCGCCTGTGACAAGTGCCACTCGTCCCATGATGTGTCCTCCTCTGGGGTGATGATAGAAATTCTGCCGGTGCCTTAACGTAAAGGGCTGCCATTAAGGCAGCCCCTATGACGCAAATCCGCTATGCAATCAGCGCTCGACGCACATTGCGACGCCCATGCCGCCGCCAATGCAGAGCGTGGCGAGGCCTTTCTTCGCGTCGCGTCGCTGCATTTCGAACAGCAGCGTGTTCAGAACGCGCGCGCCAGAGGCGCCGATCGGGTGGCCGATGGCAATCGCGCCGCCATTAACGTTTACGATGGCCGGATCCCAGCCCATGTCCTTGTTCACCGCGCAAGCTTGTGCGGCAAAGGCTTCATTGGCTTCGACCAGATCGAGATCCTCGGCTTTCCAGCCAGCTTTCTCCAGCGCCTTGCGCGAGGCGTGAATCGGTCCAACCCCCATAATCGAAGGGTCCAGACCGGCTGTCGCATAAGACGCGATCCCCGCCATCGGAGTGATACCGCGCTTTTCAGCTTCGTCCGCACTCATGACTAGGACACCGGCAGCACCGTCGTTGATGCCCGATGCGTTGGCTGCGGTGACCGTGCCGCCATCTCGCACGAACGCAGGGCGCAGCTTTTGCATGCCTTCGATGTTTGCGCCGTGGCGAACGTATTCGTCTTTGTCGACGACAATGTCGCCTTTGCGGCTCTTGACTGTGAAGGCGACAATTTCGTCGTCGAATTTGCCGGCCTTCTGCGCGGCTTCCGCCTTGTTCTGGCTGGCGACGGCGAATTCGTCCTGCATCTCGCGTGAGATTTGCCATTTCTCGGCAACATTCTCGGCGGTCTGACCCTTGTTATAGCCGTTGAAGGCATCCCAAAGGCCGTCTTTAATCATGGAGTCGATAAATTGAAGGTCGCCCATTTTGTGCCCTGCGCGCAGGTTCTGCACGTGCGGGCTCATCGACATGTTTTCCTGACCACCGGCAGCGACAATGCTGGCATCGCCAAGCTGAACATGCTGTGCAGCCAGCGCGACGGCGCGCAATCCCGACCCACATACCTGATTAATGCCCCATGCCGCACTCTCGACGGGCAGACCTGCGTTAATATGGGCTTGTCGAGCGGGGTTTTGGCCCTGACCCGCAGTCAGAACTTGCCCCAAAATCGTTTCGCTGACGTCGCTTTTGTCGATCCCGGCACGCTCGACAAGTGCTTGCAGCATCGTGGACCCCAGATCATGGGCAGGGGTATTTGCAAAACTACCAGAGAAACTGCCGACAGCTGTGCGCGCGGCCGAGGCGATAACGACGTTGGTCATGGGATCGGGACTCCTTCGAATGGTTGGGCAGTTGTGTTGGTGCGCCCGAGGTCAGATCATGCGATATTGCGCCGAGTCCTATGGCCAAGCGTGAAGCCGTGCAACTGCCAGATGATCGCAGGGAAGCTGGTATTCACCAAATGCATTGCGCGGCAGGGCGTAAGCCATAAAGCGCGGTGCGTCGGGCGAGTTTGGCGGCTGCGCGTCGATGTCGCCGATTCAGGTGCCTATGTCCGCTACACGACCGCCGCCGCGGCTAACCGACCGCACGGATTGAATTGCAGCTGTTCCAATCCGGTTCGAGCGTCGGAATTCCAAAATAATAGCCTTGCAGACAGTCGATCCCAGCTTGCGCCAACCACGCCGCATCGGCCGCGGATTCGACGGATTCAGCGACCGTGAACATTTCAAAATGCTGCCCGATAGCCATCATCGCCTGCACCATCACCTGATTGTCCGGATCATGAGCTATGCCGCGAATGAATTGACCGTCGATTTTCAGAACATCAAAGCAGAATTGTTTGAAATACCGGAACGCCGTGTAACCGGCGCCAAAATCGTCGAGCGCGAAAGATATGCCTCGGTCTTGCAGTTCGGCCATGAACACCTGAACAATATCAGGCACCACAATGGCCGAGCTTTCGGTAATTTCAAGAATCAACCTTTCCGCCACTGTATGGTCCTGCGCAATTACGGCGTTCAAAGTGTTGGTCCACCGCGGATATCCGATGGAGCGGGCCGACATATTGATCGACAACCGCAGTGCGGGATTGGACCTTAGCGCCGCAATGCCATGTTCCAAAGCCAGGCAGTCAATGATCCGCCCCAGTTCCTGTGTTTCAACAACGTCGATAAAGTCGCGGGCAGGGATAACCCGCCCGACCGGGTCCAGAATGCGGATCAGGCCTTCATAGAAGGCCACCCGATCGGTGCGTTCCGCCTGAATAACCGGTTGAAATGCCAACCGCACGGATTTGCGTCGCACTGCGTCGCGCACCATGGTGACGGTGTCACGTTCGCGTTTGGCCACTGCTGCCGTAAGCGGGCTTTCCAAGCCATGCGGCACTGCTGCCATATCCATTTGCACTCATGCTCCCAGTGACACTCTCCTTGTGATTGCGCGCCTTCCTCTAAGATTTCATTAATGATCGCTTTTTGTTCTAATTTGATGTAACTCGTGGCGGGATCCGCAACTTGTTGAAAAGCCGAGGAATACCAATGAACAAACGCTGTGATTGGTGCGGTGATGATCCGCTATATGTGGACTACCATGACATCGAATGGGGCGTGCCGGAACGAAACAGTCGCGCCTTGTGGGAGAAATTGATTCTCGACGGGTTTCAGGCTGGGCTTGCCTGGATCACGATTCTGCGAAAGCGCGAGAATTTCCGCGCGGCCTTTCAAGGGTTCGATCCGAACGTGATAGCGGAATGGGGAGAAGCCGATGTTATCCGACTGCTGGGCGACCCTGGCATCGTGCGCCATCGCGGCAAGATCGAGGCGACCATCGGCAACGCCCGCGCCTGGCAGAAGATCGAAGCGGATCAGGGCTTTGACAAATTCCTTTGGGCCTATGTGGATGGCAGTCCTTTGATAAACAGACCGAAGACCATGGCCGACGTACCTGCTGAATCGCCATTGTCACAGCAGGTCAGCAAGGACCTCAAGAAGGCCGGGTTCAAGTTCTGCGGGCCGACGATTGTTTATGCTTTCATGCAGGCCAGCGGCCTTATTAACGACCATATGGTTGGGTGCGCGCGCCACGCCGAGGTGCAGAAACTCTAGCTGTCGGGAAGGTCCATCAATGCGCGCAGTACGGCAATCGCACTTTCGCCGCTCCATTCCGCGTCACCCTGCATTCGCGCAATCTCCAGCCCGTTCGGATGCAAGATCATCGTTACCGGCAGGCCCAGGGCGGACATCCCGCGGGACAGTTCGGTTTTCGGGTCCAGCAGGATTGGCAGATTCTCGATACCGTTCTCGTCAAAGAACTTGGTGATAGCGGGCAGGGGGTTCTTGCCGGTGGCGATAGTAACAACCTCAAAGGATTCAGACCCTAATTCCGCCTGAAGCGCATCCAGCGCCGGCATTTCCTTGCGACATGGCGCGCACCAAGTCGCCCAGAAGTTCAGAACCACGTATTTGCCACCCCAATCGGCCAGGGTGAATTCATTGCCCTCGGCGTCGGTAATCACCGCATCCGAGGTGTTCTTGCCCAGCCCATGGAAGAGCAACTTCTTCATCGTGCCCTCGCGCAGGGGCTGCGCCTCATCAATTCCGGCGGCAGCGCTATTTGCGCTGAGCGCAAGGGCCGTATAAAGCGCGATGAGTTTCAAAACCCGCATCTGTCGTCCTTTCAACCTTGTCGAGCGCACCAATGAGCAATTCCCAGAACACCATGTGGGGTGGCCGTTTCGCCGCCGGGCCGGATGCGATCATGCAGGCGATCAACGCCTCAATCAGCTTCGACCAGCGGCTGGCGGCACAGGACATCGCCGGAAGCCAAGCCCACGCCGCCATGCTGGCCGCGCAGGGTATCATTACGGATAACGATGCGGCGGCGATTGGCCAAGGACTGCTCACGGTCTTGTCAGAGATTGAGGGCGGAACGTTCGAGTTTGTGACTGAGCTTGAAGACATTCATATGAATGTCGAGGCGCGCTTGCGCGACCTGATCGGCGCGCCCGCCGGGCGGCTCCACACGGGCCGGTCGCGCAACGACCAGGTGGCCGTGGATTTCCGCATGTGGGTGCGGGATCAGTGCGACGCGGCGATTGCAGGCCTACGGTCGCTTCAGTTGGGGTTGCTTGATCAGGCCGAGGAAGGGGCTGACTGGGTGATGCCGGGATTTACGCATCTGCAGGTGGCGCAACCAGTGACCTGGGGCCATCACATGATGGCCTATGTCGAAATGCTGGGCCGGGATGTGTCACGGTTTCAGGACGCGCGCGCGCGGATGAACGAAAGCCCGCTGGGGGCGGCGGCGCTGGCGGGGACGTCGTTCCCGATTGATCGTGACGCGACGGCGAAGGCTCTCGGTTTTGATCGCCCATCGGCAAACTCGTTAGATGCGGTTGCGGATCGGGATTTTGCGCTGGAGTTCCTCAGCGCGGCGTCGATTTGTGCGATGCATCTCAGTCGGTTCGCGGAAGAGCTGGTGATTTGGTCGTCGGCTCAGTTTCGTTTTGTCAACCTCAGCGACCGGTTCTCGACCGGATCGTCGATCATGCCGCAGAAGAAGAACCCTGACGCGGCCGAGCTGATCCGCGCCAAGATCGGGCGGATTCTGGGGGCGACTGTGGGGCTGTTTACGGTGATGAAGGGTCTTCCGCTGACCTATTCCAAGGACATGCAGGAAGACAAAGAGCAGGTCTTCGACGCCGCCGACGCGCTGATGCTGGCGCTGGCGGCAATGGACGGAATGGTACGGGATATGTCCGCCAATCAGGACGCCCTGCGCAGCGCTGCAGCCTCGGGCTTTTCGACGGCAACGGACCTCGCCGATTGGTTGGTGCGGGTGCTGGATATGCCATTTCGCGATGCGCATCATGTCACCGGAGCATTGGTGGCGCTTGCTGAAACCAAGGGCTGTGATCTGCCTGATCTGACGCTTGCGGATATGCAGGGCGTCCACGCGGATATAACCGATGCAGTGTTCGGCGTGCTGAGCGTCGAGAACTCGGTCGCATCGCGCACGTCTTATGGTGGCACGGCCCCGGTGCGGGTTGGAGAACAGATCGCCGCTTGGCGCGAGCGATTGGCGACTTCCGGCTGAGCCTTTGGCCTGCTTTCGGTCAATCCTTGCCAACACACGGGGGGACGTGAATGATGTCTTGTGACAGATCACCTGCCCCGCGAGGGCAATTCCGAAAGGCGGCGACAATGATGAAAACAGCACTTGCGCTAGTGACTCTTGGGCTGCTGGCGGCCTGTGGTGTCGATGGGGCGCCCAATGGGTTTGAGAATGGATTGCATGTCTCGGGCGAAGCGCGGATCGGCGTGACTAATAATAACTAGGTGCTGGTGGCATTTCGGCCGGTGGCGGCAGGGCTCTGGCCCAAGGATTTCCGCACGATGCATTGATCGGACCCGTCAACCTGCTATGACCGCGCCCTGCGCCGAATCCGGCGCGATCTTGGGGGCGGTATGGATCATTTCCTTTATCAGAACGGCGCGTTGCATGCTGAAGACGTGCCTTTGGCAGACATCGCGGCCAGCGTCGGTACGCCCTTCTATTGCTATTCAACCGCGACCCTGTCCCGCCATTACCACTTGTTCGACGAAGCCCTCGCCGGGATCGACCACCTGATCTGCTATGCGATGAAGGCCAATTCGAACCTTGCCGTCGTCAAGCTGTTGGGCGACCTTGGCGCTGGCATGGATGTGGTCTCGGGCGGCGAATACGCCCGTGCGCGGGCTGCGGGTATCCCAGGTGAGCGGATCGTTTTCTCTGGTATTGGCAAAACTGAGTCAGAGATGCGCCTCGCTCTGTCGGGCGGCATCCGCCAGGTCAATGTTGAGTCCGAGCCAGAGATGGAGTTGCTCGACCGGGTTGCCCGCGAAATGGGTGTCACCGTGCCGATCACTGTGCGCGTGAATCCCGACGTCGATGCCAAAACCCACGAAAAGATCGCCACAGGCAAGTCGGAGAACAAGTTCGGTATTCCAATTTCTCGCGCCCGCGAGGTCTATCGGATGGCGGCGAAGATGCATGGCCTTCAGGTGGTCGGCATCGACGTGCACATCGGCAGCCAGTTGGTCGACCTCGCCCCGTTCGAGGCAGCTTATCGCAAAGTCGCCGACCTGACCGGCATCCTGCGTGCCGATGGTCACGACATAAAGCGGCTGGATCTCGGCGGTGGGCTGGGCATCCCTTATGAGCGGTCCAATGCCGCGCCTCCTTTGCCGACCGATTACGGGGCGATGGTGCAGGGCGTATTCTCGGACCTGGACGTTGAGATCGAGATCGAACCGGGCCGCCTAATCGCGGGCAATGCCGGGGTGCTGGTGTCCAGTGTGATCTATGTGAAAGAGGGTGAGGATCGTACGTTCCTGATTCTCGACGCGGCGATGAACGACCTGATCCGTCCGGCGATGTATAACGCCTGGCACGATATCGTCCCGTTGGTCGAACCGCCCGCAGGGGTCGAGATGCAGCCGATGGACGTGGTCGGTCCGGTCTGCGAAACCGGCGATACGTTCACCCGCGCCCGGCCGATGCCGCCGATGTTGGCGGGCGATGTGGTGGCGTTCCGCTCAGCCGGGGCCTACGGGGCGGTGATGGCCAGCGAGTATAACTCGCGCCCGCTGGTGCCCGAAGTGCTGGTGGACGGCGAAAACTGGGCGGTGATCCGCCCGCGGCCCAGCGTGGACGAGATGTTGGGGCATGATCGGCTGCCGGAGTGGATGAACGGTTGAGAGCGTTTCCCCGGCACGCTGTATCTTATCTGATTCAGTCTTGGGGGTTGCAGAATAGTCGCTCCTTTTCGCCCGGTGTCCGCCGAAGGCGGAGGGCAAGCGCTCTCCTATGATGTGACCGGCAAACATTACAACAAATCGCGCCAAATCACAGTATCAGTGCCGGCCCCCGGTCAGGCGCCCGCCCCGCTCACGATGCGCAGATTCCAAACGTTGCTCCTGAACAGCTCAAACCGTCGTCAGATCAAAAACCACGCATTTGGACCGACCAATTCCCTTAAACCGGCACAAAGCTGCCCATCACGTCCCTGTCAAAGCGCCCTGACAGCCCTATCTAATGTCTTAATTGGGCGTTATCCTCGCCCGGTCCAGTCTCGCGTGGTTTTCTTGCAAGTATGACAGACCAGACCAATATCCCACCAGCAGCGGCCCGCCGCCTGCGTCGCCCGCTGTGGCTGACCCGAGCCGGGATGGTGGCTGAGAATGCCACGCGTGCGTTCTGGCCGTTTTGGTCGGTGATCCTCGTGACGCTCGCGCTGTTGATGCTGGGCGCGCAGGATAGCGCGCCGCTGGAAGCTGCGTGGGCCGGGGCTGTCATTTTGGCCCTTACCGGACTGGGGACGTTGGTTTGGGGTATCCGCGCATTCCTCATTCCCTCTGCTGAGCAAGCCATCGAGCGCCTCGACTCGCGCTTGCCAGGCCGCCCGATTGCGGCGCTTGCGGACACCCAGGCCATTGGCGCAGGCGACGCCGCGTCCGAGGCGGTCTGGAATGCGCACATCAAGCGAATGGAGGACCGCGCAGCCAAGGCGAAAGCTGCGGCACCGGACCTCAAAATCTCGGATCGCGACCCCTATGCGCTGCGCTATGTCGCGGTGCTGGCATTCGCAGTTGCGCTGATCTTCGGCTCGGTTTGGCGTGTCGCTACGGTGGCCGAGATCGCCCCCGGCGCCGGGGGTGCACTTGCCTCTGGCCCCACCTGGGAAGGCTGGGTTGAACCGCCCACCTACACCGGCAAGCCCAGCCTTTACCTCAACGACATAACTGCCGCGGCCTTCGACGTTCCCCAAGGTAGCCGGATCACGATCCAACTCTATGGTGAGGTTGGCAGCCTGACAGTCGCTGAAACCCTGTCTGCCCGTGTCGGCGACGTGCCGCCGGCAAGCGAGCCCTCGCAGACCTTCGAGGTCAAACAGGACGGCAGGCTTTCAATTGACGGCACCGGGGGCCGCAGCTGGAATATTTCGGTGATAGGCGACACCGCGCCTGTGGTTGAGATATCCGAGGACATGGAACGGACCATTGCCGGAGAAATGCGTCAGCCATTTACGGCCCGTGACGACTATGGCGTTGTCGCAGGTGGCGCCGTTGTTGCACTGGATCAATCCCGGTTGGATCGTCGCCACGGGTTAGCGCTCGATCCCGAACCGGTTGAGCCGATCGCCATTGACCTGCCGATGCCCTTTACCGGAGAGCGCACCGAATTCGACGAGGTGATGATCGAAGGGTTCGAAGATCACCGTTGGGCAGGCCTGCCGGTGACCATAATAATGACCGTCGAGGACGCCGCCGGGCAACTCGGAACGACTGAGATTCTTGGCAACGAGTTGCCCGGTCGCCGCTTCTTTGATCCGATGGCAAAGGCGCTGATCGAACAGCGTCGGGACCTGTTCTGGAACCGCAACAATGCTCCCCGTGTGGTGCAAATCCTACGCGCTGCCAGTCATCGGCCCGAGGGGTTTTTCCGCTCGGAAACCTCCTATCTGATGCTGCGGGTCGCGATCCGGCGGCTCAATTTGGCGACGGAAATCGAAAGCCCGATCATCGATGAAGCGCGCGATGAGGCCGCCGATGCGCTCTGGCGCATTGCCGTGCTGATCGAAGACGGCAACCTTTCATCGGCGTTGGAGCGGTTACGGCGCGCTCAGGACAAGCTTTCTGAGGCCGCGCGCAACGGCGCAACAGACACCGAGATTGCCGAGCTGATGGAAGAACTGCGCCAGGCGATGCAGGACTATATGCGCCAACTGGCCGAACAGGCGCAGGACGGTGAGAATCAGCAAGCCAACAACAATCAGGGCGAGACACAGGAGATTACTCAGGATCAGCTGCAACAGATGCTCGACCGAATTCAGGAGCTGATGGAACAGGGCCGCATGGACGAAGCACAGGCGCTGCTCGATCAGCTGCGGGAAATGATGGAGAATATGCAGGTCGCAGAGGGCCAGCAAGGGCAGCAGGGTCAGTCGCAGGGCGAACAGGCGATGGAAGGTCTGGCAGAGACGCTGCGCGAACAGCAAGGTCTGAGTGATGAGGCATTCCGCGACCTCCAGGAGCAATTCAATCCTAATGCGCAAGCTGGCCAGTCGGGCCAGAATGAAGGCCGCAATGGCGGGCAGGGTCGGGGTGAGAGCCTCGAAGGTGAGGGCGGTCAGGGACAAGGCGAAGGCAACCAGCAGGCCGAAGGCAATTCAGGCGACATGGAAGGTGATCTTGCCGACCGTCAGCAGGCGCTGCGCGATCAGCTACGGCGCCAGCAGCAAAATCTGCCCGGTGCTGGGACGCCTGAAGGCGACGCCGCCCGCGAAGCGCTGGGACGCGCGGGGGATGCGATGGACGGCGCCGAGGAAGCGTTGCGCCAGGACGATTTCGCGGAAGCGCTGGATCAGCAGTCAGAGGCGATGGAAGCCCTGCGTGAAGGAATGCGCAACCTTGGGGAGCAGATGGCCCAGCAACAGCGGCAGGGCCAGCAGGGCGACAGTCAGGGCCAATTCGACAATGCCAACCGCAATGACCCTCTGGGCCGCCAGCCGGGAGCGCAGGGTCGGATCGGCACTAAC
>Ga0115566_10003782_pt1 | contig 12157 bp, 5 predicted proteins | sample COGITO_mtgs_1204_3_FD_87173 | JGI IMG/M metagenome (GOLD analysis project Ga0115566, IMG submission 87173) | Pelagic marine microbial communities from North Sea - COGITO_mtgs_120405 | ecosystem: Environmental > Aquatic > Marine > Epipelagic | place: Germany:Helgoland, sampling site Kabeltonne...
GTTGTTGTTGTTGTTGTTGTTGTTGTTGCTGCGGCGGTTGAAAATTTTGCCTCTGTTGATAGTGTTGTTGATGTTGATGTTGTTGGAAACCTCCTCTTTGGTATCCTCCACCACCCATGTGTGGCATTCCTCCGAATTGCCCGCCTCTGTGCATTTGTGGTGCGTATTGCATCATCGGGTTCTGGTACGGAGCACCAGGGCCCATGCCATACCCCATCATCATGTTCATCTGCGCCATTTGCGCCTGGTAGTTCATAATCGCCGCTCGTTGCGCGGCGCTAATGGCGTCCTGCGCTTGCATTGGCGGTGCAGCAACGGCTGCAGCGGGCTTTTTTGTCGGGACGAACGCAGAAGCTTTTGCCGACAAAGAAAATGCAGGCGCGTTTGCGGATAATTTCGAACCAGTCGCCGCTTTTTTCGCTTCCGCCGCCGGAGCGGCGGGAGCTTGTTGAGCTGCTGCTGCTGCCGTAGATTCCGTCGCCGTCTTCTTCGCGTCCGCCATGGATGCCACACTAGCAGGAACTTTACCAGCTGTTGATCCCCACGCCGGCTTCGACGGTGGTGGGGCTGCTTTGAAGCCTTCACTACCCGGCGCTCTGGACACGGAGGAATACTTCGCCTCTTCGTCGTCGTCAAAGTCCGAGATGAGTTTTTGGTTTCTCTCCTCCGCGACGTGCGGATTCGAAGACACTTTACCTTCAATTTCTCTCGCGATTCGTGCGGCTTCTTGTTCGGAGATGCGGATTTTGGACTTGTCGATTTGTGTCGTGTACACGGACTCGTCGAATTTGGTTTCCACCCCGAACAGTTGTTTGTTCGCGGCGAACTGATCCCATTGTCCGGGCGGTGCCTTCCTTCCCCACGCGCCGCCTTTGGTATCAAATCTTCCACTCGACCGTCCTCCTCCTTGCCCATCTTCCAAACCTCCAACGTTAGCCGAGGTGTCGTCGTCACCGGGCGTCCAAGCGACCAGCGTTCGATTTTGCCCCGTCGCGCCTTTGGAAATCCCCACGTCAGTGAAGTCGTTCATGTCGTTCATTCGAGACGGCCCCAAGGCCAAGTCGGACATGCCGACGTTGAACGCTTGAATCCACGCGATGTCTTCCAACGGAACTTTCTTTAACTTTTCCGGTTTCTTTCTCGGCGCTTTCTTCGGTTCTTCTCCATTCGGTCCTCGAGGTGTAAGAAATCGAGTCCACGCGTACGCTAAAACGATGTGTTTTTCAATCTCTCGGGTGTCGGCTAAGACACCGTTGAGTAAGACTCCGGACGTGAGCTGCACGTCGACCGAGTAGCCTTTCAAGGCGGACAGCGTGAAGATCAATCGGTCTTTCGCCGTGACGGTCATATTTTATATTTGGATAGTCTTCTCTGACTCAGAGTAAATATATAATATTAGATGCAAGCGCGTGGGGACGACGAATTCGATCACACGAGACCAGAGGAGACGCCACCTCTACCAAATTCCTTCTTTCTTTCTCGTTCTGCCTTTAATAGGGGAGAAGAAGTTTAGGTGTTTGATGCGTTGGTGTTTTGACAAGTTCGTAAGGCAGCGTGAATAAGCGCGAAAACTCTCTCTCTCTCTCACACACACGCGCGGCGCTCTTCCAGGAGGAGTCGAGCAGCCGGGGCGAGTTTCGACTTCCCCCGCGAAGTTGTAAAGAATTCGTTTTAGCATCGTCAGAGAAAGAACGACTCTTTTTTTCATTTTTGGTTTTTCGCTAAAATGTCGGACTATTTGAACTCTGTTATAAATCTGACTACTACATCTAGAAAACTAAAGACTATCAATGCTCTAACTACATAATCTAGAAACGCTACGCATCATTCGTTCCATCATTACTTTTCTTCTTCTTGTTGTTGTTGTTGTTAACGAGGGACATCAAGTTCACCGCTGGCGCTACCTTTTGCGAGGTTGTTCTTCGGTCGTAAGTGCCTTTTTGCATCGCAGATGAGTGACCCATGTACATAGCCAACGCCTCTAACTCGTTATCAGAAGCCACGCCTTGACCTCTGACGTGGGTAATGATCATATCTCGCACCAAGTGCGGGTTAACTTTTTGGCCAGTCACGCGCAAAGCGCATCTGGAGAATGCTCGGGAAAGTTCCGACGCCGTGTACGGTTCACCGTTTGGTCTCGTAAAGACTAAATTGTGTCTTGGATTGAACGCTGCGCGGTACTCGTTCAACCAAAGCTCCAAAGCTGGATATACACGCGAGTCGAGCACTAAATTCGGACGCGTGCCATACACGTTCCCGGTTTTATAATCGGCGGCGTTATGCTTAATAAACCACGTTTTCGTGGCCGAATCGTAAAACAACGTTCGGTTAAATTCCAACTCGCGCAACGTTCGTTGACGATCGGGTATGCACGCCAAAACTGCGAACATGAGGTAAAGCTGTATGCTTCTCGCAATGTCCGCTTTATTCCTAGGCTTACCGCGCTTATCAAAGCCGGCGCACTCGAGCTTCAAACACTCAACGAGAATGAGATATTTTGGCCAATCTAACCATTTCTTAGCTTCATCTGCCGCTCTCGGGGCCACTCGTGCGCGCGCTCTAGCACCGCGTTGCAATCGCATAAGTTCCTTCACGACATCTGTGTTAACTTCTTCACCAGCACTTGATAGTAAAGAAGATGAAGACGCCGCCGAAGAGTTCTTCTTTTTACCAGATCCCGAGGATAGTGATGATGCCGATGCCGATGATAATTTCATCAACGGCGGATAAAGCCATTTTGCAATGGCAATGAGCGAACGAACGTAAGCATCTTCCGTAGAGCTTAGTATCCCGCGCGTTTCAACCATCCATTGCATGTATTCGATAGCGTACTGCGCACCTTCTGAATCTGAAGATGGGAACGCGTCCTTCAAGCTATAGTTTTCAGCGTTCTCATTCAAACCTTTTACATTCACCAAATACCCACAAAAAGCTCGAGCGACATCGCGATGATTCTTCACCGTCTGCGCGCGAACTGGCACGCCTTCTTGCCCGACGCGTCGCGTCGTCAAATCTCGAACGAATTTATCGAGCTCTTTCTCGAGGGTTTTAGGTAGACTTTTCTCGCTGATTGCGTAATCCGGCAAACGTCGACGCGAGGTCACGCGTTGCTCGCTCAAAGGTACGTCGTCCGGTCGTCTGTTCGTTCTGTACTCTGTCGATAATTTCCTGTGAGAATCTTTACTATCGTCACTAACGGTATTGTGCTCTTCAAAGTATAATCTCGACTGTAAAGGCACGCGGGCATCGAGCGGAATATCACCTCCAATCCATCCTTCGATGTGTTCGAATTTCTTGTATGAAACTACGGTATCTATATCTTTTTCTTCTTCTTCTTCTTCCTCATTATAATCATCATGAACTGCTTCCGTTGAGTTCATCGAGCGCGCCAGCACCGCATTGTACAACTTCATCGGTAATCTCATCGCAATCCACTCTTCTGGTTTCACTAAAACGGTCCCGTCCTCGAGCGATATCAAAGCGTCGATATCGTCGAACCAGTTTTCTCTCAATATTTCAACCACTTTCTCCGCTTCTTTCGGCGGTCGGTTGATGTCCACGAAACATTTTTGCAGAGTTGAGAGCAAAATATCATCTCCTTCTTCGTCTTCTTCTTCCTCTACTACTTCCTCTCGTTCCTTTCCCTGCCGACGCGCTCCTGCGATACACTTCGTTCTTCTTCCTCTTCTTCCACTCGCGCTCTTCTCTTTTGCTTCTTCTTTTCCCGAAATTCTTAGCGACGACGATTTACTGTGCAACGTCGTCATCATCATCGTTCGGAGAGAAGTTCGGAGAGAAGTGCACGTCATCTTTCTCCTGCTTCTCTTATTCCATCGCACCTTTCATTCACGCGTGTGTTTCCGTCCGTCTGTCGTGGGTTTTTTATGTGTGTTTTGTAGAACTGTTTTTTTGTGTTGCTGTGTGTTGTTTGTCATTCTTTGTGAATTCAAAAATTTTGGAGGCAAGTTTCGTATCACTCAAAAACAATTTCTTCAAACATCATCATCATCATCATTGATCGTTAATTCCGCCGTTGCGCGCCTGAAAAGCACGCATCTCCCTCCCTCCCTCTCCCCCCTCTCTCTTTCTGAGTGTTTCTGTGTTTCTGTGTGCGAACGACAGGGTGGGGCGCATAACCAAAAAGGAGAAGAGGAGGCACTTTTCATCAACAAAAATGGCGAAGAAATCTTCGAAAAAGGAGATGATGAAGACGAAGGCGAAGAAGAAGAAGAACAGCGACAAGAACAAAGAGAGGACGATGAAGCAAAAGCCAACGAATGCGGTATTAAGAAAGCTCGTGAGTGAAGCCCGAGTAAAGGAAACTTCTCTTGATGGTAATGAAGAGACTGCCGGAGCAAATCAGAAGAAAATTCAAAATCATCACCAGGAACACAAGAAACAGAAGAAGAAGAAGAAGAAGAAGAAGAAGAAGGCGGATGAAAATAATAATAATTCTAGCAGTGATGGTGATGATTACGCGTCTCTTTCGAACGACAACGACGACGACGACGACAATAACTACGACAACAATACCAGTATTGGACTAAGAGAAGAGAAACCGTTCGACACGAATCGGAAGAAAAAGATCAAGGATATGGTTGAATACACAGGCGGCGTGGAAAAGTCCACCAAAGAACAGCTGTTGAGGATCTTCAGTCTACACATAGATAGAGACGCGGACGATTTGTTTCGACGCATCGGTACAAAGATGAAAATAGAAGAGCTAGAGAAGATGGATCTTGAGCCATTGAAAACGATGTATAAGGTGGTCTACGATCATTTGGACAGTAAAGAAGAGGGGATTGCATACGCGAAGAAGCATTTGTTTGTGCCAACGTCCCCGAAAGAGAACAGAATGTCGGCGCCAATAGTGTACATCTCGCCCGACAAAAATGAGTACTCTGATTTGTTCCCCAAAAGATACGGAAGAAATCCGAACAAGAAGAAGCGGCAAATCGACGAAGGTGTTGCGTCGATGATAGACACGAAGAAAAAAACGAAGAACGAGAATACCGCCGAGACATTTAAAGCGACGAAAGCGGCATCAACAGTCTGCGCGCGCAACAAAAAGGAACACGTTTTGATAGAGAAGAACGACGCGCGAGTATCCAGAAAGAACAGCTCCAAATCCGATCTTGCTTTAGCTCTACCTTCTACGGATAGAAATAATAAGCAACAGAAACTCCCGGTAGGGGTGTGGAACAAGAAGAAGTTTTATAAAAAAGTGAAAGTTGAAGACGAAGTGTTCAAAGTCGGCGACGATGTTTACGTGTGTACTCCCGAAACGGTTGATTTGACCGAGGACGTCGACCACATCTGCGAGCTTTGCAAAAAAACGGGCGTCGAAGAAGGCGCCGATGGCAAAGAAGTCGAAACAGAAATGCTCGAGTGCGATTATTGCGTGAGATCATGGCATCTTCGGTGTTTGAAATTAGATCACGTGCCGGACGAAACATTTTGGAGTTGCCCAATGTGCGTCGCTGCGCCTTCCGGTATCGCCGCGCCGCAAAATTTCCACGAGAGACGTACGCCTTGCGGTGAATTTCTGGCGGGGAGACTTTGTTTGGCTAGAATCGAGAGCATCTGGGCAAACGTAGATGAACTCAACGACAGAGATCCAAAAGTTCGAGAAGAAGCGTTTAAGTTCATCGCTCGCTTATACGTGCTACCGGAACATACTCACACGGGAAGGCAACGTCATCACATTCGCCGAGAGGTGTTTCTTACGAACATCAAAGAAGAGGAAAATTGCGCCGCGATTCTCATGGGCGCAAAAGTCCTCGAGCCTGCCGCATTTCGCTCGTCCGGCGGTAATGACGACGTCTACATGTGCGAGTATTCGTACGACCAAAATTTTTCTCGCTTTCGACGGAGAACAGAATGGGAGGACTCTGATTTCTCGGAAGATGAATGTGACATGGAGGCTAAAAATATCCTGTGGAGCGAAACTGAAAGTTCAGACGATGACGACGACGATTACGATCACCGCAAAGAGAAGCGAAAAGCGGAAAAGAGAGCGCACGTGCGACAAACGAAAGCAGATATTGCCGCCTCAAAGAAAGCTGCGGCTTCTAAAAAAGGAGCTAACGCTTCGTCAGAATGGAAAGAAGCCATTGGCTTGGGTAAATCAGGCATTTTGGCCATAGACTCTGCTCAAAATAATGGGTCGCGCACTGCTATTGAGCGCGCGAGAAAAGCGTTACAGCTGAGTTCCATCCCGGCAAAGCTAGAGTGTCGGGAAAAGGAGCGCGAGAAGATCATGCAATTCACAAAAAACGCGATCGGTGCGTACGGTGGTGCGTCTTCATGTCTTGGCAACTCGCTTTACATTTCAGGCGTTCCCGGTACTGGGAAAACGGCAACAGTTCGCGAAGTCATACGAACGTTGCGCCAAGAAGCCGCGAATAAAAAAGTTCCAAAGTTTAATCACATCGAAATGAATGGTTTAAGGCTACAAACGCCGCAACACGCGTACAGTTTAATAGCAGAGGAACTCACGGGTAGAAGATTTTCACCGAGTCGCGCGGCAGAATGGCTCGAGAAACGGTTCAAGGAAGGCAAAGAGTCGGATGGAAGAGTGCTCGTTCTCGTCGTGGACGAGCTCGACGTTCTCGTCACGCAAACGCAATCTGTTTTGTATAACATTTTTGATTGGCCGACGTACAAAGCGAGTAATATTGCAGTCATTGGTATTGCGAATACCATGGATTTACCGGAGCGTTTGTTACCGAAAATTGCTTCTCGCCTGGGCTCGGGTCGGGTGACGTTTAATCCATACAACACATCCGAACTGATAAAAATTATTGAAGCGCGCTTACGCTCGACCGGTGATTACATCAGTGACGGTAAATACGACGCGATCACGCAAAACGCGGTGCAGCTGGCGAGTATGAAAGTCGCGCAAATTTCAGGCGATGCCCGACGAGCTCTAGAGTTGTGCCGGAGAGGCATTGAAATCGCCGAGGCGAGGATCGCGCGCGAACGCGATTCTGGAGAACTGAATTGTGTCTCTCGATGTGGTCCGAACGATATATCTAAGGCGCAGAATGAAATGTTTTCGGCGACTTACATGAAGATGTTGAAAGGACTTTCAAAACACGAGCGCATTTTCCTCGCCGCTTTACTTCTGCGCACGAGACAACTCGGCTATAAAGAAGTGTACGTCTCCGACGTTCTCGAAGTTCACGAGAAGCTGTGCATGAACCATTCCGTGCAAACGCTTCCGACGGGTTTCGAAACAACGATAGTGTGTCGTTTACATTCCATGCGCTTGGTATTGGCCGACCCTGGATACATGCGTCGGTTACAAAAAGTAAGCTTGAACATTCCGCAGGAGCAAGCGATGTACTCTCTCAAAGACGATATGCTGTGTGCGGACATGCGGTGGATTAAAAATGCGCTGTAATATACTACTAGAATTCCAAACTAAATGCTTTACTACTATTTATGCTCCATTCACCCTCGCGAAGCTTGCTCGAGCTCCGCCAATCGCGCTTTCAAAAGTCGAATTTCGTATTCTTCTTGAGATATTGAAGCGACAGCTTTTTGTCTAGACTTTGCCGCCTGTTTCTCACTTCTTTTCGAGCGTAGTTGTTGTTGTTGTTGTTGTTGTCGTTTTTGTTTCCCAATCTCTTCCATCATCATTTGCTGCGAACTCTGCACAAAATCGTAAAATTCCGCATCGTTTATATCCGCTGGATTGACATTTACCTCTTTTCCATCGTGCTGGTGGTGGTTTTGATGACCTCTCGCTCGATGTCTCGATTTCGTCGACGGCGAAAAGAACACTACGACGTCCATCGAGAACGAAAATATAAAAGTGATGTATGTCCACAGAATTTGTATGAAATGCACGATAAAATTCGCTCCCGGTGGTCGCTTACCTCTCGGTCTTTTCATTTTCTTGTTTGGATCGTCGTTATCATCGTCTTTATCATCTTCTTTAGCGTCGTCGTCGTTTTCATTTTCTCCTTTTCTTCCTCGTCGTCGTCGCATACCTCCTTCTCCTTTCTTTTGTTTTTTTTCCTCCTCCTCATCAACAAACTTCTTCTTTTCCCTTGTCCCTTTTTCTTTTTCTTCTGTACTGTCATCCTGGTCTAATAAACTCGTCGTTGTTGTTGCTGTTGTTTCTTTTGTTGTTGTTGACGTCCTTTTCGCGGCTTTGGTAGCTTGCTCGGGTGCATCCGCGTGAGCGCGCGCTGGTGATGATGATGATGTTGTTACCTTTTTTACTTGACCCACTTCGTCCTCCTCGCTTTCGCTTTTGATTTCTTCTTCAGCCGCCGGCGACGCGTACTTCTCCTCCTCCGCCGCCTCTTCTTCTTTCGATGGAGAAGACATTTTGTGCGCGTCGTCGTCCTCGTCGTCGTTCTCGATCATCTCCTTCGACATCGTCGATTTGCGTCGTAGGTTGTCTCGTTTTCGTTTGTGTGTGTTTGTGTGGTGTGTTTTTTGTGTGTGTTCTTTTTTACGTTGTGTGTTTTTGTTCGGTGCAAAAAAGCAAAAAAGAGAGCTCAAAAGAAAAGATTTTGATGTTTTGACGCATCTCCAAAAACTTTCTGAGAAAGGCACACCAGAGGAGACCTGTTGTCCTTTCTCTTACCACTCTTCTTCTTCTTCAGGTCTTCAGCTCTTCTCTTCCACGAGAACAAACGCGTCCTCGTTTCCCTCTCTCTTCTCTTCTCTTCTCTTCTCTTCGCGAGGCTCCCTGACGCGGAGAAAAAACCGTTCAAAAATCACGGGAAAGGAAATGATGAAGAACTTTATGAAACGCATATCGTCCACGGAGACTCTTAATAGTAACGCTAAAAACAACAGCGCTCATCCTCATAACAATGAACTGCTCGGGAAAACTATTCAAGTGGAAGGGAAAAAGTTTCGATTGGTGGAAGTGCTCTCCTCGTCGGGTGCATCTGCGGTGGTGTATAAAGCAAAATTTGTTGAAGCTTCTTCTTCAACGACTTCTTCTTCTTCTGCTCTGCACGGCGCCGCGGATAATAATAATAATAATAATGCAAACCAAAGAGAGGACTTTTATTGCGCGATGAAAGTGTTAGAATTACCGGATGATTCGACCTTTGTGAAAAAAGCGAAAACGGAAGTTTCCGTGCACAAATCTCTATCGAAGAACGCGCACGTGGTGACTTTATTCGGCGCGGAAATCCGAGTGGCGGACGAACGACGAGTCTCATCGAGAGAACGCGCGTATAGGATGTGCATGTGCATGGAGTTGTGCGATGGCGATCTGTCCATGAGATCGTTTAGTAATGATAGTGATAGTAAGGGTAGTGATAGCACCATTAGTAAAAAAGAGTTAGAGAAGATCTTGGAACCGTTTTTGGCGGTGTGTGACGTGTTAAAAACAATGCACGGGTCAAAGTTGTGTCATTGGGACATAAAACGCGAAAACGTTCTTTTTTCCAAGTCTGAGAATCTCTATAAAGTGTGCGATTTCGGGTCGTGCGAGTTTGCGCCTGCGAGCGAGTACACGTACAAAGACGCGAACGAACGACACAGAATCCAGGACGATATGAAATCGAAAACGACGCCAGCGTACAGAGCTCCCGAGATGTGGGATTGTTGGAAGTTTCAAAAACCGCCTTCTTTGGCGGCAGATCTGTGGGCGCTCGGTTGTTTTTTGCACGAGCTTGCGTACGACGAGTTGGCATTTGGCGATGCTTCAGAGGCTATGCTGCGTTCGCTGAGTGGTAGGGGTGCGGGAAGTCGAAACGCTTCGGCGCTATCCGCTACTCCAAACGGTAAAAAGTTCAGTAAAGAGCACGAGCGTGAGTTTCCTAGGCAAATTCCCGGAATAGACGCGTTAGTTCGCGACTTGTGTAAACTCGATCCGGACGATAGAATCAGCGCGTCAGAGGCACAAAACAGAGCCTTGCGGTTGCTATCAGACCTGAATGATTTTCCCAAGCAACGCGAAGAACAAAACTTGTCTGTAGTAACGACGACGACGACGAGAAGTGAAGAGAAGACACCGCCGGCGGAGTGGGTCGGTTTCGAGCCTTCTTCCACGGGCGGTTATGCGAATGAGGACCCGTTTTTATCGATGCCACCGCCGCCACCACGACTTCCAAAGGATACGAATACGCCCCCGAATACCACCGGAAGTAATGGTTCCTTAATCGACGACACTTCAACCAGCGCAGTGAACAGTATCGGCGCTGGGGAGGCAGATGCGGGAGAAACGAAAAAGATTCCAACAGATGACGACGGTTCGCACACGATTCGCGAGTTGAAATTGCTCGCGAAAGTTGAACGGCTCGAGCGACGTATTCAAGAGTACCAAACCCGCGAGCAAACGTTGAAAACAAAATTGCAATCGAGTCGAACGCAACTTGAACAAGAACGCGAGTGCCGACAAAATTTGGAGAAGAAACTCGGAATCTCCTCCTCGCTTTCAAAGAATTCGAGCGGCTCGAGTTTGAACGAAATGAATCATCTCCAAACGCCCGCGGCGACAACAAACGAACAGGGCGTGCAAACGAACCATCACACCAACAATAACATGCATCGAAGAGGAAGTCATTCGCGATCAGGCAGCGATTTGAGCATTTCGGGATTACAAGCCGTCACGGCGCAGCACGGGAGCCATCGCAGAAGCGGCAGCGGATTGTCCTCCAAATTATCCGCTCTCGAAGAAATGTCCATTGATAATCTTTCAAATCCGTATGGGAGCAAATCTATGAATACATCGCGCGGCGGTATCGTTGGTGGTGGTGGTGGTGGTGGTGGCAAACCGACTTTGAACCATCGACGTGCGGTTTCTTTAGGCGGCGAGTTTGACTTACTGCAAGAGGCGAAGAATCAAGGTAAAGGAGGTTTGTTCTCGCACGTCTTTAGAATCCCGCCTTCAACGGTTAAAAACAAGTCCATAGGTATGGACAAACCGTACGGTTGATTGATATAAATTATTGTAATATACACACGCGGCTTATTGTATAGTGCTCATTGTTTTAATAAATTAAAGGTCATCTAAATCCTCATTTAACGCGTCTTTTGTTTCTTCGTCCTTCGTCTTTTCGTATTCCGTCCGAAAATCATCGAGGTAAACGTTAACGCCGAAATAATAAATAAACCTGGTAACGGTACCGCTCCGTCTCTCTTCCCGCTATTCGTCAAAGTCCCCAACGCGAGAAGTGCAATCGCATACACTCCGACTCTTCCGCACGTTCCGCTAAAAAACGCAAACGCCGCCGAGTAGGTCAACAAAACGCTCCCGATGTAAACGACGTGAATAGTTCGCGAGTCCTCTCCGAACGTTTTCACCAGTCTCTTGTGCGTGCGCATGATTTCTTTCCTCGTCGTGAAGGACTCGAAATCCGGGAAATACGGCAAACAATTATTCCTTTCGCTCCCTCCTTCCATTGATGTCGACGTCACTTTCATGTTCTCTTTCGCGTTGCACTTCAAACTTTGTGAAAGCTGAGGGACAAGTTTCGATGGGTACAAAAGCGCTCTCGCTACAAACGGAGGTTTGAGTAAGGGTGCGCCGTCGTCATCCGTGCCGCTAAAGTATTTCGTTGCAAACGCCGCGGCGCCGTCGATCGGGGCGAACGTATTTTTCGTTTTTGCGTTTAAGAACACCGGCACTCTGTCGTTTGTTTTGTGCACGGAGTAGTAGTAAGGAGTAAGTAGGGGAAACCCGCGGGTTAACTTAGGGGATTTCTTGTTCTCAAAAATCAGTCGTCCGTCGCCAAAAGTCGATTACTAATGAGAGAGACAGAGAGAGAGAAGAAGACCAAGCAGAAAAAGAAGAATAAAAAGACTTACCGAGCGACGAGCACGGCGAGCACGAGCAACCACGTCGCCAGTTTTCCTCGGTTCATTTTTTATTCTTCTTTGTTGAAGATGAAAGATGAGAGAGAGAGAAGAAGAGAAGAATTTTCGTAAAAGTGCACGATGAAAAAGAAGAGAAGATACTTGTTAGGTGAACTCATCAAAACACACACACGGACACACTTTTGCCTCAACTCACTTTTGTCGTTGTTCGAACAGTGGTCGTCAGTTGCGAACACAGACGCAGCCGCTTTTGCGTTTTTGTGCGGACACACACAAAAATGGTTGGCTTTTCCTCTCCTTCTTCGACGTCGTGTTCTTCGTATTCCTATCGTAATCACGGACATCCTCATCCACCTCATCAACA
>Ga0115566_10003789_pt1 | contig 12148 bp, 6 predicted proteins | sample COGITO_mtgs_1204_3_FD_87173 | JGI IMG/M metagenome (GOLD analysis project Ga0115566, IMG submission 87173) | Pelagic marine microbial communities from North Sea - COGITO_mtgs_120405 | ecosystem: Environmental > Aquatic > Marine > Epipelagic | place: Germany:Helgoland, sampling site Kabeltonne...
GATAAACGTGCAAACCATTGAAATGCGGTTCTTTTAAGAATTTCATCAGCAGGAATATATAACCCATGAACTTTATCGCATAGATTAATGAAATTATTGCTCAATAATGTATCTAATGTCACTTGATTTCCTTTTTCATCCTTCATTCCAAGGACATTTGCCGGAATCATATTCATTTCATTTTTATTAATTTGTTCAAAACACCAACGTCCATAAGAACCTGTAAAATCACTTTCGGATGTAAAATCACTAGAAGCTATAATTTCTAAATAATTAATATAATTTGACATCATAGGGCATTCCTTTTTACAACCCATAAATTTTGTATCAGGGAAATAATCCATTTTTTCTGAAACGCCGTTTCGCACTAGCATCTCTCCAACAAACATTTTATTGTTATCAGTTAATTTGTTGTAGAGAGGCGCCATATTTTGAAAACAGATGAATGAGCTCGGCATTAAAAACCCTCCATAATTATATAAAATTCTTGCTAACCCTAATTGTCTTATTTTACTTTTAATTGGGTCGGCAATAATAGATAAATCGATATTCCATCCGGGTATAATATTAGAAAACGTTTCATCGTCAATTAAACAAACATTGAAGTCATCACCGCATTTATCAATAATAGTTTTCATTGTTAAATATTGATAAGGTTGATTTAAATCATCTGTATTTCGTGATGAAAAACTTGGCCACCATCGAGCATTTTTTTCATAAGTCATATGTAACCATATAATTGGTTTTTTACTTTGAGCTAAAGAAGAATTGTTAAGTAAATATTTCTCAACCAATTTATAATTGTTCATATTATCCTTTTCTTCATCTGATACATTGTATTGATTATACAAATATCTGAAAATTATTAATAAGGCAATTGGATAAAGAAAATGTTTATATTTATAGAATTTTTCATATATATTTTGTTTTATATTTTTCAAACCCATTTATATTATAAAAATATAAAATATAAATTATATAATGGAATCTAGTATATAATTTTTACTTTCCAGTAAGCTGTTTGAACCCACTCATCCAAGCTTGGTTTACTTTATGTGATATTTCATCTTGCTTTGCAAGTTTATAAGCTCGTTGGACATCATTTTTGTTTTGATTTGATTGCCGGTTTTGTAAATAATCATTAGCCTGTGATAAAGATAATGGTTTTGTATCTTGATAATTAGGGTCTTGCTGTAATTCCATTACATTTTTATATTTAGGACGCGCGTTATAGTCTTCTTGATTTACTGGTATAACACTCTCAACGTGGGCTTTTTTTAAATCTTCATATTGAAGTGAACTGAATAATGACGAAGAATAATAAGCTGGTCTATCACGCGTTAAATCAAAATGATTAGAAGATTCACCTGTTTCCTCTATTTCTTGGAAGGGTATTATTTCCTTTACTTCTCTCTTCTTTTGTTCAAATGTGGCATTCATTTGGTTCATTGTAGTTGTTCGAGTATCGATATTTTCATCAGATTTTATCCAATCGCCATAGCCTGATTCACTATCGTCGTCGGATATTTTATTTTTTTCAAAAAGTTCATTAAATATTTTATTGAATTCAGAATTTTTTTGTAAATCTTTTAATAACAATTCCTTTGATTCATCCTTTTCAATTGTATATTCAGTTGATTGATTTTTTGAACTCTTATATCTAAATTCATATATGGAATATATAATTTTGTAAGCTGATGTGAAAAAAAGAAAATATTTCTTATCAAGTTTTGATTTATCTGGGTGAGATTGTAAAACTGATTTTTTTACACGTTTTAAATCACTTTCATTAAAATTAAAATCTAACTTAAACAATGATAATAAATCATTAAGATCATAATTTTCTATATTTAGGTCTAAATTTTCCATAACTATTATACATATAAATACATTATTAAATGTTGTAGCTTAACTAAATGATAAATGTATATATCTAAAATATTTGTTATATATATATATACATTTTATGTCTTCTTGTAATACTAATTTGATGTGTGATTTAAATTTAAATAGTAAAGATGATACAAAGGTATGGTTATTGAAAAATCATCCAGATAAAGGTGGTAATGTCGATAGTGAAGTATTTACAAATGTAACTAATTGTTATAAATCACGTGAGTATTGTGACCCACAATCACCATCACAATCACAATCACCGCCAAAAATATTTGATAAAAAGAAACGTGATAAGATTTACACGTGTATGCGTCAGACAGAAAATTGGAGTAAAATATTACCAGAACACAAAATAGATAATAAAAAATTCAATCCAGAAATGGTTAAAACCGCTATACATAATGCTTCCCCTAAATTAGAACAATTATTTAACGTTATTCAACAAGTGGATGAAAATGATATGAAAACGCATGGAAAGTTGTTTAAACATTTTATTTTTTCAGATGTAAAGGAAGAAGGATATGGAGCAAAAATATTGGCATCGGCGTTTGTTGCAAATGGCTATAAAAATTTAATATCACCGCAAAAAATTTCTACACAAAAGTCTTTAAAATTAACATTATTGAATGCTGGCGCAACTGGTAAAAATAATTCATTTGGGATGTTATCTTCATCTGCTATTTTCAATTCCGAATTTAGTCAGAAATTTAAAAAGGAAGTATTAACTCGTTATAATAAGCGACCTGAAAATATACATGGCGAAGAAATGCGGTTTATTATTTTAGATAGTGGGTTCAAAGAAGGAATAGATTTATTTGATGTGAAATATGTTCATATATTTGAACCATCAATGACAATCGCAGATGTAAAACAAACCATAGGACGTGCTACGCGAACATGTGGACAGAAAGGATTAAATTTTGAGCCAAATATAGGGTGGCAGTTGTTTGTTTATAATTATTACATTGCCGTTCCGGATGAAATAAAAGATATTTATCAAGCAACAAATCTGGAATTATTAAATAATCCAGAAGAAGATAAGTTTATATTTAAAAATGCAGATAAATTGAAAGATGTTACAATGTTATATAGTGGTTTTGATAAAACCTTAATTAATTTGGCCGAACAACTTTATAGATTAGCACCTGTATTATCGATTGATTTTGAATTAACTAAGAATATTCATCGGATTGATGATATGACATATTTATATGAACATCAGAAATCTATTATGAATGGTGGTAAATTAAATAATATTGATACTATAAATTGTAATGGGAAATGTGGTTTACGTTCAACGAGAGATATACCAGCAACATTAAATTTTTTATTATATGTTTACATTAAACATGGACATAACAAACAAAATGTTCCTATAAAAAAAGCACGGGAATATTTATGTTCTTATATGAAAGACCATCCTGAATATTGCGAACAAGTTAATAATGAATGGGCAAACAGAGCGTCAATTGTGCCAGATGTATTATATAAAACCTTAAAAAGTAATAAAAAAACAAAAACAACTATCAAACAAAACACGCCCCCTTCCTATATGGACATGGGCGCCCAACAACAAAGCCCAACGCCTTATATGGAAATAATGAAAAACACCTCGCCGTCCTATATGGACATGGGCGCCCAACAACAAAGCACAACGCCTTATATGGAAATTGGGCCATTTTCATCAAGTAGTAAAAAACGCAGTATTACTGGAAGAAGTATTACTGGAAGAAGTATTACTGGAAGAAGTAGCACCAGAAAAGGTAGCAATATTAGTTCTAAAAAATCATCACCCAAAACTAGAAAATCCAAAAATAATTCTATAAGTCAATCGAATTCTATAAGTCAATCGAATTCTATAAGTCAATCAAGGTCGCCAATTAGAATCGCAAATGAAGTAATGAATCAGTTAGAATTGGTTCCATACATTCCACCTACAAATGAAATAGATTATTCTATTGTGGAATATTCAGGTAAAGCTGATAGTAATATGAAACAAGAGAAGAAAGGACCACCTTCATCTAAATTAAATTTTACCCAAATGAGAGATTTTATTAAAACCAATTTTGTAAATGATTTTACGTGGGGGGAAATAGTTGTAGAAAATAGATGTGTTGATAAATCAAAAGGTCAGGGTGGTGGAGAATCGCGAATTATGACATTAAATCCAACCCAAGATTTTGTAAGAACCTTTTTTACACCGGCATCACCATATAAAGGATTAGTTCTATGGCATAGTGTTGGAACTGGTAAAACTTGTTCGGCTATTGCAACCGCAACATCTTCTTATGAACAAGAGGGTTATACTATTTTATGGGTAACTCGTAATACTTTAAAAAGTGATGTTTATAAAAATATGTTTGATGATGTTTGTCATATTGTTTTGGCTGAAAAAATGAAACAAGGATTACGTATACCAGATGACCCTAGTCAGCGAAAACGTCTTCTTAGCAAAAATTGGATTGAACCTATTAGTTATAAAACATTCAGTAATTTATTGACACCTGGTTCACATAATGAATATATGGATAAACTTATTCAGCGTAATGGAAAAGAAGATATATTACGTAAAACATTGATTATTATTGATGAAGCACATAAACTTTATGGAGGAGATTTGAAAGCAAGTGAACGACCAAATATGGCTATTATGGAAAAATTATTGCAAAATAGTTATGATAAATCAGGTAAAAACTCGGCAAGGTTATTAATTATGACAGCAACACCTATTACAAATAGTCCAATAGAATTATTTAAACTCATTAACTTGTGTAAGGATAATACCAAAGATAAATTACCAACAGATATAAAAGAAATTAAACGTAAATATATGAATTCTGATAATATATTAACTGATAATGGAATTAAACAATTGGCAGATAAAACGTCAGGATATATTAGTTATTTAAATAGAGAACAAGACCCTACACAATTTGCCCAGCCAATTATGATAGAGGTTCCAGTAATTATGTCATATATACATGACCCTGAATTGCGTAGAGAAATATTTCTATCAGAAGATAAAGAAGTAAAGAAGGAAAAAAATAAAAAGGATAGAGAAGTTATTAAAAATCAATCACTTCATATAAAAGAATTGAATAAACGATTACGTGAAACACAGAAAAATATAAAAAATATAATAAAAGAACGTCAGGCACGATGTAAAACAATAAAAAATAGAAAGGATAAATCAAAATGTATGCAGGATATAAAGGAAGAAATCGAAATTGAAATGCGCGAGATAATTCAAAATATCAAAGCAGAACTAGTATTATTAAAAGAGAGTGAATCAGAAAATAAGGGATTAAAAAGTGGAGAGAGAGAGAGAATAATGAAAATGAAACAAAAATTAAATACCTTGCGTAATGAATTATTACAAGAGGTAATGATGGTTAATAGATGTAAAAATATTAAATTAATACATTAACTATAATATGTATAGGGAGTAAAACTAATTGCTTTTTTTTGGCATCGTTGAAAAAAATCATTTACAGCCTTTTCATCGGCACCAATAACAGAATCATCTGGAATATACCATTTATCTCTATCAGTATTTCCATAAAATGCTAGAAAAACCGGAATACCTTGAACCATTTTATGCTTTTTCAACGCCATATAAAGATCTAGATTTTCATCAACGTCAATGTCTGCGAAAAGTATATTTTCGGCTGATACATTAATAAAATTTTTATATGCGGGGGCAATTTTCTTACATGGACCACACCAATCTGCTCCAAACTTAATAATTAATACTCCATTTCCCATAGAAGTTTGTAAAGCAATTAATTTTTCTACATTTAATTCAGTTATAATCGGTCGATTAGACATACCTATAATAATATATCACACTATATATTTAAATATATTATTAAATAATGGTTTTATTAATCCACAATTTTTTCCAAAACGTCAATATCAATATGCGGTAAATCAACGTGAGCTTCCCAGAAAAATTTACAAAAAGCCCATAGAAAAACATAATTTCCAACATACCAATCAGGCTGTTCCTTAAGAAGTTTTGTTCTCAATTCTGTAGGTATTAATCCCATACTTGCCGGAGGTAATACATAACTCAATTGCGTTAAAGGGGAAACAGGATTTTTTTCCTTTAATGGAACAAATGTATGGTCAAAATACGGAATATATTTAATCAAATCAGTTAGTAATGGAGGGTAATAATAGTTATATTGCCAGCGCCAATCAGCACAACCGGTAGAATAATACTTCATTGTCCATTCTAATCCTTCCAAATAATTAGTACTTATTTCTTTACGTCGATCGTCATCTATCTTTACATTGAATAAACTTTTGTAATAACGAAATTCCCAACCATCTTCATTTGGATTAATATAAAGCTCAGTTGCTCGCTCTTTTAAAGGCAACATTAAATTTTCATCCTTATCTTCATTGTGGTTGTTATTATATTGAAGACGTTTACTTATTTTATTACGATAAGAATATTCTTCTTTAATAAAGTCTAACTCATTTGAAGATATATAGTCAATATATTTTCGCACATTTTTCCAAATAATTTCGCGATTTATCGTTAAGGTTTCTGATGTATTTTTTTCAAAAACATGTTTGTATGCATTTATTAAATTATTAATACCATTCGTCCGAATATTTAAAGCAGGAAAATGAGGTAAAAAATCATTTCCAAGCATAAAACAAATAAATATATAATCAAAAAGAATATCACTTTTTAATGAAAGTTCATTGATATTTTTAATAGGAACAACAGATAATTCTTTGATTATCGTTTTTGCAAAAAGAGGAATATCCAATAAATAACTTTCGTTTGGATCAAGCGTTTTATCAATGCTTTTAATAAATTCAGGTGTTTCTCTATACAGATACATGTTTTCCGAAATATGTAAGTGATTAAGTGTAAGCATTATCAAGTCCGCATCAAGCCCATAAATAATGGTTGTTGTGTCCTTATGGTAATCTGCGTGATTACGAATATAATCATATATTTTATGCTCTCCTTCACCGGCTTCATTCGACGAAGATACTATAATCTCATCTAATTTAAAATGAATTGGGTTTTTAAAAAAATCATTTATTTCATATCCTAATTTTTCCATAAAGTCTGTTCCAGGTGTAATTGAAGATGTATTCCAAGTATGTGGTGATGTATTTTTTGATGTATCATTATTTAATGAACTTTGAAAAGCAGACATATAGCGTCGGTTTCGCTGTTGGTCTAATTTTGCCATTGGCGCAACACCATCAAATGCAATAAATACACGTTTATCTGGATTAATAGTTTTAATTGATTTTACCAAACTATCACATACCCTTTTAATAATATTTTTTTCAATAAGTTGATAATATTCTTTTTCGGATTTATTTTTATATAAATTAGATTTATCATATTCACTATGAATCGTATGATATGCTTCATAGATAAATGAATTACAATCCAAATATAAATTGTTGATTTTTGGAATTGATGAAGAATTTAACTTTTTAATTATACTCCTATGATTTCTGACGATATATGAGAAGTAACTAGGAATTCCCATTAATATATGGTTTAACTTGTATTATATTATAAATATACCTTTATATAAATTTTGGCTATCTATATAATATTTTATATATTATAGATATTATGAATAATTCTTTTAAAGTATTGATTATCAATAAAATCAATAAACTAAAAGAAATTGTAAAAAATGTAATTAGGTCTAATCAATTTTATAAAACAATGGGTTTTTTAGAGGCAAATGATTTAAATTCTTGTATTATTTTTGCTGAAAATATTTTTTTAAAATTAAATATAAAATTAGAAATATTAACAAATGAAACAAGTATATCATTTGATGAAAATCAAATTATAGATGAAATTCAGAGCATTATATATCAAATAGCGACATTAATTAGTTTATATGGGTGTGATACTTTAGAAAATCTTATTTATATTTGTATTGGACATAAATTTAATATTGAAGAAAAATACAAATCAATATATAATTTATTGAATTGTTATATTCGACCAATGCGATATAAAACATTGGATTGGAAGAAGAAGAAGGATGTAAATAAAGATGATGAAATTATATGTAAAAATGCTGATAATTTTGAATGTTTTGATTTAGATTGTTCTAATTCAAATTTTCAAACTCAAATATATGGAATTAAATATACAATACATAATATAGAAAAACAGAATACAATTGTTGTTTATGGAATTATAGAAGATATAATGATTGATTTAGTTGATAATAAGCGTATAAAAAATACAATATTTGAATTAAGAGAGAAAATCCCAGAAGGTCATGTAAATTATAATGAATGTTCATACGATAGATTTATAAAATGCATTACATTAAAAGAGTTATTGATATTTGATATAGAATATTTAAGCAATAAATATATAAATTATATTGAAGATTATAATAATAATATTAATAAAAAATCTATAATTCACATCATAAATGATTTTGAAAATAAGGAATTAATTGATAAGAGGAATGAATTGATTATGTTATTAATAAATTCAACAAGTAATGAATGTCATTATTTGGCATATTTGTTATATGATTTATTATCTAATGATATTAATGGAATTATAGATACATATGAGCAAATAACTATATATGATAGTCTACCCTATTATGTGAAAAAATATTTTCACAATGCGATGAAAGAAACTATTAATTATACAAAAAAATTATCAAATTTTGATATTACAAAATTAACATTAGAACAGAGAATTTGTCTTATGAAAACGGATGACATTGTAAAAGAAAAAGCAATGGTAAAATTGAAGGAAGTAAAATTAAAATCAGAAGATACAGGTTCCAAGGCAATGCAATATTTAGATGGGTTAGTTAAAATTCCATTTGGAATTTATAAAGAAGAACCTGTATTAAGATTAATGAGTGATAGTAATATTATTTTTTCAAAAATAGTAGATGAAATTGTGGGTAAAATACCAAATATTGTGTTACCATTTCCTTATAAAAAAACTTATACAAGTTTTGAGGTTCAGAAATACTATTCATCATTAAATACTTATTTAAAAAAAGAAATACAAAATTTTTTATTAGATAAATTTAAATTAGTTATTGACCAAGGAAATAAAACAAAAATAGTTGATATTTACAATAATCTTAAACATTTTTTAAAAACAAATACTATTTTTAATAGTATTTTACCAATGAAAAGTATGGGTAAAAACATAACTGAATTGAAAAATGAAGTAAAAACAATTATATATGATTTATTGAACGATACAAATACATTTGATAATGAAATTATATATGAATATATTCAAAATAATGTAATATTAGAAAAAAACAACACATACAATAATATATTTTCTGAATTTAACAAAAATATAAATATTATTCAGCATAATATGAAAAATGTAAATACATTCATGAATAATGTTTCTGACACATTAGATAAATCAGTATATGGTCATAATAAAGCGAAACGACAAATTGAACGTATAATAGGGCAATGGATGAATGGTGATATAACAGGATATTGTTTTGGATTTGAAGGCCCACCTGGTGTGGGGAAAACATCGTTAGCCAAAAATGGTATATCTCGTTGTTTGAATGATGAAAATAATATATCAAGACCATTTTCGTTTATTGCAATGGGCGGGTCTACTAATTCTAGTACATTAGACGGACATAATTATACATATGTTGGGTCAACCTGGGGGAAAATTGTTGATATTTTAATGGATACAAAAATAATGAATCCTATTATATTTATAGATGAACTAGATAAGGTAAGTAAAACAGAAAATGGTAAGGAAATAATTGGTATATTAACACATTTAATAGATCAAACGCAGAATGATACATTTCAGGATAAATATTTTAATGGAATAAATTTGAATTTATCAAGAGCATTGTTTATATTTTCATATAATGACGTTGATTCAATTGATCGTATTTTATTAGATAGAATTCATAGAATTAAATTTGAACATCTCTCTTTGGATGATAAATTAATCATTGTAAGAAAATTTATTTTACCGGAGATTTATCAAAAAATGGGATTAAATGATATGATTGAAATTAGTGATAGTGTAATTGAAGAAATAATAAATGATTATACGTGTGAACCAGGTGTACGAAAATTAAAAGAACTTATATTTGAAATTGTAGGAGAAATTAATCTGGATATATTAAAAAATAATATTGGACCAACGTTGAGTATTCCAATTACTATAACAATAGATGATATAAAGGATAAATATTTAAAAGAACATAATGAAATACGGCCATTTAAAATACATAATGAGTCAAATGTTGGTGTTATAAATGGATTATGGGCTAATTCGTTAGGAAAGGGTGGTGTCTTGCCGATAGAATGTTCTTTTTTTCCAGCAAATTCATTCTTAGAATTAAAACTTACTGGAATGCAGGGTGATGTCATGAAAGAAAGTATGAATGTTGCTAAGAGTTTAGCGTGGTCGTTGTTTATAGAACAAAAACAAACATCAATTGAATTACAAAAAAAATTAGATGAAACAAAAAACCAAGGATTACATATTCATGTTCCTGAAGGAGCAACGCCAAAAGATGGACCATCTGCTGGAACAGCTATTACAATGGTATTGTATAGTTTATTTAGTAATCGTAGAATAAAAAATGATATAGCAATAACAGGAGAAATATGTTTACAAGGTAGAGTTACAGCGATTGGTGGACTAGAATTAAAAATTTTAGGAGGGATACGCGCAGGTATCAAATTATTTATATATCCTAGAGAAAATGAGATTGATTTCAAAAAATTTATGGATAAATATGGAAAGAAATCAATTATAAATGATATTAAATTTATATCAGTAGAAACAATAAATGAAGTAATGCCATTGATATTTATTGAATAAATATATTTTTGTGTTTTATGATATTATATATCTATTATATAATATAATATGGCTATCGCATTTACATTGTCTAATGTATTACAATTTTTTTCATTTATATCGCCCACACTTTTGGTATTTTTCTTGTTTATGTCGTCATTATTTAACCAGAATTTGAAAGGTTTAGTCTTTATTGCTGGAGTGTTAATTTGTTCTGTATTAAATATTATGTTTATGAATCTAATAGGTAGTGCGAGGGATGAAAATGAATCATTTTCATGTAGTTTATTTGATATTCCAGGGGTTTCGCAATTTAATAGTCCATACCCAAGCACATTAATTATAGCATTTACTATTGCGTATCTTGTTCTTCCAATGAAATATAATAATCAAATGAATTATGCTGTATTAGCGTTTTTATTGATTATACTTGGAATAGATTTTATAACGAAGGTTCAAAATAAATGTACTACTTATGCTGGTTCAGCGTTGGGTGGATTAGTTGGCTTTTTATTTGGTGCTCTTTGGTATATATTATTTCATGCGATGGGATTTGACTCATTGTTGTATTTTGATGAGTTAAAAAGTGATAATGTGATATGTTCTCGACCAACCAAACAAACATTTAAATGTTCTGTTTACAAAAATGGGGAAATAATATCAAGTAATATTTCTTAAACAAAATGACATACAATCCATTCGTTTGGATACATTTCATACTCATGATTGCCATCATCAAATATAATTATTTTTTGTAAGTTAATTATATTTGATTCAATGTAATTCCAGTCATTATTCACTAATTAATTACGATAATCCATTTTATATTTGGTATCATAATACATTAATATCTTATATATCTAGATATGAATAAGATAGGGATGAATACATAATATATGCTCTAATATAAAATATAATTCCGATTACTGCAAATAGATGAACCAAACAATAGTATTTTTTATCTAAATATGGTTTAAATTTGATATATAACCATATAGACAATGTTATTAAGGCACAAATATACATTATAGTTGAATAAGTATTGAACCCAATAGTAAATAAAGAATGAAATGTAAAATATAATGCAATAGAATTTACGCAGATAATGTCGATTATTCTAAAATATTTATGCACTGAACAAAAATAATGGTTTACTATACTAGTAAAAAAACATATAATACTACTATACATAATTAATTTATATGATACTAGATAACCATATATGGCTGGAAAAATAAAAAGCGTAGATGATAATAAACTTCGGTTTATACATCCATTTATTATAAGTCCTTTATATGTTTTACATGTTTCTATAACTGACTCTGTATCTGTATATGCTGACTCTGTATATGCTGACTCTGTATATGCTGACTCTGTATATGCTGACTCTGTATATGCTGACTCTGTATA
>Ga0115566_10003795_pt1 | contig 12135 bp, 7 predicted proteins | sample COGITO_mtgs_1204_3_FD_87173 | JGI IMG/M metagenome (GOLD analysis project Ga0115566, IMG submission 87173) | Pelagic marine microbial communities from North Sea - COGITO_mtgs_120405 | ecosystem: Environmental > Aquatic > Marine > Epipelagic | place: Germany:Helgoland, sampling site Kabeltonne...
GAAGTAACCGGGCCGTAGCCGCCGTTGTCAGCGTAGAAAATGACGAGCGTGTTCTCGGCCAAACCAAGTGAGTCGAGGGCTGCCATTACGAGGCCTAAGCTCTCGTCCATTGCGGTGACCATCGCACCGTACTCGGCGTTCCCCTGCCCGCCGGAAGCCGGCCTATCCGCATACTCAGCAACGAGATCGGGCCTGCCTTGAATGGGCGTATGCACCGCGTAGTGGGACAGATAAAGGAAGAACGTCTCTTCGCGGTTCTCCTCCATGAAGCCGATCACTTCATCGGTGAGCCGGTCCGTCAGGTACTCCCCTTCCTCCCCCTCTTCCAGCCCCGGAATTTGCCGTCCGTTACGCTCGTATGGGTAGAAGTATCCCGGCGGAGAGCCCGCAGCGTTCCCGGCCACACTCCAGTCAAAGCCATGATCCGTGGGGAGCGAACCGTCCCCACCCAGATGCCACTTCCCCGCATGACCCGTCGTATACCCAGCTTCCTGTAGGGACTCGGCGAGCGTCGCCACCCCGAGGTCGAGGTCCAGTCGATTTTGTACTGGAACAAGCCTCCGGTTGGCAGCGTCCCCACGGGCCGCGGACGCTACGGTGTAGACACCAGTCCTGGGCGCATATTGCCCGGACATCAGCGCAGCACGACTCGGGGCGCAGTTCGGTGCATTCGCGTACGCGTTGGTGAAGCGCATGCCTTCGGCGGCCAATCGATCGACGTTGGGCGTTTCGTAATACGTGCTGCCCTGCACGCCTAAGTCGTTCCAGCCGAGATCGTCGATATAGATCAGGACAATGTTCGGTGGGGACTCCTCAGCGCTCCCAGGACCGGAACCATCCCCGCACGCCGAGACGGCCAGAGCCATCAGCGCCGTGCGGACGACCAGCGTCAGCCTGATCGTGGGGACAAAGCTCACTCGAACACCACGTCGAGTACCGCGCTCTCATCAGCAGTCGGGCGGACGCCGGTCAACGTCTGAAGCCGGTCCGTACCCGGCTCACCGACAACAATCGTGTAGGCACCACCCGCCGTGAACACGCGCGGCCGATAACGGTCGCCCTGGATGCGCAGGGTATAAGCTACTTCGCCCGTGCGCTCCTCAACGACCTGCACCACCGGGTCCACCATTCCGGTCACCACCACCTCTGGCAGGTACGCGACAGCCTCACGGTCGTACTGCTCCGCCTGCGTTACAGTGACCGGCCAGCCGGGATACTGAGCAGCATCCGCAGCCGACGGGTCGACCCAGCGCGGCCATGCCTCGACCTCGATCTCACGCGTGCTTCTGTCGAAGCGCATGATCCCGTACCCCGGCGCTCGCTGATACAACTCGTGGGGCTCGAAATCAACCTGGGTTGGGTTCGCCACGGCCAGCACGGTCATGCGGTTTCCGAAGCCGTCGAGATACTCCCCGGTGTTGCGGGGAGACGAAGGCACGGGATTCCTGCCTGGTGTGGGCGGAAACCACCTCCGCGGCCAGAGATTGGCGATGGATGGGACGGTGAAGACATGTCCGGCATCGTTCCAGGCATCCACTCCATATCGAATGAAGTGCCCAAGATGTTGATCGCCTACTACATGAAACGCGAAGCCCTTCCGTAATGCACGGACTCCACGGTCCCGGCCCGACTTCGGCCAGCCGTTCGAGTCCATGTCTTCGGCGAGCTTTTCGCCTTCTAGGTATTCACCTGGCTCCACGATGTACGAGCCCGGCAACACCGCCCCACTGGTGGCGTCCTCAGGGATTGTCGCAACGTCCGCGAAAGGCGTCTGAGACAAAACGACCTTCATCCAGGCGCCGTCAGTCCAGTCGTTCGCCCACTCCTCCAGGAACCGCTCCTGCCCTTCCCCGAGCAGCACCGCATCCGGTGAGTCGGATTGGGTCGCCGCGTTGAAGCCGGGCCGCCGCGGCCAGCCGTTCACGACGTCTCCTCCGCGAACGACCACGGACGGAGGTGACTTCCACATCCGGTCTGCGAGCACCGCGAAGCTCATGCCGCCGTATTCAATGCGTGTGTGATACGTGGTGATGCCCAACGCCATCGGGTCTGCCGGCGCCGGATCCGGCAGGTGAGAGACCTGCGTCCGATGCATCGCGTTCACCCAATCGGGTGACATCCGATACCCGCCTGCGTCCTGAACCGTGTAGTCGCCCGGCTCCCTCACGCCGCCGTTGCCCCAAATGTTGCCGTGGTAGGCGTCATGGTCATCAGGGATCGTGACCGTGGGCCTGTCACGAGTCAGATCACGGAACGACCACACGAAGCGGAACCAGTGCCCCAGGTAGTCCACGGAGGCGATGTCGGTCGTATCGCGGACGACACCTTCGAGCCCGCCCTCATAGATCTGGTCGCCTGCGAAGAAGATCATATCCGGGTCATGGTGTGCCACGCCCGCTACGGTCTCGTTATTGGGATACCAGAAGTGGCTTCCATTCCACTGTCCGTCCGCGCCCGAGATGTGGTGGCAATTGAGGCCAGCCAGCACGAACTCTTCAGTGTCGTCCGGGATCTGGCGAATGGTGCCCTCGAAGTAGTGCGGCGTCGGCTCGCGAAGCCCGATCGGGAAACTGTAAGCCACTCGGTACGGGACATCCTCGGGAGCGTCCCAGCCCTCGAGGCGGAAATGCGCCGTAGCACTCAAAGGTTGGATCTCAGCGGATGCCACGCGCTGCCAGCCTCCGTCGCGCTGTAGCTCGAGATGAGCCTCCGGGGCGTCCGTCGGCCCGAGAGGTCCGAGCTGGGCGGTCATCTTCATGGTGCCACGCGACAACGTGTACATCGCGCCCATGACGGGGCCGAAAGCGCGGTCTCCATGTCTGCGGACCTTCGCACCATCCAACGTCCATGATGCGAACCAGTAGCCCGGCGTGTCTTCCGCCGCGGCGCCGTCGGCAGCGGCGGGACTCCGGTGCGACACCAGCGCCACATTTCCGGTCATGTGCTCTGGGTCGATGCCGGAGTACCAGGCCCGAGCACGCTCATTGCCGGTGACGCCGTCCAGCAGCGTCACGATCATCGAATACGTGTCACCGTCGGGCTCGGCCTGGACGGCCAGGAACATGTCGTTCCCCACTTCCCCCGAGACCTCGGTCTGATCCGCCTCGATCAGCGGCCAGTGCTCAAGCGGGATGTTCGGGTTGGGCCCCGTGTAGCCGTGATTCTCCGAGTTGTCACGCACGACGATCTGTCCCGTGCCGTCCACGGCGACGATCAAGCCACCGTCTGTGGATGGCCAGTGGTGGCTCAGCGCGCTGATTCGGAAGTCCACATCACCGCCACCGACCCCGATCAGGAAGCCGGACCAGGTGTCCTCATGCCTCGCCCCCGGTTCGACCGCACCCATACCCACACTCATTCGGAATGCGCCGTCGTCGTCGCTGAGCGCGTAAGTGAGCAAGTGCAGCGTCCGCATCGGCTTGGCACGGCTGCCTTCGATGCTCTCGATGCGTCCGTCGCGAGCACGCCAGTCCTGCAGCCGATTCGCGTAGTAGTCGGGTCCGACCCAAATGCGGTCGGCGTCCTCCGTCACGAGGCCGATGAACTGCGGACCGGGTTCCACGCAGCCGCTGAGGGCGACGCTCGCGAGGACGAGGACGAGGAGTAATCCATTGCCCTTCAGCGGGCCAACACGGGGCGGACGACTGGCGACAGGGTCCGACGATGCACTAGGCGATTGGGACAAGAACGAGCCTCCTTGGACTCACCGACTGGAACGGTTCTGGCTCTGCGAACCTCACCGGACGAAACCTCGGCTTCCCAGGCCCATTCGCAAGGACATCGATATCGAGTTCCTTGGAGATTCGATCCGACAGCTGGCGTGCCTCGAAGACGTCCATGACACGCGCCTGAATATCCGAATGCTTGCGTGCGAAAGCCGGCACGGGTCAATCGCCGCAACGTTCACGGTCGTCGTTGCGCAGGTCAAAGGCGGCGCGGGCCGGTGAGGTTCCCGGCCCGCGCGCCCTATCGAGCGTCAGCGTCCCCCTGATCCAATCGGCCGCCTGGCCGTCGGCCCCACGATGAACGGCTTGGTCACGATGTCCGGCCCGACTCCGCGCTTGGACTCCGCCACGATGCGCGCAACCTCTTCCATCAGCTTGTCGTTTTCGATCACCACACCGTCTTTGATCGTGTGGATGATGCCCTGCGTCCGGTACATCTCCCTGGCCTCGTTCATGTTGATCGCGCCGAACGGGTACAGGTAGCGGAAGTTCTCGGCCGGAGAACCATCGACTACGAGCAGGTCGGCGATGTAGCCCACCTGAACCATGCCCAGCTTGGGCTCCAGAATCGTCTGGGCCGAGTTGAACGTCGCGCTCTGAAGTACCTCGAGCGGATGCATCCCAGATTCGAGCACGAGCTGGAGCTCTCGGATGTTGCCGAAGCCCCCCGTCGACCACTGGTAGTTGTCGTCTGTGCCGTACGCGACGCGCCCGCCACGCTTGTTGAACTCGTAGATCATGTCGCCCCACAGGTCGTACATGTAGTGCCAACGGTATTCGTCCATCGACGTCCAGTTGTACTGGAAGGACGCGTGGTTATCCGCATTCGGTAGGTGCCAGTCCCACAGCGCCTGGTGCGTGTACTTCTCGTGCCACGGCAGGCTCTGGGCGCGAAGGATGTCGCGGTTGGCCTCGTAGGTAGCCCGGTTCGGCTGCATGGTCACGCCGTAGTACACCAGCGAATCCACCACCGTGTTCAACAGTCGATGCCGGGTCTCTTCGTTTTCACCCGCCTCGATCCAGACCTGGGCGGCCTCGCGGAATCGTTTGTTCTCGTCGAGGAAGTTGTAGTCCACTGGATAATTCTGGACGCCGCGGTTGAGCGCGGACTCAGCATACCCGTAGTGGTGCACGATCATGGTCACGCCGAGCCGGGCAGCATCCAGAGCGTTCACCTGCGATGTGCTGGACGGTTGGATGTGAACCGCGGTGATCCCACCCGCGGCCTCGATCGCCTGCGCGGCCGCGCCGAACATCGTGGGGTTCCAGGTGAGCTGGTTCAGGTACACCTGCCGCACGCCGGCCGCGATCATGTCGCGAGCGATCTGAGGTGCCATCTCGGGGTCGGCCAAGTCCTCAGCCGAGTAGTCCGTCTTGCTGCCCCACCCGTAGATCGGAAACAGCCGGGGCGACAGGATCTCGTTGTCGCGCTCAGCCTGCAGTTGGTCTTGCACCCGGTCTTCTTCAGCCGGCCCGATGGAGGTCACGCCCGTCGCGAGCTGCATATAGTAGATGTAGTCGATCGGTAGCTCCTCACCCCGCAGGTGCAGATGCAGGTTGAGCATACCCGGCATCACAAAGAGCCCGTCGCCTTCAATGATGCGGTCGCCCTGCATGCGCTCCGGGTTGTTGCGATCGTGCTGGGTCATCTCCGCGATCACGTTACCCGTGACGAGGATGTCGTACGGGCCGCTCGCGGGGCCGCCGTGCCCCGGGATCACCATGACGTTGCGGAGGACCAGGCGTTCGTAGGGTCCCTCCGCTAGGTCGCCGAACATCTTGGTTTCAGTCGGGTTGGGGTTGGCTTGGACCTTTTCGAGCTGAGCGCTGGCGGGCGCCGCGAGCGCGAACGAAAGGCAAAGCGCAGAGAGGATGCCTGGTGGCATCCAGCGTGTACGGACCGTGATCATAGCTAAGCTCCTGCAGTCGTGTTCGGTAGAGATCCCACAAGCTACGAAGCGAGCAGAAGTGGCGCAGCCTAGCGACCCTTCAGCGCAGCCTCACGGCCACGCCACCACCCCCTGGCAGCCCCGCGACCTCACGAACAAGGCGGGTCAAGTCGTCATCCAGCAGGTCGCGGACCAAACCAGGCAGCACCGGAGCGCCCTCGGACCGGTTGCCCTTACCCGTGATGATGTGAACCACCCTGCCGCTCGCCGTATGGCTCTGTCGCTTCATGAACGCCATGACACGTGGCTCCGCCTGAGCCGCGGTCATTCCATGGAGGTCGAGCTTGTCCGCGGGGTACTCGCTGAGCAATAACGCGATGCCCGTGAGCGCCGGCGGGTCTGAAGCTGCGGCGCCCGCTCGTCCTGGCCGCTGACTCTTCGGCTTACGCTTTGCCATGGATGGCCTCCCCGTCCTACTGGGTAATCGGCCGCTGAGACGCCAAGGCGAACATCAGATCGACGTACGCGCGCTCGATCTCGCGAAGTCCAGCAATGGACGACCCCTCCGCCGGGGTCACGACCATGTACTCGTTCGGCGCATGAGCGCCGGAGCCATGACCGAACCCGGCAAACACTAGGGGCAGACCCAGTCGCTCTGTGAACTGATAGAACGGTGCGCTCCCGGCCAGCCGCGGCGAGACCTGTGGCGTGTGGCTGTACTTGTTGAACACTCCAATCGCGGCTTGAACGATGGGAGCCTCTACGCTGGTTTGAGCAGCCGGATACCCGGACAACTTTCGGACCACGATGTCTTCGAAGCCCTCCGCATCTAGGTGCCGGCGGATCCGTGCGAGCGCGGTGTCCGGGTCGAGTCCGTACGGCAGCCGTGAATCGACCTTCGCAGTGGCCATGTGCGGCAGAATGGTCTTCACACCCTCCCCGGTGTATCCGCCCCAAATTCCATCGATGTTGAGTGTCGGGTGGTACAGATAACGCATGATCGCATCGCGGCCCGTGATGCCGTCGATCCACTGCTCGACGCCTAATGCGTCCTGTTGAGCCTCGTCATTCCACGTGTCCGCCATCGCATTGATGAGGCGCTGCTCTTCGCCCGTGGGAGGGCGCACGTCGTCGTAGTAGCCGGGGACGAGAATCGTGTTGCCGTCTTCAGACACCAGGGACGAGAGCGCCTGAACAAGCCGCCAAGGCGGAGAGTCCACGATGGCTTTGTACGACCCGTGGATCTCAGCCTGTATCGGACCGCCGCCTGCGTTGCCAACCGCTTCGATCTCTGTGTACAGGATCCCTTTCACGCCGAGGCTCATGCCGGCTCCGCCCGTGGGGCCCTGAGAGTTGAACGGGAAGAACGCACCGTCTGCCGTCTTGAGCCGATCCTCGAACTGATCCACCAGTTGGTAGTAGTGCGGAGAGCCGAGCTCTTCTTCACCTTCGGCGAGTACCATCAGGTTCACGGGAAGCGTGCCTTCTACCGCGATGATCGACTCGATGGCGTTGAGAAACGCCCGTTCCGGCCCTTTCTGATTCGTCGCACCTCGTGCCATGAGGATCTCGCCGAGGCCGGATTCGATGACCTCGGCATCGAATGGCGGCGACTCCCAGTCTTCTTCATTCACCGGCTGGACGTCATACATCAGGTAGACCATGAGCGTCCGCTCAGCGCCCGCGTCGTAGTAGCCCCACACGCCGGGATGACCATCCGTCGGGACCACCGCGGTCTCTGCGAAACCAAGCGCTTCGAGATCCGACCGGAGCATCTCGGCCATCTCCGTAATGCCATCGTTCTGCGCGCTTACGGAGCGCTGTCTCAGCCAGCGCTGGAGATTCGCCAGATGCGCCTCAAAGTTCTCATCGATATACGCATAAATGGCGTCGTGACTGCCTTCGTACGCGGGCGTCGCCGTGGCGTCGAGCTTCTCATCTGTGGAGAAGACAAAGCGTGCCGAATCGAGCTGTGCAGCGGCCGGTGAGGCGAGGATGCCGCATGCGAGCGCCGTAAGGACACTCCTGGCAAACAAGTGCTTCATCGTTATCTCGGAAGGCGCGAGGAACGAACGCGCGGGTTGTTGTGCACCCAGTAGGTCATGGCACCGTCGGGCCCCTCTTCGAAGAGGTACTCCTCACCGAGATCCCCATCGGAACGAACCCGTCGGAACGAATTTCCTTCGATGTGGCGCAGTTTGGTCATCGCGTTGAGCGGATTGGTCGTCGGCAGGCCGATCACCACGAGCTGACCGTTCCAGGTCGTCACCATGCTCTCGGTGCCCAATGGGCGTGAGTATAGGCCGGTTAGGGTCTCGAGATCCGGGCCATGCATCTGCAGATGATGTGCGCCCATTTCGTCCGCACTCATCGCGGCCATGCGCTGACTCATCTCATCCGTCATCTCATGGTCCTCTTCCGCGGCAGGGGCACCTCCGTCCGCAACAGCGGCCAGAATCGCCGGCGCCATGATGTCGTACGCCATGCGTGAGAAGCTGCTCGCGCTCACCCGGCGACCATTCGTCATGAACGTCGTCGCGATCTTGTCCTGGGGGCGGATGTTGAGGTTGCTCTCGTAGCCCGGGCACGAGCCGCCGTGGCCCACATAGGTCTTCCCGTCGCGCTTCGAGACCGAGAAACCGAGCCCGTAGCTGCTGGTCCCATCCGGCTCGAGCCAATGAACACGTTGCATCTCGCGCAGCGTGTTCCTGTCCAAGACCTCCTCACTCGTGCCGTCGAGGACCCGGAACTGCCACATCGCGAACTTCGCGAGGTCCTCCACCGTGGAGAGCATCCCGGCGGCCGGCCCAATGCCCCGGACCTGATAGGGCGGCACCAAGCCTCGGGTCCCGTCGCGCTGAATGGGCGAATAGCCGGTCGCTAGCTGCTTCCCGCGGAGTTCGTCCAGATGCTCGGTGGTCGTATTCGTCATACCGAGCGGCTCCAGGATGTGCCCCTTCACATAGTCGCCCCAAGACATGCCCGACTTCGCCATCACAATTTCCCCAGCGAGCGTCAGGCCAAGGTTCGAGTACTGGTAGTGGGTCCGAGCCGGGTAGAGCATCTCCTGGTTGGAGAGACCCTCGACGATTGCATCGTGCGTGGGGAACGGGAAGTCGGGCCCGCTCCAGTATGGGGCGTCCGCCTCGCGAGGCAGTCCGGACGAGTGCGTGAGCACCCCCTCGATCGTGACCGGTCCTAGCCCTGGGAATTGCTGCTCGAGATCGAACCACTCGAGGTGGTCACCCACGTCGTCCCGGATGGTCAGTGCGCCTTCGTCGCGCAGCTGCATGATGCTCGTCGCGGTAAAGAGCTTCGAGATCGAGCAGATCGAGTACATCGTGCTCGGGGTCGCTGGCTCCTCTGCTTCGACATGTGCGTACCCGAAGCCGCCGGCGTAAACGAGTTCTTGGTCGTGCACGACGGCCACGGAAGCCCCAGGAATTCGTTCGTAGTCCCGTTGCGCCTGAATCCACGTCTCGAGCAGGCGGGTGGCCTCTTGGACGCGTGGATGGTCGGCGACCGACTGCGCTGAGGCTGCCGACGGAAGGACGAAGGACGCCGCGGCAACTGCGGCAAATACGACGAAATGTCTCGGAGCGAAACGGCGGACCATGTTGGCCTCCTGTGCGGGATACAGGAGGCTAATTTGGCGCACGTGGCCCTAGGTCGCCATTACCGCTCGCCGTGCGCGGTTGTCACGAGCTCGAATACGCCTGTCTTTCGGCGTTCGTCCAAGATCCGCTCAACCTCACGGTGACCTTCCAGCAGATTCTCCATGTCACCCGCCAGCTCCTTGGCCGCCTTCAATTCCATCGTCAGGCTCTCCACCGTTCCGGTGCCAGCCTGCATATAGAGGAGCCCCAACCGGATCGACTCCAGCGCTGCGACCGCGGCCTGCAGCTTCTCCTGGGCGTCGTCACGCGTGGTCGCCACGCTCGCCCGGACTTTGGACCGCTCCTCTGCTGAGGGATGCGACGGATCGTCGTCTCCGATCTCGGCTAGGATCGCGTCCAGCTCCGAGACCTGCTTGCGGAGCGCCTGAGCGTCCTCTTCGAGCGAAGCCACGGTCTCCGGCAAGCCCTCGAGGCTCTCTCGGGTCTCTTTGGGTAATTCCTCGAAGAGACGATCCGCCTCGAGTCCGATCACAATCTCCGTCGCGCGGTACGAACCAGCCGCAATAGCCGGAGCGACCCGCTTCATGCCGAGGCCAGCCAGCTTGAAAAGGCGCGTGCCCGCCTTGCCCTTCCAGAACTTCAGGTAGCGCTCACCCATCACGTCGCCGCGCCCACGGGCCCGAAGCTCCTGAAGGAGGAGTCCGAAAAATCCGACTGAGTTAGACAGGCCGAACAAAGTGAAGAACACATCGACTCCGGTCAGCCATCCGAGCCCCAAACTCACCGCAGAACCTGACAACCCCAGGATCTTCGTCCACCTGAACACCTTGTCGATGGTCGTTGTGCGCGTGCCGACTTGGAATCGGAACTCCTCTTCCTTCCGATCAATGTCGCGAAGCAAGGCGACCGTGCCGTCCGCCTGGGTGAACCCGGACCGCAGCAAACGCCGCGCGGACGCCGCGAGTTTCGCGATCGGGAGCGCGACGAGGGCTGCGATCGAGCCATAGAATGCAGCCATCGGCGCCCCGAACTCGACGGATGCCGCGATCGCAGTCGGAATGGCGAACGACAAACCAAAGCCGCACCACGCCATGTAGCTCTCCCATTCGCGTGTCTGCTTGATGAAGACGCGCAGGGGAACGGCGAGCTCCTTTTCGGCGCCCCTGTCTGCCCCGAGGGCGTCTGCCAGGTCGTCTCCAGACTGGAAGCGCTTGTCGGGATCCTTCCTTAGGCAGCGATCGAGCGCAGTTCCGATCGCGGGCGGAGTCTGCGGAGCCACAGACAGCACGGTCGGTGCGAACTCGTCCACGTGTTTGACCAGGATGCCCGCCGCCGAGTCGGCCGTGAACGGGACCTTCCCTGAAAGGGCATAGAAGCCGACGCAGGCCAGGCTGTAGAGGTCGCTCCGGGCATCGACCGAGCTTCCCTTCGCCTGTTCCGGGCTCATGAACTCGGCCGTGCCAACCACCTGCTTCTGGGATTCGGCGTGGGCCTCCTCCCCGACCACCGCGATGCCGAAGTCGGTCACCATGGCCCGGCCCGAGTCTTGGTCCAGGAGGATGTTGTCCGGCTTCACATCACGATGTGTGACACCCTGCATGTGTGCGTGGCCGAGAGCCCAGGCTACCTCACGTAGGAGCCGTGGCGCTTCCGAGTTAGAAAGCGGGCCACGGGCGCGCAGTCGATCGCCCAGAGTCCCGCCGTCCACAAACGCCATCGCGAAAAAGACAAAACCGTCCACTTCATCGACGGAGTAGATCTGCACGATGTTCGGGTGAGAGAGCCGGGCAGCGATGCGTGCCTCAGTGAGAAAACGCTCCTTGACCCCAGGCTGCGCCGCGACATCCGGCGGCAGAAGCTTGAGCGCGACGGGCCGATCCAGCGCGACTTCCCTGGCCAAGGAGACGATGCCCATGCCCCCGCGACCCAGCTCGCGCTCAATGGAATACCGGCCTGCGAGCGCCTTTTGGAAGGCGAGCAGTTCGGGCGTCGGTGCGGTCGGCAGGTCGGTTATCGTGCTCCCATGATCGGTCAGCATGTGGGCCTGAGGCAAGGACCATGTCCAGAGCCTTCCCTCATCCTCCTGCCCTCCCTTACTTTCCGGCCCGTCATCACACCAACACCAGCACGCAGACCCCCATGGACCTCAAGATCAACGGCACCGTCACTCAGATCCTCGAAGAGGCATCTGGCGAGGGAAAGAACGGCACCTGGCGCAAGCAGGAGTTCATTCTCGAGACGGACGGCAACTACCCCAAGCAGATCTGCATCGTCATGTGGGGTGACAACATCGACAAGTTCGGCATCTCGGAGAACGAGAAGCTGACGGCGCACATCGACATCGCGAGCCGTGAGTACAACAGCCGTTGGTACACGGACATCAAGGCGTGGAAGGTCGAGCGTGAGTCTGGTGGTGGTGGGCAATCGGGACCGCCGGTGCAGTCGAATGAGCCGTTCCCGGAGCCCCCGGAAACGAATGACGACGACGACGGGCTGCCGTTCTAGGGAGTGATGTCCCCCGCGGGCCCGCATTGCCGGTTCGCAGCGAACGCCCCACCCTGACCTTAGTCGCCTCACCTGTTGAGGTGACTGCTTCTTCAAGGTCGAGGTCGTTATGCCGTTTGCCCTGGTCGGTCCCCGCGTCCGCTACTTGGTGAGCTCCTGCGTCGTCGGGCTCGTCATGCTGGCTATCCCGGCACCGACACACGCTCAGTCATATTCGATCGATGACATTCTGAGCCCTGGCTTCCCCTTGAGTTTGGTCTCAGCCAAGGCCGCAGACCGCATCGCCTGGGTCGAGTTCGAGCGTGGTATGCGCAACCTGTACACGGCCGCGGCACCGGACTTCGCGCCCGTTCGCCTCACGAATTTCATGGACGACGACGGGCACGACATGGCCGAGGC
>Ga0115566_10003802_pt1 | contig 12130 bp, 7 predicted proteins | sample COGITO_mtgs_1204_3_FD_87173 | JGI IMG/M metagenome (GOLD analysis project Ga0115566, IMG submission 87173) | Pelagic marine microbial communities from North Sea - COGITO_mtgs_120405 | ecosystem: Environmental > Aquatic > Marine > Epipelagic | place: Germany:Helgoland, sampling site Kabeltonne...
CCCGCCGGCCGGTTACTCCTTCTTCTTGGTGCAGTCGTTTCCGCCCGAGTAGCAGAAGATCAGGAACAGCACGATGATGAACATCACGAACGCGCTCGCGAACATGAGCTGCATCTTGAGCTTGTTCCACCACATCCGCTGCCGAAGCTGCCGCCCCGTCCTGTGAAAGTTATCCGCCTGGAATCGCAGATTCTCCGTCTTGTCCACCAGGAGCTCGATCTTCTCCCCGCGGTCCAGCACCTTCTCGATGTTGTCCATCATGATGTTCTTCACCTCGCTCACCTGCGCCTGGACCCTCGAAACCTTGGTCAGCTCCTGCGGGTTGCTCGCGCAATATTCCATCTGCGCCTTGATCTTCGGGCCGAACGATCGGTCCAGCGAGTGCGCGATGGCGTCGGTGGCCCGCCCGCCGTACTGGGACTTGAACTCATCCTTGATGCGCTCGAGGCACGCGAACGGGATCTGCCGCCCGTACGCCTCGTCGGCGACCACCAGGTAGACGTACCCTTCATCCGCGAGGTAGTTGAACGTGTGCCCGTCCGCCATGAGCGTGAACTTCTTCTGCGAGTTGAGCTTCTCCAAGATCTTGGGGAGCGTCTGTGCGGATTGGGGGCGGCGGGGTCAGGGGTCAGCGGGACGTTTCGAACGGCGCTCGTCGCGATCTCGAGTTATGCGTCGCGGGTAAAGGCGACGGGGGACGAATGAGCCGCGATCGGGCCGGTCTCGTGCCCCCACGCGCGCGCGTTCACGGCCCGGGGGAAGCAAAAAAAGCCCACGCGCGTGTAAACGTCACAAAACGGAGGTAACAGCGCCGAGTCAACACGACGCACCTCGGCGGCGACTGTGGCGAAGTTGCCGCTGTGGCCGGTGTGCTCGGCCAGCACGGTGGTGCCGCGGGCCACGAAGGCGTAGATGAGCGGCATGTTGAAGTCTTCGCGTACTTCTCCAAACACGCGCCCGCGCCCTCCCGACTTCTGACCCGTGTCATTATTCTTCACACGGCGTTTGAAGTTGTTGCCGAGTCCTGTTTGTTGAGAACTTCGAAGCGACGAAAAAAAACATCGAACGGTTTAATTTTGGGTGTAAAACCCGTTGGTTTTTCCCACACGGTCACAGACTGTTTGTCACTCAAATCTTTTTATTTTTTGCCAGCGTGGAGGCCTTTCGGCCACGGATCTGACTCGGATTCCGCCTAAACCGCTTATTTCGGATTTGATCGCCCCTCCGAGTCTAATTACCCAGCCCGCGCCACATACAACGCGAAATTGTTTATCCACCGGTTCGTGGGCATACCCTCATAACAGGCAATTTTTCAAACGGCGAGCGAGCACTCTCGGGTACGCCCACTGACCGGCCGCTCGGTCCCACGGCACCCATCGGAGGGGCGCGTGAACATCGTTCGACCGCTCGTGAGGTGTCTCGAGCATTCGAACGGTCTCCGGTCGCACAGACGAGCGTGACCAGGTCCTCCGTGGAGACACTCTGAACGTCAAATCTCCCGAAAGCATCCTAACTTCTCCCCGACCGTCGGGTAGATCACCGTCTCGTCGCCGAGTCTTTGGCCCGTCCCGTGAGTGGACGCGGGCGCGATGGTACCCTCGATAGTACCCTCGGTGGATGCGTCCATCGCCGCGGCCGCCGGTAGGGGCCGCGGCGCCATCGACGCTAACCGAGGGCGATCACCCTCGCCCGTCGCGCGAACGCCGACGCGTCGAGGCGGTGGCACCGCCGGGCGAGTCGCGACGAACGCGTCCGCGCGTCTCGGCCCGACGATCGACCGCGTCCACTACGATGGACGCGAGGGAGGCATCGAAGGAAGCAACACCGCGGCGGTGCCCGGCATGCGCCGCGGCGCCCGCCCCGCGCGCGCCTTCGAACTCGCGTCCAACGCGCCCGCCCCGCGCGGACGCCGGGGATCCGCCTCTTTGCGAACCAACGCGGCGGACCCGGGCGGATCCGAGGTGATGAAATCCGTCGCCGAGCGCGTCAAAGCCGCGCGTGAGCTCGCCAAGCGCCTCGCCGACCAGGAGGCATCCCTCGGCGGCGGCGACGTCGCCGCCCCCGCGCCCCCGCAGGCCGATCCCCCGCAGGCCGCGCCCCCACCCCCCGACGCCCTCGCCAACGCCGCGACGGATCTCGAGGACAAGGTCGAGGCGCAGCGACTGGCGCAGGGCATGATACGTGACAACGCGGGAGACATCGACGCCGCCGCCGCGGCAGCCACCGCCGAGGCCAACAAGGCTGCCGCCGAGCTCGCGCAGGCTGAGGCTGAGGCGCAGGCTTACGCCGCTCGAGCCGTCAGCGACATGGACGAGGCGGTGACGCGCATTCGACAAGAGGCGGCGAAACGAGTCGCCGCCGCGGAGCGCGAGCTGGAACGCGAGCGCGAGGCCAACAAGCGCGCGCTGGTGGACGCCACGACGCGCGCGCAGACCTTACAGACCACGCTGGAGCAGGTCAAGGCGGAGAGCGACTCGAGGGTTCAATCGGCGGAGTCCGCGAGGGCCGAAGCGGAGGCGGCGTCCGAGACGGCTCGACTCGAACTCGCGCGAATCACCGCGGATACCAGCGCGAAGGTGGCCACCGCGGAGGAAGCCGCGCGTGTGGGCATCGCCGACGCGACCGCCGCGCGCGACGCCGCGCTCGCGCAGCTCGAGGAGGTTCGCAAGCAAGCGGACAACGACGTCGGCGCCGCGAAGATGGTCCAAGAAGAGATCACCCGCCAGGAGGTTGAAAACGCGGAGCGAGCCGCGGAAACTGCGATCAACGAAGCGGAGGAACGCGCTAAACGCGCGGAACTCGACGCGTCGAAGCGCATACTCGAGGCGGAGACACGGCTCCAGAAGGAGGTGAGCGCCGCGCGGCAAGGTGCCGAAGGCGCAAGGGAATCCGCGGAGGATACCCTCGCCGAGGAACTCGCTAAAACGGAAGCAGCGCTCGACGCCGCGGAGGAACTTTCAGCGATTGAAGTCACCGCCGCGCGCGAAGAAGCCGCCGCGAAGATCGCCGTGAAGGATGCCGAGATGGCCAAGGCGATCGCCGAGGTTGAGCGCAAGATGGAGGAGGAGGTATCCGCCGCGCGGGCCAAGGCGAAGCGCGAGGTGGACGAAGCCATGACCAAGGCGAGGGAGGAGGTCGCCGCCGCGCAGGAGGAAGCCCTCGAGGCGGCCCGTACCTCCGAGGCGATCCAGGCTGCCAAGGATGCCGTCGCGCAGGCTGTGCAGACTGCCGAGGCGGACGTCGTGAGCGCCAAGAAGAAGGCGTCAGTCTCCGAGAAGGAGATTGAGCGCATCCAGGCGGCGGCGGCGAAGGAGATCGAATCGCTCAACGCAAACTTCAAGAAGCAAATCGCCGAGGTCAAACTCGAGGCGGAGGACCTGGCCGCCGCCAAGGTGGAAGCCGCGCTGGAACGCGCGGAGAAGGCTGAGGAGCAGGGCAAGAAGGACAAGGAGGAGGCGCAGGCTCGCGCCGACGCGGCAATCGCGGAAGCCGTCGCAGCCGCGGAGAAGGACGTGAGTAAAGCGGAGAGCAAATCCCGCGACGACATCATCGCCGCGAAGAAGGCGCAGGGCATCGAGCTGGAGCGCCTGCGCGCGGAGATGGAGGCGAAGATCGCGGAGGCTAACCACGACGCCGAGTCGCGGATCCAGGCGGCTAAGAACGAGGTCACCGTCGCCGAGGATGAAGCCGCCGCGGCCATCGCCAAAGCCCGGGAGGACTCCGACGTTTCGGCGCAGACGGCGAGGATGGAGGCGGAGGCTGCGGCGGCTGAGATTCGCGAGCAGGAGATCGCCGCCGCCAAGGCTGAGGCGGAGACCGCGCTGGCTGAAGCGGAGGTTGCCCTCGCCGAGGCTGAGCTCGCGCTCGCCGAGGCCAAGGCTGCGACCGAAACGGAGAAGGAGAGGGCGCGACTTCTCGAGGAGGAACGCGAAAACGCCGTCAACGAAGCCAAGAACGCCGCCACCAAAGCCGCGGAGGCGTCCATCGCCGAGGCTAGGCAAGAGAAGGAGGAAGCCGAGTCCATCGCGTACGAGACGATCGAGGCGGCGGAGGAGGCCAAGGAAGAGGCTGAGGCTGCGCTCGCCAGGCTCAAGGAGGAACAGGACGCTTCACGAAAAGAGTTCGAGGCTAAGATTGTCGCAGCGCAAGCCGCCGCGGAGGAGGCGAGGCAAGAGTCCGCCGAGGAGAAGCGCAGGCGATCCGACCTCGAGGCTGGCAACGAGATGGAGAAGATGATCGAGTTCGAGAAGCGCGTCGCGAAGGCAACCGCGGATCTCGAAAAGACGCTCGAGGCGGAACGGGAACAACGGGAGCAGGCGGAGACGGACCTCGCCAACGCCAGGCACCGCGTCGAATCCCTCACCGCGGAGCTCGACACCGTCAACACCGAACTCACACTCTCGCAAAAAGAAGAGTTCAGAGCCGCGAGCGGCGACGAACGCGTCCGAGCCGAGTTTGCCAAGCTGCAGCTCCTCCTCGACAAGAAGAATGACCAAATCGCGCTGCTCCAGAACAAGCTCGGCATCGCGCCCGCCGCCGTTCCCGGCCAGCCGCCGGGGCAGACGCAACAGACGCAATACGCGGCACCCCCCGTACCAGGCCAACCCCCCGCGCCCGCGCCCACGCCCGTCACCGCCGCGCAGGTCAAGACTGCGGAGGAGCTGGAGCTCGAGACGCTCCTCTCCGAGGTTTTGAACCTGCAAACCCCGGTGAGCGAAGCCGTCGCCGCCGCGCACGAACAGCTCGGTAGCAACAGCGCCGAGCAGCTCCAGAACCTGTCCAACCCCGCGGATACCATCAACCCGGACACGGGCATGACCGCGCTGCAAGAAGTGTACGCCTCCGCGTACCATAAAGAGCTCGAGATGCGCAAGCGCCGGCGCAGGCTTGAAGCGGAGCAGTGGGTGAACACGCAGACGGACGTCGTGGCGTCGCACGTCGACGAAGTGTACCACTGGCTCGGCACTAACCCCAGGCCGGGCGACAACGGCATCATCTACAACCGTCGCAACAAGAAGAGCGGCTTCGGCGACGGCGGACAGTGCATCATGCACATGGGATACAACGGGTGGCAAGGGGAACCGCGGCAGGTGGGCATGCAGCCACTCGCGCACGATCACCCGGCGCGGGTCGAGTACTGGCTCGACAGCGGCGGCGGCGACTGGTGGATCGCGGATCCCGTGTACATCCACCCGGACGCCCGCGTGCTCGACTTTGTCTTTTCCAACGGCGAAGGTCAATACGACAACGCGGGTGGACGCGATTACCACGCGGCGGTAGGCGCGGATGACGGAACGTTACCCCCCGAAGAGGACAACGTGGGTAAGCGAGAGGAACTTCTGGAACAGGAGCAAGGTCCGCTGGATGCCACCGCCGCGCACAGGGCGGGGCAACGCGCGGAGCGTAAGTTCCTCGCTCGTTCGTCCTTCGCGCCGAGGCCCCCCGAGGACCCGGCCACCGCGAAGGTGGTCACCGTCCCCGCGGTGCCCGTCGCGGGCCAACCCGTGGATGTTTTTTACCGGCTGGACCGCACGGATCCGAAGTGCCCGCTTCGCACCAACGACGTGTTCATCCAAGGGTCCTGGAACAGGTGGACGCACAAGGACACCTTTGGGCCGACGCAGATGTTCCCGGCGGATCCCGCGACACTACCGGGCGGTGCCAACGCGAAGCCGGCGTACACGGCTAAGATTTTCGCGCCCAAAAACGCTCACGTGATGGACTTTTACTTCAAGGATACCCAAAACCAGGGCCAGGGCCAGGGTAACTACGACAGCAAGTACGGGCTGGACTACCACGTGAACATCACGGGCGCCAAGGGTGGCGGCGATCCCATCATGAACGTCGTCAACGTCGCGGTGGAGATGGCGCCCATCGCCAAGGTTGGCGGCATGGGCGACGTGGTCTCCGTGCTGTCCCGGGCGATCATCGAGAAGGGCCACAACGTCGAGGTCATCTTGCCCAAGTACGACTGCATGGACCACGAGCAGATCGAGGGCTTGCACCTCGCGGATGAGTTCAAGTGCAACGGCATCGACATCAACGTGTGGAAAGGGGAAGTCGAGGACGTGCCCGTGACGTTTTTACAGCCGGAGAATGGGCACTTCGACGTCGGGTGCATCTACGGGCGCGGCGACGACCACATCCGGTTCAACTTCTTCTGCGAGTGCGCGCTGGAGTGGATGTCGCACACGGAGGCCAAGGTTGATATCATCCACGCGCACGATTGGTCCTCCGCGCCGGTCATCAACGCCAGGCGGTCCAAGCTCCCGCCTGGGTGCGCCACCGTGTTCACCATCCACAACCTCCAATTCGGCCAGGATGTCATCGGCAGGGCGATGGAGCGCGCCACGTTCGCCACGACGGTGTCGCCGACGTACGCCAGCGAGATCGCCGGCGAGGGTGCCATCCGGGCTCACAAGGAGAAGCTCGTCGGCGTCCGCAACGGCATCGACATCGAGATCTGGGACCCGATGACGGACGAGTGCCTCGAACAAAACTTCAACGCCGACTCTTGGGAAAACGGCAAGGCGGTGGCCAAGCGTCAGCTCGCGGAGAAACTCAAGATGGCCATGCCACCCGCGGACCACTCCGCGCCACTCGTCGGCGTCGTCGCGAGGCTCACGAACCAAAAAGGTGTCCACATGATCAAACACGCCATGTACCGCACCGTGGAGAACGGCGGACAGGTGGTGCTACTCGGCAGCGCGCCCGACGGCAACGTGCAAAACGAGTTTAACCAGATGGCCAACGACATCGGATCCAAGTTCCCCGGGCAGTCCGGCTTCGTGTTCGCCTACGACGAGCCACTGTCGCATCTCATATACGCGGCGTCGGATATACTCCTCGTGCCGTCGATGTTCGAACCGTGCGGTTTGACGCAGATGATCGCGATGCGTTACGGGACAGTCCCGGTGGTTCGCAGGACGGGCGGGTTACGTGATACCGTGTTCGACGTCGACGATGACAGGGAACGCGCCGCGGAGGAGGGCCTCACCCCGAACGGTTTCTCGTTTGACGGCAGCCAGCACTACGACATCGAGTACGCCCTCGACCGCGCTATGCAGATGTACCAAGGCGAGAAGGCCAACTGGGACACGCTGGTCACCACGGTGATGAGGCAGGACTGGGGGTGGACGGACCCGGCAGATACGTACGTGGAGCACTACTGGAAGGCGACGAAGAGTGCGAAGTACGCGGCGCAGCAGGGTCTGCACCGGGACTGATGTTCTGGTTGATTACAAATTTGTGTGTGGGCCTCACCGGAGACGAGCGGTGGGGCTGGTTTCAATATTCTTTTGCTTCAAGGAAAGATTCGCATTGATAAAACGTCTCACGTGCCTTCGTATCGATGTCGCCACTTGCGATTCAGCGGAGGTGTTCTGCGTATTCCTCGGCGTGGTACTCCCACATTTCGCACTTGTTGTCCACCGCGTACTGTTCCACTCGCTGCAGGCACCCAGAGCGCCAAGTGGAGCGGAGAGGGGGGTGTTTGGTCTTAATGCTTGTACCGTGTGAAGGCGTCGCATTTTTCTCAATAAAAAGACCACACAGCCTCGCCCAACGCTGAAATACCCTCACCTCGGTTTTCTCGGAGCGGCACACTTCCGCGGCGCCGGAAGGGGCGGGCGAGGCGTCGGCAGGGTCGGTCGCGCCCCCGCGTCGCCCCCGCGTCGTCCCCCACCCCGGCCGCGATGGTGCACTACCGCCGGATGGTGTCGGCGGCGCTCCACAGCCTCGAGGAAGAGGCGCGGGGATTGGCGGTCCCGATCGATTTGGGCACCGGCGTCGGCGTTGGCGGCGGCGGCGGCGGGGATCCCCGCGACGACGCCGACGACCGCGCGGTCGACGACGGATCCTTCCGCGGGGCCACGGCGCAGCAGGTCGGCGCGATGGTGCTCAAGCTGCACGTCGGGGACCCGGAGCTGGACCGCGACGACTGGTACCAGCGCGTCCGGGCGGCGCTCAGGGGCCTGACCAAGGATGGGCAGGTTGACATGCTAAACCTGAACCGGTTCAGGCTGGCGGAGGACGAAGGGACGGTGACGTGGAAGCTGAACGTGCGGTTCAACGACGAGGAGCTCATGCAGGTGGAGGTGCTGGTAAGTACGAACCCAGCCCCGGATACCCCGCGACGAAGGTGCCGATGGTGCCGAGGGTGCCGCGACCCCGAGGCCAGATCCCTTTCGTTCGTTCGCCCGAGAAAGATTATTCATCCCCCGCGCCTCCCACCCGAGCCTCACCCTGACGGTCCATACCCACTCCCGATCCAATCGCAGCCCACGTGCACGTACAATCACATACGCGAGCTCGTCCGGACTAAGTTTGGAGCCAGGATGACCGCCGAGCGCGTGCGCCTTCGGTTCAACGGCGCCGAGGTGGAGTCCAATTCCGGGATGCGGATCGCCGACGGAGCTCCGGCCGGGACGGCGCGACCGCTGTCCGAGGCTGGCGTGACTGACGGATCGACGCTGGACCTCACCATCGAGCCCGTCGAGAAAACCGCCGAGCCGGAACCCACGCCTGAGGTCGAGCAAGTGCGCAAGTGCTCTGCGTGCCTGCGGGAGAAAACACAGCCGGCGTTCACGGGGAGACAGTGGAGACAAAAGACCAACGTCACGCGACGATGCAAAGAGTGCGGGCCGCGTGGGGATGAGGCTATGCTCTCAGAGGTTGGCGTGACTGACGGATCGACGCTGGACCTCACCATCGAGCCCGTCGAGAAAGCCGCTGAGCCGGAGCCCACGCCGGTGCCCCAGCCTGAGCCCACGCCTGCGCCCACGCGAGAAATCTCGATGATGACGCACTGCGCCTGCGCCTTGTGCGGGTTGATGAAGGGAAAGGCGGAGTTCTCTAAAAAGACCTGGAAGGAGCTGGAAGCGTCTCGCATCTGCAATGACTGCATGGGCAAGGACATAACGTGTGTGCTATGTAACCTGCCGAGGAAGTGGACTGATTACGGCGGCACAAGGCAGAAATCGCGGAAGTGCGACGAGTGCTGCGGCATCGGAAAGTACGCGAAGGCTTTGTGCTGCGGCTGCGAGAAGACTCGGCCAAAGCTGCATTTCGCAAACTCCCAGTTGAAGAAGAGTGCCCAAATCCGGCGGTGTCTGGTGTGCCAGGGCACGAAGGAGGAGGAGGATCTCATCATCGAACCCGTCGAGCCTGAGGTCGAGTTCAAGATGTGCGGTGGGTGCATGAAGGCGAAAGGACGGTCGGCGTTCACGAGCGATCGTTGGGGTGACCGACGAGACGAAAAGCGACGATGCAAATTGTGCACGAATCGCGATCATGTAATCGCGATCGAGAAGGACTGCGCCTGCTTTGTGTGCGACGAGATGAAGGGAAAGGCGGACTTTTCCGAAAAGTCCTGGAAGCTCGGGTACGAAAAGCCTGAGTTTCGCATCTGCATCGACTGCACGGGCAAGGACATAACGTGCAAGATGTGCAACCTGTCGAGGAAATGGACGGACTACAGCACTAGAATGAAGAAGCAGTGCGACGAGTGCTGCGGCGTCGGAAATTACAGGAAGATTATGTGCGGCGGCTGCATGAGGAAACGGCCAAAGGTGGATTTCGCAACTACCCAGGCGAGGAAAAGTCCGTCCAGCAAGCGGCGGTGTCTGGTGTGCCAGGGCAAACAGAAGGAGGTGGACAGCGAGGACGAGGAGCTCAACCGCCACGAGGTTGTCGAGAAGGAGGCGTTGGGCGACGGGGGTTGGAACCAGGGCGGCGACGGGTGGGTCAATTTGGTGAAAGAGTCCGAAGATGAACGAGCAGAGGAGGAAGACGTAATTCACCTCGACTCGGACGACGACGACGCCTATGGGCAAACAGTCAACGACGGCTTCGACGAAAACGACGGCCTCGACGACGACATGAACTACGGAGACCCCGACGCGGCACGGCGCGCCTCTCTCAACGGATTGCTCGGCCTCCCCGACGAGCAGGATGCAGAATTTCTGGAAAGAGCCGACTACGAAAAAGACTCGTTATCCGGCGACTCCCACGAAGACTGCGAACTGTACGGCGCCTTGCACTCGCAGGTCTTTACGTTCGCGTCCACCGCCGGGCCGGACGCGTCTGACCTGCAGAACAGGGCGGTGATACAGAAGAAGGTTCGCGAGGCCATCGGAACGTTGTACCCGGCATCCCGGTTGGAAGTTTTCGGATCTGGCGCCACCGGCCTCGCGCTGAAGTGCGCCGACATCGACCTCGTGGTGATGGGGGTGGGCCCGGAGCCGTGCGCGGGGGGCGGCGGGTTCAGCAGAAACGACCGCGAGGAGCTCGTGCGCATGCTCCGCAAGATTGAGAAGGCGCTGAGGCGCGAAAAGATCGTGTGGAAGGCGAACGTCATATCCACGGCCAAGGTGCCCATCATCAAGATGAACGCGGGCCGGTACGCGGTGGATCTCACCGTCGGCGCCAGCAACGGCTTGAGCGCGGTGCAGTGGATCAAGGACCAGGTTCGCGACTTTGCCGCCATGCAACCGATCATCTTGGTGCTCAAGAAGCTGCTCAAGGTGCACCACCTGGACGATGCGTCCACGGGCGGATGCGGCGGGTACCTGCTGGTGTCGTTGGTTGTGTCGCACCTGCGACAGAGCGGCGAGCCCGGGCGGAGTTCGAATCCGAACCTGGGCGCGCTTCTGTTGGGTTTCTTGAGGCGGTTCGGTTACGATTTCGATTACACGAGGATGGCGGTCGCGGCGGGCAGGGCGAGCGGGGTGCTCCGGGCGAAGGAACTGACGGTTGGTCCCGGGGCGTTTGGAAGGAGGCCGATGATCCTCGCCGAGGATCCGCAGGTGAGCGTCGCACCGTTTCTTTTTTTTCCGTTTCGTTTCTTCTTCTCCGCGGGTTTGTCGGGTTTTGGACGACGGTACGCCGGGCGCGATGATTATTATTGCATTTCTCGTACTGAGCGTGGGGTTAGCGTCCTGCAGCATGAAGAGACTGGACTCTGTCCCATCGTTGAGCGCACGGCGTCGTCCAGCCGACAAACCCAAAACCCGACACCCGTCGTCTTTTCTTTTTATTCTCCGTCCGCTCACGCTCGCGTTCGCTCACGCAGGAAACCGGCCGTAACATCACCGGCGCAGCCTACCGCTTCAAGGAGGTCCGCGCCCTGTTCCGCGCCGCGGCGGAGGCCATGTCCGCGGAGGGTGAGCTCACGTTCCTGCGGGAGATGGCGTCGCCCGCGCCCCTGAACCGGGGCCCGCAGGCTCCGCCGCCGCAGCCGAGCGGCGGCGGCGGCGGCGGCAAGGGGGGCGGCCCGTCGTGGCTTCAGAACAAGCGAAGCTTCTCTCTCAAGCGACCGAGGGAGGAGGGTACGGGCGGGGGGACGGGTGGGGCGCCCAATAACAAGCGACTGTTCAAGATTGACAACCGCGGCAAGGGAAAGTCCCCGCCCAAGAAGGGAAAGTCTTCGCCCATCGGCCACCCGTCGGGCCACAAGAAGGGAAGCAAGGCTAGACTGAATTACAACAGGCAGGTGAGGATTGCCGCGGGTGGTAAGTCGAATAAAGGGGTGAAGAAGTCACCGCGCATCGCGGCGAAGAAGAAGTCGCGGGGAGGCTGGGCCACCGAGTAAAACTTTAGCACTTAGGAACTTTAGCATTAGTACGTAACAGACAGACTGATGTCCGCATTGACAAACCATAAAGTCAAACAACGCGCGTCACCACCTCCTCGCGCGCGTGCACACCCCCCTCCCGTATGAGCGCGGCTTCCTCCTCCTCGCCCCACTCGCCGCCACCGGACGTCGCCCCCGCATCGTCGGAGCATTCGTCGCCGGCGGCGTCAATCAAAAAACCGACCCGCTCGTCTTACCCAGCCGCTTCATCATGGTCTCCCGCTTGGAACATCGCACGCCCTCCGGTGACGGCGCCGAGATGACCGCCCGCCCGTCGCACCCGCCCTCCTTCGCCGCCGCGAGCATCGCGTCCGCAACCTCCACGGCCAGGAAAGTCGCCATGGTATCGGCATCCACGTCCGACCCGTGTCCGCCAGTCAACGCCAACACGGTGGGACCCGCGCCCGAAAGGAAAGCGCCGTGAGCGCCCATGCCCAGCGCCGCGTCGATCATAGCCTGCATCGGGAAGGCGGCGCCGCGGTAGGGCTGGTGGATGAC
>Ga0115566_10003803_pt1 | contig 12129 bp, 8 predicted proteins | sample COGITO_mtgs_1204_3_FD_87173 | JGI IMG/M metagenome (GOLD analysis project Ga0115566, IMG submission 87173) | Pelagic marine microbial communities from North Sea - COGITO_mtgs_120405 | ecosystem: Environmental > Aquatic > Marine > Epipelagic | place: Germany:Helgoland, sampling site Kabeltonne...
CCAAGGGATTTTCCCCATAATATTGAAATAATTACCATAGGCAAATTGAAAGAAAGACATACTCATAAAAACAAGCAAGCCTGTATTTACCCAAAAATGAGGGATTTTAATTAATTCAATTTCAATAGGATAATCTAATAAATAGCGATAGTAGAGTAAAAACAAAGGAATAAAATAAATACGCTGAATGATAAAACCAATATAATTATCATCGCGCCAGTGCAAGTAAAATATCGAAACACATACAATTAGCAGCCAACTAATGCTACCAACGAACAAAATATACTTCTGGTAGAGTGAACCTTTTGGAAATATTCGCCAATAATAAAAAGACAATAAAAGGGTAACGAAGGCAATGCTATAATGCGAAGTCCACAGGTTGTTTTGTATAGTTAATACTGAATAATAGCGAACCCAATGGTTAAGAAATGTAAAAGTAAAGAACCAAGTTATTAGTTTTCCGTTAGTCCCAAATCTCTTGTAGAATTTCCAGCCGTAAACAGTTCCAAATCCATATATAGCACTCAATATTATAGAAGAAGCAGGCATAGTTAATTCGAGCTTTTATTAACTTTGAAGGTTAAACTTAGAGGAAAAGTGAACCAAAAAAGAATTCTCCTTACCATTTACAAATGGTTCGTTAATGAGTCCAATCACAATTAATTGTTTTGTGGGTTAGCTCACAAATCTAACTCATGCACGATAAAATTGCAATGCAAATTCAGGGCTTTATCCATTGTCCGAGAATCATATCAATTCAACAAAAAGGGGATTTACACCAAAAAAAGGGGAAATCCCCCCCCCATTCATTCTAACTTTTCATTCATATTTGAACCATGGCATTCAAAGCTTTTCATATAAATCAATTATCGACAGCAGTTAATTCCAAAAATCGAAAATCGAAGAATATGACAACACTCTCTTATATCCACTTTAAGATTTCAGGAGATGTTGAACATATAACTAAGCAAGAGGCTTTGCTTAGAATGGAAGATGAAAAGAACGAATGGCAATTAGAGATTTGTGATAAGGGATTGGTTTATACCGAAAATTTGGAACTTGTTTTTTTAGGAAACGATTTTGGAATTAATGCACAGTCTCTTAAATACAACACCAAAGCAAGCCAACTTAAGAATATCGCCGCATCCCAAATACTCGGTTTCGATGTATTTGGAGAATGCATTTTAGCGTCCCAATCTGCCACACCTGCTAGATCAACAAATCAATTACAAGCATATCCCCTTCCGCTCCGCAGGACTTCTAATTGAGGTTTTTGCGGGTGGAGGTGGTTTTGTTTTGAGTAAGAATAGTTAGAAAATAAGCTCATGGTTTAAAGAAGTATGGCTAAACAAATAACAGAAGAAAATGAAAAAGGGCAAATTATCCCGCATTCAATTCGATATATGCTTGGAGGTGTTTTGCTAATCATAATTGCCTTTCGAATATTCTTGTTTCTTACTTAAAAGTAACCTAGGTTTTAATTAATTATGAGTCTATGGGTAATCGATTTTTCGGTTGGATTGGAGACAGGTAGGAGCAAATATTGGGCTTGTGTTTTAATGATATAATTTAACTTTGGGAATGAATAGAATATTTATTTGGCGGGTATGTCAAATGGTAGGCATAGTTAATTGTTGGATAACATTAAAAAACAATATTACATAAATGAAAATCTTAATTAACAGAAATGCCCAGTAGTACAACCCAAAGAGATTGAAATCAATGCGAAACCCGAAATAGTTTGGGAAGTTATAGATAAGTGGTCTGATTGGAACTCGAATATTAAAAATCCACAAACACTCTCAAAACCTTCCGTAGTAAGTAAATTTAAATGGAAGAATAATGGAAGTAATATTACTTCTACCATCCATACTATAGAACAAAATAGAATGCTAGGCTGGACTGGGAAAAATTTTGCAGCTGATGCAATTCACAATTGGTATCTGACACCAACGGAGAATGGGACTAAAGTCCGAACTGAAGAAAGTATGCAAGGATTGCTCATGTCTGTAATGAAGAAGAAAATGAACGAAGTACTAATAGAGGATATGACTTCTTGGCTTGATCAATTAATTGTTAAATGTGAAATATAAAAACGGCATACAACAATCCCTAAAATCTCACCCAAATAAAACCATAAAAAAAGGAGCCAAAGGCTCCTTTTTAAATTCTAATATTTTCCTTTATCTCTTAAAAACTTCTTATCGCTCTTGAGTATTGATAAGTACCTGATTTGTCATAAGTATATGTTTGTCCTGCACTAGCACCACTTCCAAAAAACACTCCGTAAGCCAAGGTTGTATTTGACGATACGGTACTGCTGGTCCAATAGGCTTTTGCGCTAAATCCTCCAATAGTATTCCTTTTAGAATACATAAGCTCTAACTCACTTTTGTTTGGCATTCTCCAAGAGCCGTTACCTTGTAATGTATAAGCATAACAAGCGTTCTTGGCTGCTTGCCATGAGGTACCTGTTGTAATATTTGAAGGAGAAGCTAATAGCCCATGCTCTCCCGAATTGTCTAAGTAATAGATAATCCCGCCTTCATATACGTGCCCTAGTCTTAAGCTGGTTTTTTCTAGGGTTTTAAATGATTTTACGGCACTTCTAAAAGTTGAGCCCTCAGTGTTTACGCAGTAAGCTGCATAATAATAAGTTCGGTTATCTTGAAGTCCGGTAATGGTTGTTTTAATACTTCCGGCTGTTTGGCCTACTAAGGATGTTGAACTACCTATCCCTAAAATCGAAGATGTACCATAGATAAACCCAACTTCATTAATATCGTCTCCAGCGATCAATCCGCTAACACTCGCAGAACTTGTAGTGATGCTAGATGCGCTATTAACTATAAAATCAGGGGTTTTTTCTTCTACTACTGGCTCTGGTTCTGTTTTGGTACATGAGCTTAATGAAGCTAAAATCAAAAGGGTTAAAAAGGAATTTACAAATTTCATAGCGAGTTATTTTATTTGTGTATTTAGCTAAAAATTAATATTTTAATTCAATTTAACGTCATTCTGAAACCAAAAAAAAAGGAGTTCAAACGAACTCCTTTTCTTACTCAATATGTTTCTTAAATCTATTTTCCTGTCTTGGTAATCCTTACCCTAGAATTTGTTTCAGTACTGGATATATCCAAAATGTAAGTTCCGTTTTGAAGTCCGTTTAAATCCAATTCAATTTCCTTTCCGGCTTCAATGGATTTCTCAATCACCAACTTTCCACCTAGGTCAAATACTTTCAATTGAATAGCCGTATTTTCTTGGTCGAACTCAATTAATAGATCCCCATCTGTTGGGTTAGGGTATACTACAAATTGATTTGAATTATTTAATTCAGAAACACCAGTTACATCCTTTTCTAACGAGTTACACTCCGAAGTATCAACACAGCCCGCTTTGGTTATTTCAACTGCAAAAGAACCACCTAATTTATTGAAATAGACTTTGTTTATTGCTCCTGCAATTGCCTTGTTATTACTATCACAATCCAACCATTGGTAGGTGGCAAAAATGGCATCTGCTTCCAACTGATTAGTTGTTTGAATAACCGTAGTATTAACGGTATCAACTTTCACGGTTATCGAGGCACTGTCAGCGCAATTATTTACATCTCTGCCTATTACTTTATAAGTCGTTGTATTCTGCGCAACCAAGGAAACTCCTTGCTGAGCTCCATTGTCCCATTCGTAGTTCACTCCCCCACTCGCTCTTAAGCTAAACGATTCGCCACGGCACACGGTATCTTGTGTACTTGTTACAGAAACGGAAGGTCTAGAATTACACTTTCGATAAGAATAATTCAGTTTATAACTCTCGGCAGTTTCATTAAAGCTGGCTGCAAAAACCTTGAAATAGATTTCTGTTCCAGCAGGAAATTTTGGAATTGGCGTTATCGTTTTGTAAGTGTTTGCACCATCCAATTGCATGGCTATTTTAGTACCTAACGAAGCGGTGTCTTTTGACCACATCAAATACACCTGCTGAAGTCTTCCTGAGTATTGAACTTTTGCCGTAACATGAATTGGTAAATCTTCTACTGGTTGCGCATCTGTTGGTTTTTCTGTCATGCTAATATCAGTAATTGAAGGCCAGTTTTCTTTGTCAACTAATTTTACTTCAAACAAACCCCTACCCCAAGTCACAGCACGTAAGGTATTTGTAGCCCACTGAATATCTAATTCTCTTACCGATACATTTGGCAATTCATCGCTATACAAAGTCCATGAAGTTCCATTCATAGGCATGTAATAAACTCCTATTTCTCCTCCAACATATATGTACGATTCTTTGGAATGACCAATAACTACTGTTCTAAGTGGCATTGGAGAAAGATTGAACGAAATGTTGTTCCACGTTTTACACAGATCATGAGAAACATAAATTCTTCTATTATTACCTTGGTAACTATCGTAAGTTAAAATAACTGTGCTATCGTTATTTGGGTCGAAAGCCATGTCAGAAATATAGCCCGTGTGTGGAAGATCAGAAGTTATCTCTGTCCAAGTTAATCCGCCATTATACGATATTGACATTCGGTTATTTCTAGCAACCAACATAATGTTGGAATTGTTTTCAGCAACGGTAGCATGTTTTATTACTCCAATATTGGGTTGACCCAATACTTGCCAGTTTTTCCCAAAAGTTTCACTTTTGTAAGTCACTGAACCAAAAGAATAAATTCTCATCTGATGATTTGGATCAAAAAACATAGGAGCAATCCAATCATTTCCAGTGGCATGAGCCGCGCTGTGACGGGTTTGACCGCCATCTTTAGTTCGTTGTCTGTTACCATATTGCCAACAACCCAACATCCAATCATCGTTAATGGTGTGCACAATGGCTTCCATTCCATCTCCTCCGTTCCATTCAACCCAACCTGCAGTTTTGCGAATACTTGTTCCGTTATCTTGAGAACCAGCCATGGTAACTTGAGATTTGGTTTGACTTAATCCAAATCGATAAAATTCTCTAACCGCTGTTCCATCACTAAGAATTGTCCAGCTAACTCCTCCATCAGAACTTTTACACATATAGCCATCGGTACCCACATAAAAAACGCCATTTACGCAAGCCGCAGCTCTTAAATCGGCATGTATATAACTCGACCCTGTATGATTTCCATTACCTGTACTCCACCATGTTCTTTGGGTGAAATTTTGTCCGCCATTTGAACTAGCTACCAAATCCACGTAACCGTAAATCATTTTGTTTACATCAACATCAGAAACCGCAAAACCTTGAGCTCCAATATTTGGATTACTTAAAAAGCTATAGCTTGCTCCTTCATTTGTTGATTTCCAAACACCATTATTTGAGGCTACAAACAAACAATTAGAACAATTTTTACTTACAGATAATCTAACATTTGTATTGTTATTGTTTCCTGCCAACGCACTTGATCTTGTAAATGAAGATCCTCCATTAGATGAATGAAAAATATAATTTCTGTTTGCTGTATTTCTGTCATAGGCATACACTTTACTCGAATTAGTTGGATGATAAGCAAACGCGGTAAAGTTTCCTGACTTAACTAGGCTGTATGTTTTTAGGAAATCAGTTGACTTAAACAATCCTCTATCCGAAGCAACGTAAACCACTTTAGAATCATAAGGACTAACTGCCACCACATTTACTTTTCCAGTTCTACCTAATCCACCCCAGCCTAAATTTGTAGGGTTAAAATTTGATTCCAACCATGAAAGGCCACCATTGGTGCTGTAATAAATACCTTGAGAATATCCATTGTTTGCATTTCGAAGTCCAATAATTACACTATCAGAATTGGTAACAGAAGCCGACAGCGTATTTACTCCTGTTGCTACCAAAGTATCTGTAGAATTCAACCAATTTTTTCCGCCGTCAGCCGTTCTCCAAAAACCTCCACTTCGAGACCCTAAGTACATTTTATTTGCATTTGTAGGGTCAACAAATATAGTTTCAACTCTTCCAATTCCTTGAGAGTAATGACTGGTTACGTTATTGGCATCATAAGGACCAAGATCTGTCCATTTGTTGTTAGTAGCTCGAGAACCATATTGATATTGTTCTTTTACAATTTTCCGCCAACCCATTTCAACAAATGAAGGTGATACATTGTAACGATCTCCTGATGGACCGAATTTACCTTCGTTTTCAGCCTTCCATCTTTGGTAACCTTTGTAACCAGAACCTTTTCCTTTGTCATGATTAACAAAGTAGGCATCTGCTTCTTTTACTACATCATAAAAATTAACAGAATAATCGTCCATCATACTCTTGTATTTCTGAGCATTAATAGAAGAAAAAGAAAAAATTAATAAGGCGACTAAGGTTAAATTGAAAATTCTATTCATTGTAATTATTTTTCGCAAATATAAGGGTTGAGTTGTAACTTAATTTGTCTTTAAATGCTCCTTTGAGTTTATTCTAAATAACAATTAATAACGCAATTGGTTCATTCAAAAATTAAATTAACAAAAATGACTCGTTATGTATTGGCTAACAGCTTCTTAAGACGCTCATTTTAAAATGAAAAAAGTTGTAATTTTTGGCTTTCTTGAAGTACTTTTGCAGCCTCAAAATAACGAGGTAAATTCATTTGAAAAATGTTAAAAAGCGAAGAACTACAGAAAAGACGAAAGAACATTGTTGCAAACGGTGTTGGAGTTTTTAATTCTGCTACTGTTGCCCATGCAAAAGATGCAACAATTACAGATGTAGATGGTAAGGAGTGGATTGACTTTGCAGGTGGTATTGGAGTAGTCAATGCAGGTCATTGTCCAGAGCCAGTTGTAAAAGCGATTCAGGAACAAGCTGAGAAGTTTATTCATACCAGTTTCAATGTGGTTACCTATGAGCCATATATTGAATTATGTGAGACTCTATGTGACATTTTACCTCATGGAGTAAAAACTAAAGCCATGTTGGTTTCTACTGGTGCTGAAGCAGTAGAAAACGCCATAAAGATCGCCAAACAAGCTACCGGAAGAACTGCTGTAATGTGTTATACAGGCGCCTTTCATGGCCGTACGTTAATGGCTATGACATTAACTTCTAAAATTGATTACAAATTAAATTGTGGGCCATTTGCACCTGAAGTATATCGTTTACCTTTCCCAAATACATACCGATATAGCAACGGATTGACTGAAGATCAATACGTAAAGCAAGAATTAAAAAGGCTTCACGAATCTGCAAAAAACATAGTAAATCCTAAAAATGTAGCCGCTATTATTATTGAGCTAGTTCAAGGTGAAGGTGGATTTACAGTTGCTCCAAAAGCTTACATAGAAGGCCTTAGAGAGTTTTGTGATTTACATGGCATTATGCTCATTTTTGATGAAGTACAATCTGGTTTTTCAAGAACTGGTTCTTGGGGAGCTATGGATCATTACGATGTAACTCCTGATTTATCTACTTGGGCTAAATCAATGGGTTCAGGAATGCCTATTTCTGCTGTTTTAGGAAAAGCAGAAGTGATGGACTCAGCCGCTCCAGGAACGATTGGAGGAACATATATTGGTAATCCACTCTCTTGTGCAGCAGCCTTAGCAACTATTCAATACATCAAAGACGTAGATTTAAACAAGAGAGGTACTGAGGTTGGAAACATTATCCGGGACCGCTTCAATTCAATGAAAAATCGTTTTCCTCAAATTGGTGACGTTAGAGGTTTAGGCGCAATGATGGCCATGGAATTTGTAAAAAATAACGACCCAAGACAACCTGACGGAGAACTTTGTGGAGCTGTTGTAAAAGGTTGTGCTGAAAGAGGATTAATTATTATTAGTGCTGGCACATACAAAAACAACATTAGAATATTAAGTCCTTTAACGATATCTAATGAATTACTTCACACAGGATTAGATATTATTGAAGAGGAAATAGCCAAAGCCGTTTCATAAATCTTTAAAAATAAAGTGCTTTTAGAATATTTGGGCTAAAAGCATATTAGCCGTTAAAGGTTTGTTTAAATAACCTAACGCTAAGGGTGTGTTATCAAAACTTTCTTGATCTCTTTTATGAGAAGAGGTAGTGAGAATATAAATTTTAGGCTTAACCTTTAGCTCATTTAAAAATGGTTCAACTTTTTCTATGAACTCAAATCCATTCATTTCTGGCATTTGAATATCTACAATAAAAAAACCAGGTAAACTCATTTTGGATTCACATCTGGATTTTACAAATTCTACGACTTCTTCGGGATTAGTATAAACCAGAATATTGTTAAACAACATGGTGTCCTCAACTATATCTTGGTTGTAATAATTTGCAACTTCATTATCATCTAGAAGTAATATCTCTTTTTCGTTTACCATTAATTTTACTAAAACCTTTTCTAATTAATTAATTGAGCGTCCATTGTAACATTTAACAGACTAAATTATGAATTTCTTGGAAACTTTATTTCGAACAAAACACCTTTGCCTATTTCACTCTGCAATGAGATAGTTCCTTTATAATTCTGAACGATTCGTTTTATTAAAAATAGCCCCACTCCACTCCCTTCTGCTTTCTTTTTGTTTCGGATTCTGCGAAATGGTTCAAATAGCAATTCTCCATTTTCCTCCATATCTATTCCAATTCCATTATCCTTATAATGAATAACATAGAAGTCTTTTTGCAAAACAAACCCAATCATAGCTTCTGGGAAATTATCATTGTACTTTATAGTATTCGTATAAAAATTCAATAAAATACTTTCAAATGCTTTTCCATGTATGGGTAATAACCCGATTTCATTTTTAATAATATCAACCTTAATTTCTGAATCCAAATCATTAATTGCCAACGTATTAAAAACATATTCTTCGATATTTATAGGGTCAGTTATTTCCTTTTTAAAAATATTATCTACAGTTCCCAATGACAAAAAACTTTGAACGGTTTCAGTTCCATTGTCTACAACACGGGTCAATTTTCGAATTATTTCTTCAACTTTAGAATTATCTCCAATTGAGTTGTATTTGTCAGCCATGCTTACTAAACCCTTAGTATTGTTCAGAACCGTTTTTAGATCATGGCTTACATGATAATTAAAACTATCTAGGGACGAATTTAATTCTTCTAACTCAGAATTATTTTTGATAAGTTTTAGATTTAATTTTTCTTGTTTGTTTTTTAAATCATTTATAATGCTTCCAAGAGCCATGGAGAAAACCATTAATTCGATAAAGCCACCGAGATAGAGCGAGTTTTTTGAAAAAACATTAAAAGGTAAAATACCATTATAGACCAAGGGGTAATATACACCAGCTAACATTACCACCGTCCAGCCAATACAAAACAACTTAGCCCTAGGATTTCTTCTGTACAGCATAACATATCCTAATACAAAACATGTTATGTAGAATATCATAACCACAACTTGGTAAAAATTGGCCATTTTATAAACAGGTATAAATAGATTTAGAATTCCTATTCCAACAAACACTAGAACCTCTGTAAATAGAAGTTTGCGAAAGTTTGGACCATTATTTTTTAAATCAAAATAACTGTCTACGAAAAGTGCAGTCAACCCAAAGGTGGTCCAAAACCAAACATCCAAATAATTATGACCTATTACAGGGCCAAGAAATGAAGTAACTATGGGAAAATTACTCAAATAAGTACCGAGCATTATGGAAGCAAACACATATAATGAGTAGAATAGGTAAAGCCTTTGTCTCGTAACAAAAAAAATGAATAAATTATACACTAAAATACCAATTCCAGCGCCCATAAATAGCAAAGTAGGGTATTCAAAATAATGCCGATTTAAATTTATTTCGGATAAAGGCCCCAAAAAAATAGGTACTTCTAATGGTAAATTACTTCTGGCTTTAATGAAATATTGATAGGTATTTGTATCTTTTTTTTCGGCGATAAAAAGCTTAAAAGTATAGCTAGCTTGAGCCTCACTAAATTGGGGTTCTAAACATGATCTACTGGAAGAATCGACTACGTTTGAATTAGCATCTAACTTGTAATATTTTAGCTCTGTTAAATTAGAGTTTGACACATCAAGCCACAGCTCTTGGTTACTTAAATTCTTGACATTAAACTTGAACCAATATGCACTCCCACTGGCAAGCGCAGAAAACACGTTCTTTTTTACTTCAGAAAAAAGTTCTTTTTTGTTTTGAATCTGATCGAGATTAAGACTTGAACTCTGGTCCTCGAAATATTTTGAGTTTAAACCAATAATTTTCAAGTTAGAATCAGCAAGTATAACTGGCTGACCAAATGAAATTAACCCTAAAAGAGCAAATACCAAAAAGGAAAGCACTGATTTATATTGAACTTTAACTAACTCCAAATCTATGTCATATGGAAACTTGATACCTTTCATTATTTTTAATGATAAAGGGGAATATTAAATTTGATTTGGATTCCTTTGCCTAGTTCACTTTCAATTTTTATATCGCCACCATAATTCAAAATAATTTGATTCACCAAATAAAGCCCCAATCCTTGTCCACTTTTGTTAAGCCCATTCTCTATTACCACAAAGGGTTTGAACAGCCCATCACCATGAGCATTTAAATCAATACCAATTCCATTATCCTCATATATAATTATTTGTTGATCAAATTCTCTTAAAAATCGAATTTTAGCATGTGGAAGGTTTTCATTGAAAGCTATGGTATTCTTAAAAAAATTAACGAAAACGCTTTCAAATGCCTTCTTATTAAAAATCATATATTTCATATCATTTTCAACAATATCGATCTTAATTAACGCCTCCAAATTATTAATTTTTAGCATTTTATTTATTTCAATTTCTAAATCAATGGATTCTTCGTCCGATTTTCTTACTTCACTTTTACCCCCAAAGCTTAAAAAATTCTTTAAAGAGTCTATTCCATTTTTGGTCAGCTTTTGCAAATCACTTGCTTTAAACCGAATAGCAACGTTATCACCGACAATAACTGATTGTTGAATATCATGTGCCATTTTATTACTTTCGATTAACAAATTTTTAATGTCTTTACCTACGTGGTTATTATAGGCGTTAATAGCATCATTACTTTTCTTTAGTTTTTTATTTGCTTCCGCAAGGTTTATGTTAAGCAATTGTTCAGTTATCACCATACGATTAATTCTTTCAGCTAACGAAATAGAAAAAATTAATATTTCCCCTGCAATTCCGAAATAAAGAATATTTCTATTAAAAGGCGTATACGGAATAACTCCATGTAATACTAAGACGTGAATAATTATACTGAGCACAAGAATTGACCAACCAAATACATAAAACCTTGCTTTTGACTCTCCTTTTAACCAAACAAAAAGTGAAATTCCTAGGCAACTCAGAATTATAGAACTTGCCAAAAAGAGAAAGAAGTGGCTAAGAGTTTCAAGGGGTAAAAAAACATTTAATATAGCCAGTAACAGAATACCTATTATTTGGAGTCCTAGTAAAACTCTTAATTTCGGAAAACTTGACTTTAGATCAAGGTAACTTATTGTAAATGATCCTATTAAAACGAATATTGGGCTCATCCATGTAATAATATACAAGTGGGCAAAGGATCTGCCTAAAATATATTCAACTATGGGATAATTATTTACAAAAGTTGCGCAAACAATTACCCATGCAGTATAGAGTAAATAATAGAGATATACTCTGTCTTTGATAAAAAAGAACATGGCAATATTAAAAAGAAGCATGGCCAAAAGAGAACCAACAAAGAGGCTGGTATATGATTCATTTGCCATTCTAGTTTCCGTTAAAGCTCCAAACGAACCGACTTCAATTGGTACTTCAAATATTTTTGAAGTATATACTTTTATTAAAAAATGATAGGTTGACGTATCGCCAGCTCTAATTAAAGGAAACCAATAAGTAGCGCAATTATACAAGCGCGTTCCTTTATCATATGCGCTACCGGTAATATGAATATCCAATATTTCACCATCATTATTCAATTGAAAAAAATGGATGCTATCCAAGTTACTATTATTTAGATTTATCCAAACATCTTCTTCAATGCTTGATTTTGCGGTAAACGCAAACCAATCGGATGAAATTCTTGATTCAGAATCAATGGAATTATCATGTTCCACTATTTCTTGCTGACTATACTTCCACCAAGCATCAGCTATATTCAAATCGTTGGCACCACCTCTTAATTGAGTGCGCTCTTGAGTTAATATTCTACTTTC
>Ga0115566_10003805_pt1 | contig 12124 bp, 8 predicted proteins | sample COGITO_mtgs_1204_3_FD_87173 | JGI IMG/M metagenome (GOLD analysis project Ga0115566, IMG submission 87173) | Pelagic marine microbial communities from North Sea - COGITO_mtgs_120405 | ecosystem: Environmental > Aquatic > Marine > Epipelagic | place: Germany:Helgoland, sampling site Kabeltonne...
GCAAAATGGCGAACGACGAAACCAATCTCATCATCATCATCTTTTCAAAAAAGCGACGACGATTCAGACGTTAACGACGACGCAGGAGGACAACAACAACAGTAAAAAGAAACAACAACACAGGTACTGGCGATGCTTATTCGCCAAGCGGAAAGCAACCGCGGTAAAACGCAAAACGTTAAAGTTTGAAGACGGCGCTTTACGAGTGGACGTGGAAACGAACGATTCCGTCCTGTATAACGAAAAAGGCGAGAAGAAAGCGAAAGGGAAACCGGGGACGATCGTGGAAGGCACGGAGTGTTCGCTGCAACAATACGAGATTGAAATCGACAACGAGATTGAAGAGAAGGAGTTTGCGAGTGGGATGGCGTTTGCAAACATCGACGTCGGCGTTCTCGAAAAAGATGACAAGGAGGACGTCGACGACGCGACGACGAAGAAGAAGCGGAAAACGACGACTGCGTTCAGTAACACGCAAACGTTTATGGCGGCGAATAATACTAAACGCGTCGTGACCGCGAATATGCTTAAGCCGGTGTATTCAATCGATGCACCAAACGCGTGCGTGTTGTACGACGGTCAGAAACCAAACACCATCGGTCCTATACCGCTCGTCCTCGATCCTTCCATAGCGCGGTTCCTTCGCCCGCACCAAAAGAGAGGCGTCAAGTTCATGCTTGAAAGTTGCTTGAACATCACTTCGGAAACGAGGAGTGGATGTTTGTTATCCCACGACGTCGGTTTGGGAAAGACTTTGCAAGTCATCGCGTTGATTTGGACGATGCTAAGACAATCACCGAGACCGAGTTACGACGTTCATAGGGACATTCGGTGTTCGATAACGAAAGCGATTATCGCGGTACCGGCGACGTTGGTCGGTAACTGGAAGAACGAGTTTAAAAAGTGGTTGGATTTAAAAATCGAAATCGAAGCGATTGATGGGAGCAACACCTCGGACGCGGCGAAGAAGCAGTTGTTAAAAGAATGGGCGCTGGAAAACCAAAAGCGAAGGCTGGTGTTAGTTTGCTCGTACGAAACCTTACGCGCGAACGCGCACTTGTTGGAAAACAAAGCGCAGTTGTTGGTGTGCGACGAAGCGCACAGACTGAAAGCGAAAGACGGGTCAAAGACGCTCGACGGATTAAAGAAACTGAACTGTAAAATGCGCGTTTTGCTTTCGGGAACGGCCGTGCAAAACAATCTCGCCGAGTTCTACTCGTTGATGGATTTTGCCAATCCGGGCGTTTTGAACGATTACCAGACGTTTAGGAAAGTGTACCAGTTACCCGCCGAACGCGCGAACGATACGAAAGCGACCGAGGAAGAGCAAATGATTGGTAAAGCGAGAGCGAAGGCTATTTTCGAAAAAACGGCTATTTTTATCGATCGATGCGCCAAATCAGACGTTCACATCGACGGCTTACCGCCAAAGACAGAGTATTGTTTGTTCTTATCCCTGACTGAAGCGCAACAGAAAAGTTACAAGGCGGTGTGCGATCAAGTGATCATGAAACGTGTGGACAATCCTCTGGTAGCGTGCGGTGTTTTGCAGAAAGTATGCAACGGCATCGGTATGTTATCTTCGTCGTCTTCGTCGTCATCGAACGAACTGCAACTCGCCATCCAGGAAGCGAATAAAGTAACTACCACCACGGACCCGTTGGAAACGAGCGTAAAACTGCGCGTGTTGAAGAAAATCGTCGATTTGTCGCAAAAAATGAACGACCGCGTTGTCGTCGTGTCAGGATGGACGTCCACGCTGGACATCATCGAAAAAGCGCTTTCATCCACCTCTCCAGGATTACGATTCACTCGATTAGACGGCACGACGCCGTCACATAAACGCACGCAACTCGTGACTACGTTCAATAACGGTCACGGAGGATCCGTCTTCTTGCTCTCGAGGAAAGCCGGAGGCGTAGGATTAAACTTAATCGGCGCCAATCGACTCGTCCTTTTCGATTGTGACTGGAATCCAGCGAACGATTTACAAGCGACCGCGCGAATCCATCGCGACGGACAAATGAAGAACACGTTCATTTACCGTTTATTGACAGCGTTCACGTTGGAAGAGAAAATATTCCAACGCCAGTGTCAAAAAGGCGCGTTGGCGCGATCTATGGGTTTCGCGTGCGTCGAAAACGCCACGAACAATAAGGATGACGACGATGAAGACAACGACCCGAAGACATTCTCTTCAGACGAGTTGAGAAAGCTGTTTAAGTTTGAATACGCGCGTAAAACTGCCATGAAAGAACCGTGCGAGATGGCAAAAGTGGAGAGTTGCCAGTCGTGGATGAACGATTGTCGGTTTTCTGGGACGTTGAACGACGACGTTTTGAAACAGATGGACGAGGAAGCTTCGGGAAACGAGGACGTGCGATTCTACGCGAAGCTTTCGTAATCAGTCATATGATGATGTACTTTAGTAGATTTAGTAAATAGCGACTGAGAGAGAGAGAGAGAGAGAGAGAGAGACACGATAGCTGAAATATGCACGCAAATATACTTTTAGGACTTCAAAAACTTCACCATCTCGTTCGCAATCCTCTCCACCGCCTCTCGGTCGCCGATGCGCACACCACTCAATCGATTCATCACCGGGTTCATTTTCGCGTATTTATCTAAATCTAAATATACCGGCGATAAATGGTCACCGGGAATCTCCACGCTATTCGTTCTCACTCCGCCATCCGCCAAAGCCTCTCGCAAGCTCGAGCACTGATCTAGCTCGTCGTTAGTAAACGACAACAACGTGACTTTATCGGATTTAAACTTTCCGTTTGCTACGCCGTATAACGTCTCCACCGCGTTCGGCGCAAATTCCAATCCCGCCGCCTTCGCCGCCACCTCCGCGAATGGTACCAACCGATCGAAAATGGCGTCGAATTGCGAACTCGCCGCTTCGCCACCGCCACCTTCGCGTTTGCTCAACAACTCTTTCGCGAATTTTTCTAAAATCTTCACCGAGTCCGTCGCCGACGCGTTGTTAAACGCGACGAGAAAGTGTTGTTTACTACCACTACGACTATTACTATCACTATTATCGTTCGATTCTTCGTCGTAAAAACTCGCCACGGCGTGAAGTTTAGCGCCCAAACTATGCCCTACGTAAAACACCGGCAGCACATTCTCCCCTGCGTCCAACCCATTCCTTTCCTGCACCACTCGATTCGCCCTCTCGAACGCACGTCGTGTCTTCTTCGCCATTTCACCGTGCTTCGTCCCTAACTCGTACGGCGTCGCGATAATCGTCACCCCGGTGCGTTCGCTCACCGCGCTCAGAAACGCGTCGTAACACACCTGCGGATATTGCCCTAACGCCGCGCCGCCGAGGAAATGTACAAAACCCCAGGTTATGGACGACGACTTCGGTTCGTACACAAATGCCGTTTGGTCGCCGAATACATCTTGCCAGTTATTTTGAGGACTTTGTTTTTATCATCGATGTCGATGTTTCGTTGTTGTTGTTGTTGTTCACACAGAGAGAAAGAGAGAAAGAACCGTCAGCACATCAGAGAGATACAAAACGCACACACAAACACACACACACAGACAGACAGAGCGTGATTAAAAGAGCGAGCAAAAAGCGCGTTTTATGCTCCCATCGAAGACAGCAACAAAAGCGCGAGAACATTATTTCAGTACCTCGTTTGCGCGACCAAGGCAACTTCTTGCAACTTCGAGCGCAATTCGATGGCGGAGTTTAGCGAGGACAACGGTGTTTTATTCTCATCTCCTTGTTCTTCTTCTTCATCGTCACCAAACGATGCGCGAGGAGGATTTCTATGACATCCCTTCCTCGTCTTCAATGTAGGAGCAGCGGTGGCGCGAAACGGGAGCGATATCCTCCGCTGATGATGGTGTAAACAGAGCGCGTTCATCATCGTCCTTTTGAGCACAAGAAGTGACGAACATTTCCCCAAACTTTGACGCACACTACGCGCATAATACACGCGCTGCGTCTCGAACAAATGCCGCTCTCGTTCACGCGGAACGATTTAGGCGACTCGAACTTTTCCGGGTGCGAAGTTGCCGACATAAAAAACGGCGACATAAAAACCGCGTTGGAGAAAGCGACGCGCATCGGATTCGATTTCATCGCGTGTTCGTTGGATGGAGACGACGCGTTTTACCGCAGAACCCGAAGACGGAGGAGGAGGAGGAGTGGAGAAGCGTCTCGTTCTTCTTCGGAAGAGGACGACGGTGATTTTATTCAAAGACCGTGTGATTTTCAACTCACGGCAGAGAGTTGGTCGAGTCGAGTCGTCGCGGTGTCTGCGTTCGGATGCCCCGGCGATTATTACGAGCATTTCAAAGGCGGAAAGAATAAGAAACACGGAACGTGCGAGAACATGTGTCGCAAACTCGAGGAGGATTTGAGTTACGCGTCGCATTTGAATTTACACGCGGTTATTATTCGGACGTATAGGCCGAGGTTCGACGACGATGTGAGAAGCGCTTTCGAGACGTTTGACGAAGCGGTGTCCTCGCGAGAGGAGAACGATATTGATAAGGTACGAGGAGACATGAATAGTTTTCGAGAGCACGCTTTAATGAAATGCGCGAGAGTGGTGAACGCGCACTTTGAAGATTCGATGGTGAATTCGACGAGAGTGTGGTTGGAATTTGATTCGGTCGATGACGATTCGTACGCGATTTGGCAAAAGTTTCGAGCGGCGTGTCACGGACACGAAAATTTAGGTATTTGCATACGAAACGCGGGGGTTTACGAGCCTGTGTTAGAGAAATCATCCGCGGCGAACCATTTAAACGGGTTAGATTTCGAAGGCGCAAGACGTGATAAGGAACGGGACGTGGCAAACGTTACGGGTCTTCTCGGAAAGATGTGCGCATACGAGATGGTGCCTCGAGATGACGCCAGTTGGGATTACTCAAAATGGTTCGCGGAGCCGGTGAAATGTGTGTGTGTGGATACGTTTTGTTTTACGCCGAACAAACACGCGTATCCCGTGTTACCGAAAAGAATGCAAGAGTTTCTTTCGGAGTGTTTCAAGCGAGACATACAGGTTATTTTAGCGTCTGGTGATGAGTACGTGAAGAATCCAAACGTGGATAAAGATACTCCCCTCGAAGATATACAATTTTACGAAAGTACTCGAGGTACGCATACTACTCAGTCGTCTTTAGAGTGGAGCACCGACTATCACCCCATGAAAGAATATTTCAGGTATATAGCGCACTTATTTGAAAACGTGCCACCCCTTTCTGAACAAGAAGTCATCGAACGCGATTACCGGGACAAAGTGCAAGCGCCTTTACAACCGTTGGCGGATAATTTAGAGAGCGCGACGTACGAAGTCTTCGAGAAGGACGATTCAAAATACGACGCTTACGAAGATGCCATCGAGTTAGCTTTGCTAGATATCAAAGATACCGTGAGTGATATCATTCGCGTTGCCGTCGTTGGTGCTGGCAGAGGACCACTCGTTAAAGCAACCATAAACGCCGCGGTAAAAGCCTCGGTCTCGAATCGATTGAAAGTATACGTGGTGGAGAAAAATCCGAACGCGGTGCACACTTTACGCCACCGAGCTCAAAGCGAAAACTGGGCCGCCGTGAATGCAGAAATTTTTCACAGCGATGGTCGCATATGGGAAGCTCCTGAGAAGTGCGACGTTCTCGTTTCGGAACTTTTAGGATCCTTCAGCGATAACGAACTCTCGCCGGAATGTTTAGATGGCGCGCAGCGGTGTTTGAAACCGGAAACAGGAATTTCCATACCGCAAGAGTATACGAGTTACCTCGCGCCAATGACGGGTGCTGCTGTCCATCAAGCATGTTCATCGACTGTTTCTCGCGATTTAGACTTGAAGGCAAAAGAAACTCCGCACGTGGTGAAGTTGTACCGACACCATCTCCTGGACGAAGCGCGAGAGGTGTTCACCTTCAAGCATCCGAGACGAATATCATCGAAGGAAAAGACAGGAAAAGCGTATTCTCGAAACGAGCGCCACGCTGTCATCACGTTCACTTTGAAGGACAAGTGTGCCACTCTCCACGGCTTCGCTGGCTATTTCGACGCGCTCCTTTACAAGAGCTCGCGAGCAAAAAAATCCGTCAACTGTTCCATCCATCTCCCGACGCACACGAGAAACAAAGACACGAACGAACTCATGTTCAGTTGGTTCCCGATCTTCTTTCCGATCGATATGCCTATCGACATGAGGTCTAAAGATCCTCAATTCCCGAATGAAATCATTTTACGCGTGTGGAGGTGCGTCAGCTCGAGCGCGGTGTGGTACGAGTGGCAGTGTGAATGTGGCGGGCAATCCACGCGAGTGTTCAACGCCAAAGGCAGAAGCTCCAAGGTTGGACTTTATTAACTTCACATCTAGATAGCAGAGAGAATAGCAAAGAAAAATGTCCTCGCAGAAAGCATCCATCTTTAGTAGTAGTATCGCCACGATTAAAAGAGCGAACACGTCTCGTCTCGCGTGCACGTCGTCCAAATCTTCTTCTCGCGATAACGCTAAACTTTCGCGCGCAAACTTCGTCCGCGTTTCCATTCCATCGATGCTCCTCCTCATTTCCCCTAACGCCGCGAACGCCGCGGAAGAGCTCATGAAACACAACGAACAAGCATCGACGTTTTACCAAGACTGGCCGAACGCGCAACCGTCGGATATCATAGCTTTTGTCACGCAAAAAGCAACGCGAGGCGATCCGAAATCAATCTTACACGCGATGGATGAATTTTGGTCGTTTTATCCGACGTACAACCTTGGGAAAGTAAAGCAAGAGATTTTACGAGACGTGGAAAGGGAGTGTAAACCAATTAAACTGATCGAGTTCGGGACGTTTTTAGGGTACTCGGCGATTGCCACCATGGACGAGAGCAGAGAGAATGGAACTTTAGAAGACCCGGAGTTTTTGTTGGTGTGCGTGGAAGCGGAGCCGTTACACGCGGAGGTTGCGGTGACGTTGTTAGAGTACGCCGGATTCGACGAGACGAAGGTGAAAGTCATCACCGGGAGCGCGAACGCGAGCGTACCGGAAGTGAAGAGGCTGTTGAAAGGACAGGTTGCAGATCAGGTGTTTATGGATCACTGTAAACCGTGTCTGAAACCGGATTTGGTGAGTTTAGAGGAAGCTGGGATGATTCAAAAAGGCACCGTGGTTATCGCCGACAACGTCATATACCCGGGAGCTCCAGATTTTCTGACGTATCTAGACGCGAACGGGTACACGACGGAGTTGAAAGAAGCACCGTTTGAATACGACCGTAGCGTGTGGGACAAATCGTGGACGAAAAAAGACGACGCGGTGAGCGTGAGCGTAAAGTTGTGATGATAATAATTATAGATTCAGTGGTATTTGATTGTATATTCCCAAATGTTGTTGTTGTTGTTGTTAGTGTTGTTTTAGTTAATTGCGCGGCGTGAGACGTCAAAAAAATGCTCACGTAGTCTGCCGCGCATCATTGTCAGCTATAGAAAGTGCGCGCGCTTTGCGGCTAAAAAAACAAGCGCAAGCTTTACTAAGTATTGTTATAATTGTTAGAAGTTGAATCCACCTTGCAGCGCGGCGCCACCACCGGCAGGAGGACCAAACGTAAACTGCGAACCGCTCGCGTCCATCCCCGGCGCTAAGTTTTGATCCTCTTCGTCCTCCAAGCCAAAGTACTGTTCGAGAATTCGCATTGCTTTTTCGTAAATGTCGTTGTTCGTGTGGTTTTGTAACGCTTCGATCTTCTCCAACCCATCCGCTTCGTCAATCAACGCCGCGAATAAGTTGCTCCCTTCCTCTTCCTTCGTTACCTCGCCAACTTTCAAAATGTTTTCCAAACCTTCCAACGCGACGGTGACGATTCTCGCGTCCGAGCACGAAATCAAATCGCACAACGGTTTGATGCACCCTTCGTTGACTAACAGGCGAGTCTGTTGGTGCGTCCCTCCGCTGGTAGCATTCGAAATAGCCCAGGCGGCTTCCTTTTTGATGTCGAATTCGGCGTGGCCGAGTAAATAAATCAGAGGCGGGATCAATTTGTCGTCGATGACGGCTTGAATTTGATCTTTGTTTCCGGCGGTGATGTTCGACACCGTCCAACACGCCTCTTTCTTGATGGATTTCTTGTGTTCTCCAGTCAACAAATCCAACAAGCACGGCAACGCTCTGCAATTGATGATTATTTGCGTTTGGTAATCGTCCCCGGTGACGATATTCCCAACCGTTCTCAACGCCGGAATCAAAACCGCGCCGGACTGCGAGGACAACAACTCCACTAACCTTCTGCACACGCCAGCTTCAATCACCGCTTGAATCTTATCGTTCACTCCATCGCTCAGATAACTCAACGCCCAGCACGCGTCGGTTAAGATTTCCTCGTCGGTTGAGTGAACCAACTTCGCCAACGCCGGCAACGCGTCCTTCAGCAACTCAAATTGCGGCTGCGGCTTCCCTCGGCAAAAGTTACTCAAAGTCCACGTCGCGTTTCTCAACATGGTCAATTTCGAGTGTTCGTTCAAATGCGACAACAACGGGTGCAAAGCGCCGTGTGACAACACCAAGTCTCTGCATTTGGTACTATCCCCGGCGATGTTCCCCAACGCCCACACCGCTTGCTCTCTCACGTCTTCGCTCGGCGAAGACAACAACTGCACAAAGATGGGCACCGCGCCAGAATTTATCACCGTCGCCGTATCCTCCGACGTCCCGCTCGCCACGTTCGTCAACGCCCACGCGGCTTCAAACTGCAACTGCGGGAAATCAACTCTCTGTAAAAACTCCACAAACTTCCCAACCACGCCAGTCGCCACGACCTCCTTAATCGGCGGGTTGCGCTCGATGGAGAGTAATTTACGAAATCGAGTCGTCGCGTCCAGTTGCACCGCGGGGTCCGGACTGTTCACTCCGTCCACCATTTGCGGAAGAGATTCCAACTGTGTTATATTATAGAAGAGTGAGTATACAGTCAGAATAGATGCACAGATGAGACGAACCAAAGCGACAAAAGAGGAATACGAAAAAAACAGGCGCTCTTTCGTCGCACGCGTAAAAATGTTGCACATCGAAGAGCGAGCGAGCGAGCGTAAAATATCTCAATTAAAGCCCCCTTTGCTTTGAAAAAACACAGACGAAGAGGCGAGATCTCCCTCTTCTTTCAACGCTCTTTCAAGCGGTGTGCTACACGAACAAGACGTACCTTTGCGTTCGTCCTTTGCTCGTGCGTCATGGCCGTCGAATCGCTCGCGTCGTTGAACACGTTCGGGTTAATCTCCGCGCCTCCAGAAGCGCCCCCGACGTTGATTCGTTTCTTCGCCATCGCTTCCTCTCGCTTCTCTTTCCGTATGGCGATCATCTGGTCCTCTCGTTTCCGTCGACTCTCCTCCGCGTCGGCGGACTTCTTGAAGGACTTTTTGCGAGAATCTTGACGAGACGCCGATGGACGCAACATCTTTAAAGCGGTGTGTGCTCTTCTTCTTCTCCTTTTAGAGCGCTAGACAAGCGGCGATGATGATGACGCGACAGATGGTCTGAAATGTGTGACGTTTTTGAACAGTTTTTGCCCGAAAAGAAGGGAGAAATTTTGAAGCACAAAAGGAGGAAAAATGTAGCCTTTTTACACGCGCTCTCGCTCTCGCTCTCGTTACTCTAATATCGCGCGAACGAATCGAATGCCTCTGCCGTGGTCGCTGTAGGAAATCGTGAGTTCGTATTGATGACGTTTATTGTTGCCTTCACACGACGACGTCTTCTTTTTCGTCGTCGTCCGGGAGACTTCCATGTGCGGGTACATGACCATCTCGCCTTCTTTTCGACCTCTCCTCGTTTCGATGTCGAGGAGTTTGTGGAACGGAGCGACGCCGTTTTTGTCCGAGTTAACGCCGTTGCTGATTTGAACGACGAGGTTACCTCGTTGACGGACTCTGTACGGGTGGTCGTTGTGCGCGAGGAGGATTTGCGTTTGGTGGCCGTGGCGGGTACTCCTTGAAGAAGAAGAAGAAGAAGGGATGGATATAGCGTGGAGCTTGGCGTTTGGCATTTTGAGGAACTCGTCTCGGTGGTGGTGTTGGCGGAGGTGATCGTGGTGGTGTTTAAGTGGTACCGTTGTCGCTCTCACTGGAAACGGTTTCCCCCACTCTGCCTTTTTCTCGTCGTACAAACTCGCGTACACTCTCGGTCGCGTCGCCCGGAAAAATTGGACGATTTTTCTATTCGACGAAACGATGGCACCTTCCAAAAGCCTGTCAATCTCTGGCGCTTTACGATGCGAGTCTTCGTGACGCACGGCGTGTGAGCCCAACGGATGCCAAGATTTCCCGTTATCTTTGGAGTGCAACGTTCTCGGTCCGTCCTTGGCTTGCATTTCTGAAGCGCACGCGCTCTTGATGCCGTTTGCGCCCACGCGAGGCTTTTGCGTCCAGTACGGAAGAAGAAGATGCGAGGGAGAAGAGGACGCGTTCGTTTCAGCGTTCCATAACTTTGATCGAATTGGAGGACTCGCGACAACTTTCGGCGAGTGTCCACCTTTTGTCGCGTCTCTCTCTTTCTCCTTTAATATCAATTTCGGTTTCGACCACGTCTTGCCGAAATCTTTCGACGTAGACTCGTAAAGGTTTCCCCCGGCGCGATATTCTTTCGCATCCACACTATTGCAACTATTTTTGTGCCTGCAAAAGAAACACGACTCACTTTGCGAGTAATACAGACGCAAAAGAGGTATTTTCTTTCTATTCTTTTCGTCCTCGACGTTTTCCTCGTCTTCATTTTCCTCTTTAAACAACGCGGGCCCCCACTGCGCTTGAACTTCCACGTCGTTCCTCTCGCTAAAGCTACTTTTACTCCCACCTTCTACAACTAACGCGTTCAACTTCTTCACGTTGTTTTCCGCAAAAGAGTCAAAAGTCTTCCCGCCATCTTCTGACCTCACCAAATAAATCCTCTGATTCGCCTGCCCTTCGCTTCGCCTCGCGCCTTGAAACGCCAAAACAACCAAAGCGCCGTGCGTCGCGTGCGTCGGCATGTGCGCGTATTGCATCGACGACGACGCTTTAAACGCCCACGTTTGCCTTGTTTTCGACGCTTTCGTAATTAATACATCATCATCGACGACATCTTGAGAAGTTAAAGGACAAGACGTTCCTTCGCCTTCAGCGCGCACTTCTCCTCCTCCTTTTCCTCCATCGCTCTCGTCATCTCTCTTCGACGATACAAAATCCTCCGAATCCTCTTCGTTCTCGTCAAAGTTGTCGTTCTTTTTCTCGAACGCGGTTTTGCCAAAACCATCTGGGCCGATTTCGTCTTCGTTCCCGTCGATCATCGTCATCCTTGTCTTTGTCAGATACCAATCCGAAAGCATTCCTGTGGAGGTTTTGACGCAGAAAAAGACCGCGACCGTCGTCGCGAGGAGCGCGGAAAGGAAGACGACGAGTCTTCGACCACCACCACCGGTGCGAAGAGGAGGAAAAAGACGTTCACTGCTCTTCTCGCTGTTCATGCTGATGCCGTCGTCTTTCCAAACGTGGCGCTCATTGCATTCGTCTTCTTCTCATCGCGCGTCGTCGTTGCTTCTCGTAATGGAGAAAACGTCTGACATTTCCCCTACTTGTTGTTCTCGCGTGTACGCGCGCAATTTATATATACACACATACTTTTTGCAAAATGTCCACCTTTTCCTGTACCGATGATGAGAGTAACAACAACAACGACGAAGATTTTCTAACGCTTTACGCGGACTACATGTCCCAGCCGTCCCGCGCGTGCGCGATGTTTATTCGGTACGAATTTAGTTAGGGGTGTTCGTCTCTCGTTTTTGTGTACTCCTTACGCGCTTTTGCGCGATGCATTGCACGCGCATTTCTCTCTCGTTACGTCACTCACGAAACGCAACTGTATATATGTGTAGGATCGTAAACCTTCCGGTGAAAATAGAACTCGTGAAACTCCACAAACGAGAACACAAATCTGAACCGTTTTTACGAGTCAACAAATTCGGGCAAGTGCCAGCGCTCGTGGAACGAACACAGAAAGGACGGGTAAAGTTCGTCCTGAGCGAAAGCTCGGCGATCTTGAAATACTTATCCGAAAAGTATCCTTCGATTGTTTCCGAGTCGAAAATGTACTCTGATGATTTAAGAGAGAAGGCGAAGATTTGGTCCGC
>Ga0115566_10003815_pt1 | contig 12101 bp, 16 predicted proteins | sample COGITO_mtgs_1204_3_FD_87173 | JGI IMG/M metagenome (GOLD analysis project Ga0115566, IMG submission 87173) | Pelagic marine microbial communities from North Sea - COGITO_mtgs_120405 | ecosystem: Environmental > Aquatic > Marine > Epipelagic | place: Germany:Helgoland, sampling site Kabeltonne...
ACAAAGTATTCAAGACAGAGCATTCTCAGATGTAGGTAGAACAGATGTTGATGTTTTTATGAAGGACTTAAACAGTTGGTTAGTTGGCTGTGAAGCAATATGGTGCCAAGGCCCACAGTTTGATATGGTAATATTAGAAGATCTATTTAAGAATTTTGATCATCATATGAATTGGTTTTATTGGCAAGTAATGGACTGTAGAACATTATTTAAAATGATGCCTGCAGATCCTCGTAAAGCAGTACAAGAAAATTTACATGATGCTCAGGCTGACGCACACTGGCAAGCAGTATGCGTTCAGCAATTTTATAAAGACTTTAACGTATTACCTAGATAATATATAAAGGGCATGTTCTAATGTCCCTCGTTTCATCATTAAGTCAAATTTATTGTAGTAATCAGATGCCGTGTGGGTTAATCTGGCTACTGCTCCTAATGGATTCGCCATATTTTTCTCCTATATGTGCATAACAAATTGCAAATGTTGAATAACTTTATCACTATAGTGAACTGTTACATTAATACAACATTTATGTTACAATCATGTTACAAAACTATTTATCTTTTTACCCAAAAAAGGCTTGACATATCTGAGTTTGGTGTTATACTATATGTATAGTTTAAATAATTAGGTAGGAGTAAATATGCAAACTTTAGTAATAAACACCCAGTACAGAGAGAACTATGCGGCTCATAACGTAGGTTATGAACATGGTGTTGATGAAGCACATTGGAAATTTAAGGGTGGTAGCACTTATTTTGTTACTGACTTAACTGAAGCCAATATCAACAGCATTGTTGCTAATGGTATTCCAACACTTTCTAAACTTATAGAATACAAAAACGAGGCTTTTGAAGAGTATATCATCGACTGGGAGATACGTGATCTTGGTAAAAATGGCGACGGTAAAGGACCAATTTGTGAAAGTTGGGAAATTGCTACTGAGTTCTATTATGAGAACAAGCAGTGGAAATGTCGTACCCATCACACCCCAGGCGATGAATCCTATTGGAACCCTGCTATTATAAGCAGAGCGGAACAATGGATACCTGGTGAGGGTAGTACTAGAAATGACTACCAGTGTCAGTATAAAACTGCTAATGGTTGGTTTGATCGTAATGATCCTCAACTTAAAACAGAAGTGGAGGCGGCGTAATGATTAAAGATAGAAATACAACCGTACTTTCTAAAGATGTTCAACCTACAGAAAGTTTAAAAAGGTTTATTAAAAGGTGTACTGGTGCTAAAATGACACCAGTAAAAGGGAACAACAATGCATTTTGGGTATCGGGTGACAAAAGAGGCGACTACTATGAGCAAAAATATTACAAAATAGTTTTTGGTCCAGTCACCCAAGTTTCTTACACACCTAATAGAAGTGAGAAATCAGGCTATGGTTTTGATATACAGACATCAGGCGACCTAAATGGTTGGCAGTTAATGGGCGAATATCGTAAAATGATAAAAGAAACCATGGAAAATTATAAAGAAAAGAATGCTTAAAAGGCTTGACAATATCTTAAAAAATGCTATACTATATGTATATTAAATAAACGGGAGTAATTAATATGACAAACTTAAACACAACAAACCAAAGCAAGGACAAAATTGTATCTGTACCAGGATATCATATTGGTAGTTTAACTTGCTATAATGCAAATGATGAAGATGGCGAAAGTGTCAATATCCAACTAACTAGTTTAGAAGAAATGTGGTATGGGCATGAAGAAAACATAGATCATCCAGAAGGTTCAGAATACCCAGTAAGTATAAATGTTCCTCACATGAAGGTGATGAGAGATAGAGTTATTGATAGTGTTTTAAATAGAACTGGTATTGATATTAGAGAGTTTGACAGTATTATACATGCTTCAACATCTCCTGGCAGAGATAAGCAAGGTAACATTATCGAACATGCTAATGAAAACATTATTAGGAACGTATAATGAATCCTTGGAATATCATACAAAAATTGGAATCTGATAACAGCAGACTTTTTAAAGAGTCTGTTGTTGCTGATCATATTGATAACGAAGAATTTGTTATGGGTGCCAAGTATGCACTTGACCCTCTTGTAACTTTTGGTGTACAACAAGTACCCTTTAGTGAAACTGATGGCAATGGTATTAGCAGTACATCTTTTTATGAAGTTGCTGACAAGTTAGTTAATAGAGAACTAACAGGACATGCGGCTCGTGATGCTATACAAGAGTTATGTGATACTGCTACTAATGAGCAATGGAACGATTGGTACAGACGAATACTTATTAAAGACTTTAGATGTGGTACAAGTGTAAAAACATTTAATGGTGTTAAAAAAGGTATTATTCCAGTATTTGGTTGTATGTTGGCACATGACGGAGCAAAACATCCTAAAAAGATTAAAGGCGAGTGTATGGTTGAATACAAATACGATGGCGTAAGAGTTATTGCTATTGTGCAAAATGGTGATGCTACTTTGTATTCACGTAATGGCAAATTACTTCCTAACTTTCCTCATATTGAAGAGGCACTAGGAAAGCCAGAGTTTGAAGGACTTGTATTTGATGGCGAGGTAATGAGCGAAGACTTCCAAACACTTATGAAACAGGTACATAGAAAAACTGGTGCTCAAACCGAGGACGCCTACTTGGCTGTGTTTGATATGCTTACCCTTGCAGAATTTAATGCAGGTGGTACAACTAAAAATGCTGAAGTAAGACGCGGCAGACTTATAGAATTAGACCATGCTAACTTACTTCCAGACAGCATTAGAATAGTTGATGCATATAGTGTAAACTTTGATACTGAAGAAGGCAGAGCAGAGTTTGATAAACTTAACAAAACTGCATTAGCAGAAGGTTATGAAGGACTTATGATTAAGCCAATAAGCGAAGGTTATAAGTGTAAACGTTCTCATGCTTGGTTAAAAGTAAAACCTTTTATTGAAGTTACACTTAAAGTAATTGCATTAGAAGAAGGCACAGGCAAAAACGAAGGCATGTTAGGTGCTCTTGTTGTTGAAGGTGAGGATGATGGTAAGTTTTTCCATGTAAATGTGGGTAGTGGACTTACTGATGACATGCGTAAGGATGTTTGGGCGGCACAGGATAGTGTTATTGGTCAACTTGTAGAGATCAGAGCTGATGCGGCAACACAATCACAAGATGCTGAAGATACTTGGAGCCTCAGGTTCCCAAGGTTTAAGACCTTTAGGGGTTTTGAACTAGGAGAAAAAATATAATGCAAACTTTAATAAATGCGGCCATAATAGGTCAAGCCATTTTAATATGGATTGTATGGATAGTAAGCCAGGCAATATAATGACTAAAAAGCAAAAGCAAAAAATTCATAATATAGTACAGAGTACATTAAAAATTGTAGGTTGTGCATTTTTATTCCTTGGTATGACTATGGCACTAGGAGTAAATCCTCACATGGAACTTACTTCTTACTTGCTGTTATTTGCTGGTACTCTAATGATAATAGTGCATAGTTTTAGAGATAACGATCACATGTATTTGTTAGTATCAAGTGCAGGATTTGTACTTGTTGGCGGCGCATTCTTAGACACAGAAACAGCAATAATGATAGCAAACAACTATGGTATTGCATTAACCGAAGAACAAGGTTGGTTTGCAAAATACGGTAAAGTGTTTGTAGAAATTATTAAAGCAGTTACATAATAAATAATACTGTGGGACAATATACTGATAAAATAAATGCTATAGCAGAAGATTTTGCTACAATAGATTTTTATGAAAAGTTATCTGCCTTAGAAGCTCGAAATGGAATGATGATAATACATTATAATCATGGTGGTAAAAAAATTACATTTAGCCGAGATTCAGAATACGAAGGAACATCAGGAAAAGCAGGAGATGAAATTACAATTCCTGCTATAGATAAAGATTACATCAGTCTTAAAGAAAAATATCAATCTGAAACCTGGGGAGCCCAATTAGGCAAATGGTGGAAAAAAATTACCAATAAAGAATATAATCCTAACACATGGTGGATTGACAACGATTAACTTTATGTTATACTAGAAGAAATTAAAAAATATGCAAGATAAAAAAAGAACAGAAGACGACCAGGTTAATATACAAGATGTTTGTAAACATTTAGACATCGGGAGATATGACTTAATAGAACTGTCAGCCTGGGTAGCCAGAGCAGAAAATTTAAGACCTGTAGAAGCATTAAAGAAATTATTAACTATTGAATCTTTAGAAGTTTATATTAAAGAACTTAAAGAAAAAATGGTTAAAGATGAGTTTAACAAAAAGTTTTGAGGAGCCCGTGTGGTATTTCGTAAACTGGGTATGGCAAAAATAGTGAAAAGTGTCGCAAACAACCACTCCATAGTAAAGTCCCAAAGTGTACCGCTCCTCATACCTATTTATCAATAGGGGGCTAATAACCTCGGGTAAGGGACAGGTTCACGAAACAACACCAGTCCACAATTTAGTACACGACATGAGTGTAGACTGTGAACCATCCCTCCAGATTTTTGCCGCATTCGTCTAGTGGTTAGGACACCGGGTTTTCATCTCGGCAACAGGAGTTCGATTCTCCTATGCGGTACCATCTCATAGGCTATAAATATATACATGATAGTAATCATATATCCTACTGGTACAAAACGAAGTATACATCTAAATCACTTTATTGTAGAAGCCGAAAAGGCTGATCCTGATTGTAAAGTTATTACAACAGATGAATTTAACAATACTTATTATAAAGAATGGCCAAATAATACTAAGTTTGTTATTAGAGTAGGTTCTCAATATATACACGAAATCATGCCTACATTAAATATAATGTGGCATAAAGGATTTACAATATTCCCTAATGTTCTTGCTATAAAACATTGTCTTAAAAAAGGTGGGTTTAGTGATCTTTGCAAACAAAACGATATTAAAATTCCTAAAAGTATTAGTTTTAGTAAAGATGATAATAAATTTGAACACTTTCCTTTTTGGGAATGGGGACAATGTGTAATAAAGCCTAGTATAGGTTCATTAGGAAGTGGTATATATTTTGTAGATGGACAAGACGTTGCAGATAAGATAAAAGAGATTTATATAACAAACGATGAATTTTATGAAGATTGTGATGTTGTAGTACAAGAACGCATTGTAAACAAAAAAGGTATTCCAGAAAGTATTAGGATATTTTGTTTTATGGGAGAACCCACATGTGGCATAACATTAACAAACTTGCCAGAACTACAAGATCAAGCAAGAGCAGATTTAAAAGTACAACCTGACATTTTATATGATGAGAAAGGAAATATTTTAGATAGCATAGGATATGATTTAGATTTTAATACTGTATCTAATGTAAATAAAGGAGGCATAGCAGGCCCTTATTTTCCAGACGATGATTTAAAAGAGCAATGTAGGAAAATTTGTAAAGCAACAGGTATAGAATTTACTAGTATTGATTTCGTACAAGACCAAGAAGGTAATTTTTATTGCTTGGAAGCCAATATTGCCCCTCATCTATTTAGAGCATTTACAATATATGGAGGTAAAATAAATCATCCCAGAATGATATTTGATTACCTTCTTGACAAATCTAATAAAGACAGTATAATATTATGATGAGTGTACTAATAAACGGAAGGATTAAACACAAGAAAAAAGTTGAAGATTTCGTTTATAATACTTTATTTGATCTTATGCCCAGACTTAAACGTGCTGTGTATATAGATATTGATGTGGTAAGAACATGTGATGCAGGTAACTCTGCATTATGTTGGGGCGACAATGAGGAAGTGCAGATAGAACTAGCACGTGAATGTAATGGTAAGAAATTTACTTTAGAGGAAATGATGTTACACTTAGCTCACGAATTAGTACATGCAAAACAATTTATTAGAGGGGAGTTACATCCTGGTTTAAAGAATTGGTGTAATGTAGACTACTCAGAAACATCATACAAAGACACCCCTTGGGAAAAGGAAGCATACTTACTCGAGGATGAAATTTTAAATAAACATTGGAAATAAAATGGCAAAAGCAAGTAGAAGAAAACAAAATAAATCACTTATTAATGGTACTGGTAGAAAAAGTACATCAATAGGTATGGGCGGTAGAGGACGTAAAGTAAAAATTGCTATGTCTACTATGAACAAAGGCAAAAAAAGATGTGTGAAAGCATATAGAGGTCAAGGCAAGTAATAAATATAGTTATGAAAACTACAGATAATTGGGTATGTAATTTAGTAGAGCCTAAGCATCCTGCTTTACATAAGCCTGCAGATATAGATCCTTTTACTGCACCTGAAGGCACAGATTGGGCTGAAAGAGAAGTAAAGATGTTTGAGCTTATGCATAATAGACATGGTATAGGGTTAGCAAGTCCGCAGATAGGCAATAGTTACAATATGTTTGTAATGCACTTAGAAGGTACAGGAGATGTAGGAGTATATAACCCTAAAATACTAGAGCATAGTGAAGAAATTATACAAATGGAAGAAGGTTGTTTAACTTTCCCATTATTATTTGTACACATAACTAGACCTGAAAAAGTAAAAGTTAGTTACACACTTTATGATGGCGTAACAGAAGTAGAAGGTTGGTTAGATGGAATAGATTCAAGATGTTTCCAACATGAATACGAGCATTTACAAGGTGGCCTTTTTATAAATCATGTTAGCGATTTTAAATTGCAGAGGGCAATGAAGAAACGTGAAAAATATCTCAAAGAAATTCAACGCAAAGTTAAAATATGATCAATTATCCATTTTGGGTAAATGACTTTGATAGAGTTAAGGATCATAGACTTACCCACCCAGACGTTGCTAAAATATTTGAGCAACCTGTAGCATTTTGGTATGGCGCCAAGAAGAACAAAAATGCTAATAAAAATTTAGATAAAAGTTTAAAAAGGCTTCTTAAAAGGACATTGCCTGGACTGCCTTACTTCGTGCTATACAACTTGCCTAACAGAGACATAGGGCAATACAGTAAAGGTGGTGCCACTACGGCAACTGAATACTTACTATTCTTACAGGAGTTCTGTTTGGGTATTAAAGAGCATAAGCCTATAATAATATATGAGCCTGATGCACTACCACATACCACTATTATGACGCCCACAGACGCTCAGTATCGCATTAATCTAATGAAGGAAGGTATAAACATACTAGCAGACGAAAGTGATGCATTAATATACATAGATGTAGGACATAGTAATTGGTTAAGCCCAGAACAAGCATCAGAACTAATTTCCAGTGTGTCTAACAACAATATAAGAGGGTTTAGTGTTAATGTTAGTAACTACAGAAGCACACAGGAAAGCATGAAATGGGCTTTAAAGGTATGTGAATATAACGATGACTGGAACTTTATTATAGATACCAGTCGTAATGGTAATGGCCCACATGGCAATGATTGGTGTAATCCTCCAGGCAGACATGTTGGTAAACTGCCTACATGTGATACTGGCGAGCCTAAATGTGATGCTTTTTTATGGGTAAAGATACCTGGTGAGTCAGATGGAAAAGGTAATGGTGGTCCCAGAGCTGGTAAATTTTGGCCTGAGATGGCTACTGAGTTAATTAAGGATATTAACTAACGCCGGAAGGATCTTCAACGTCAACTGTTTCTGGTTCCTGTGGCATATCCCCTCTTGGTGAATTTAGTTCAGCATCTAAATAATTTCTAGCACCGTCTAAATAATTTTGTGCCTTAACTATTTTAGCCTGCCACCAATGTGGGAAATCTGAATCAGGTAAATCTTTTAACATTTTGTGCATATCAATAGATGCTTTTCCTATAAGGTATAAGTTTTTCATCAACATACCTCTTTCGTTATCTACATGACCTATTGCTTGTTTTTCAACGTCGCCTTCACCAGTATCTGATTTATAATCAACACCAGGCTCTCCGTCTTCGTTTACTATTCCTGCTAATTTTTGTAATCTATCTATTTCGTTCATATTAGTATTTATCTAAATCGTTTATAATATTTTTTAAAGGTAGTAATCTTTGTAGCATTTTCCTGTTATGATTTAAATAGCCTAATACTTTAGGGCTATTAAGTATGTCCATTAAATCGTCTAAGCTCATATTTGCTATGTGATCTATTAAATGAAAGTCTCTTTTTAAACCTTCTGCATTTACCTTAACACGTCTTTTTTGCACATCAAATAAATCTGCAAATGTTTTGTACCCTAAGTCGTATAATCTATCATCCATATGAGGTATACCTAAATGTAAATAAGGCAAGCCATACCAAAAGTTTTTATAAGTCTTTTCTGATAGGAAATAATTATGCTCATGTTGTTTAGTATCTCCAAAAAAGGAATCGGGATCGTCTCTCCATGCTGTAGTCTCAACTACAATATTTAATGCTGTATTAAAAACATCATCATGTAATTTCCATTCATCTTCTCTCCATTCATTATCATAATTGATTGGAGTGATGTACTCATCAAACTGTATAGGAATATCTAAGTATATTAATGCAAATTTATCTGCATCAGTCCAGTCTCTATCTATGCCTTTACTATGCCAAGTATACAAAGACTTTTCATTATATTTTTTATATATAAAATATGCATGTACTAGTTTTCTCAAAAACCTAGCATTCTTTTGCATGAGGCCAAAATGCTTTTCTACCTTTCTCTCATTTATAGCAGGTGGTGTTCTGCCGTTTCGTATTTGATGTGCAACAAAACTGCTAGAGAACCCATCATAAGAAAATATTTCAAAGTTACAATCTATTAAATGCTTTCTATCTTTAAAGAAGGTATCAGCAAATCTGTCTGCTGGATTAAATGAAGTAATTATTTTTATACGATCTGCACTTATCTTTTCCATTATTTTTTCTAAAAAGTCGCAAAAAGGTGGGTTAACAAAGTCTTCTATAATACTGTCTAATACCAGTATGTTTTTATCATTTGCTAACACTAGATCTAAAACTTCTTGTACAAGCACATCATCTACATGTTCTTCTCTCTGGTTTCCTGCATAAAAGAATATCAAGCAAGGGTCGTTTGTATGATCTACAAACCGTGCATTTAAGTTATGGGATTCGTTAAAGAATTTTATGTGTCCAAACGTGGACTTATATTCTATTATATCAGGTGTGGACAGGAATTTATCATATATAGGTAGCATAAAGACTAACTGTTAGTGTATATTATCTAACTATTTAGTCCTGCTAACTGTTTAAGCTCTGCCATTGCGGCTTCTAAGGCTTTATGTGAATCATCTTCAATAGATTCTTCTGCATCACGGGGTTCCATTCCATCTGCGGCATCTTGACTAAGTTCATATGCGGCTGGCTCTAAAACTTCTTCTCTATACTTCTCAAAAGTTTCTTCGTAGTTATCTTTGTGTAGGAAGTCAGGAGCAATATGTTGTTGCATATCATCTATTAGATCCTCTTCTTTTTGTCCCACATAGTCCATAAGCTCATCGTCATCCATATCCCTTATTGAAGGTTCTGAGGGTTCTGATTCATTTACTGACTCTGAACAGCCACAACTTGCACATGCATGTAATATCATTCTTTGTTTACCACATTGAGGACATTCTTCATGATCGTCGTCTACGCCTTCATCTGTCTTATGTTTACCAATATATTTTTTGTATGCTGGTGAACCGTCGTCTCTAGGCTCGTCTTCAGCATCATTGTCATTTTGCATACTTTCCCAATCATCTGCAAACTCTGGATGTTCCTTAGCAAACTCTTCTTTGCTCATTTCGTTTGCGGCTTGGTGAATGTCAGACATTCTGCCTTCTTCTATTGATGGTTGATCAAACTGAATACTATCAAATATATCATCTATTTTCATGGCTGGTATTCCTATCTTAAGTAATGCGGCATCTACTTCTCCGTATATTTCAAAGTTATGCATAAATTTACCTGCTTTGTCTTTATCAGTAGCAGACATTTGATCAAATACTGCCATAGCAAATGCTGGGTCTGTATTTTGTTTTATTCTTATTTCTACATTTTCTAAATCTTTAGCATCAATAGTTTTCGCCGCAACATCTTTCCTTGTCTGCTGTAATTTTGCAATCCTGGCTTTGATTGCTTTGGACCTTCCTGCAGGAGACATTCTTTCTCTAGCATCTTTAGTAAGTTGTACCGCTTTACCGCCACCTCTTGCTATTAAACTGCCTACTTTTTTAAGGAAATTTTTACCATCTGATTGTGCAAACTTGGCTGTTGCACCTGCGGCATTGCCAATTGCTTTTGCGGCCGCTCCAACTCCACTTGCTATACCACTAGCGGCTTTGCCCATCATTGATGCTTTTTGATCTTTTTGTTTAGGGCTGTTGTCTATAACATTTACAACACCTGTTTTAGGTGCTTTAGGCTTTCCTGCCGCCATTGCTCCTATTTTTTCTCCCCATCCTGCTTCTAGTAGTCCTAACTCATCACTAGATAAGTCTTCAATAAATGCTTCAAAGTCTTCTTCACTTACATCTTCCAATAATTCTGAAAGTGTCATGTTTTCATCTAGGCCTTCTACAACGCCATAGTCTGATCTGATATCAGATAAGTCTAAACTTTCTTCTGCTGGCTCTTCTTCGTATTCTGTTTCATCACCAGCAACTAATTCCATTTCTTTAATTGCTTTCTTAACTAACTCCATTGCAAATCTTTTGTTATCATCGTCGAGGTCTGTTAAGTTTCCACCTTCTCTTTTTCCTAAAGTATGTATAATTTTATTTAGTTTCTCACTTGCGGCTAAACCATTATCGTCTGCAGGAGAAATTCTTTCATTTATTTCAGCAAGTAAATTTGCTGGACTTTTTAGTAATGCTTGTATAAACTGTTCTCTTTTAACTTCAGGATCGTTTGCATCAGCACCTTTTGGGAATCTGTTTGCAATACTATGAAATGCAGTACTTTTACTAGGTGGTGTAAATTCTAAGTCTTTTACTTCCACATTAGATTCAAATTCTACAGGTGCTGACTCATCAACATTAAGTCCTGCAAGTTTTTTAATTATGTTTAAATCTTCACTCATTTTATTTCCTGCTATTTTATTATATACAAGGTTGAATACATCTTCATGGTATTCTTTAAACTGCCTATCAAAAATTGATTTGGCTGACTCCCTGTCTGGGCTATCTTTTAATGCATTTCTAAATGCACTTGCACTTTCCACTTCACCTTGATCATCTTCAATATTAGGTACTTCAAATAAGTAACCTCGTTTATCCATTGTAAGTGGGTTATCTGCCATACTATTTATCATTTGATAGTACTTTGGTTCTATATCTCCAGTCTCTTTATTAGGCCTAATTTTCATATCTAAGCCAGTTTCAGGATCTATATTAGTCATTGCAAATCTAGTAGACATGTCTTTTTCACCTACAGCAAATATTACTACTGTATCACTATGATCAAAGTTCTTGTAAAAAGTATGTACATAAGGTTGACCTGCTTCTAAAACATTGTTAGGATCTATGCCTTGTGCTGTTGCAATGGCTTGTTTTTCCTTAAATGTAAAAGGTGAGTCTTCTGCTACTTTGTTTGATGTACCAATATATACTTGATAGTCCGGAAATTGCTTTTTAAGGTAATCGTATACTTTCACATGATGCGAAAGCATTGGTTGGAATCTTCCTGGATATATAACTACCTTATTCATAGTTACTATTTATCTTTCTGAGGGGTGCCAAACACCAATATCTCCTATCTCTATATGCTTAGGCTGTTCTATTACCCATTTAACTGTATTTGCTACATCTTCTGGGGATAACATGTTTACCTTATTTACTAATCTAGAAATTAAATCTGTATGTGTGTAACCTGGATTAATGTTTGTAATTCTACATTTTTTTGCTGTAAACAGTTGTTTGTCATATATTTCATTAGCAAGTTTAGTTTTAGCATCATTATAACCTTTACTACTTCTAAAATTTGTTGTAAGATGAGGCATGTTTGGATTGTATGGATAGTATTTGCTTTTGCTACCAATGTTTATAATAATCTTATATGGATTATCTTTCCATTGTTCAAAAAATAAATTAAATAAATTTAGTTGATCATCTGTATTCATTCTGTATGCATTATTAATAAATACGTCACAGCCAATACTAGCAGTAATAATTTTTTTGGGTTCTTTTATATTAAAGCCGTTACT
>Ga0115566_10003826_pt1 | contig 12071 bp, 10 predicted proteins | sample COGITO_mtgs_1204_3_FD_87173 | JGI IMG/M metagenome (GOLD analysis project Ga0115566, IMG submission 87173) | Pelagic marine microbial communities from North Sea - COGITO_mtgs_120405 | ecosystem: Environmental > Aquatic > Marine > Epipelagic | place: Germany:Helgoland, sampling site Kabeltonne...
ATTGACCATGTTAGAACATAGATTGTGTGGAGATGAATTTACGATTGCCGATCCATTTATTGAAACATTAGGATTAGAATCGTCTAGTAAAAATCGTGTTATTGTATCTTACTTTATAGCGATTGGATTTTTTATATTTTTCTTTCTTGTTTACTATTATCGATTTTATTTTGGTAAAGTAAAAAATATCTTATAATAATATCTTATAATAATATCTATATAGTGAAAACGAGTTAAACTTATAACTACATATTAGTATATAGTTATGTCAAACGATGAAGTTCCGTTAAATATTAAACATAAACAGGTTTTTTTAAATAGTTTTGGAGGGAAAGATAATTATGAAACAAAAAAAATAGATACAATTAATTCTTATTTGGAAAAAGAATCTTCAAATAATAAAAATGAATCATGGAATAAATTAGATAAAACAGGGAAAATTAAATTATTGAATATTTATGTAGATAGTATTATAGAGACACATCATTTAACCGCAAATGAAGTAGATGAATTGAAAAAATATTTGATTGATAGTTTGGATAAAAAAAAGCTTCAACATGTAAAGGATGTACATTGTGATAAAATTACCGGAAAAATAATCTCAATTCCGACATTGCATTTTAATGCGGGTGTTCGTAAATTTACTTTAAGGAGAGCAGAAAAACGTGTATCTACCTTGAAATCGCTTGGAAAGGGTAAAAAATCTCCTGTTTCTATTGTGAATAAAACATCCAATACACCTAATACAACTAGTGAATAATTATTTTTTAAATTGATATAAATATTTATATTTATTTATATGTAATATACGAATAAATATAAGATGAATTTTCATGACGATAAAACGAGTCTGGATGACTTATGCGAAACAACTTCAATATTAGTATATGAATGTGTTAGTTTAAATATAAAACACTATATTCAACCAAATTTTCATTCTCTTATTGTGAAAGATGTTCGTGAATTATTAGAAATGACATTTAAAGGAGCAGGTATAACTATAACAAACGAATGCATTGAGGAAATGATTGACGACAGAATAGCATTATATTATAAACATATTGCACCCCCACGTTCAAACGGAAACACATTTGTTCGTATTAAACCAAATTTTGAAAAAATGAATACAAAAATAGAATATTTACAGAATGTTCCTCAACCTGAACAGCGAACAACAGAGTGGTATGAATTTCGTTATAAACATTTGACTGCAAGTAATATTTGGAAAACATTTATAAGCGAAAGTAGCCGAAATCAGCTTATCTTTGAAAAATGTCAACCACTGAATACAGCAAAATATAGTAGCGGTCATGTATCATTAGAAACCCCAATGCACTGGGGTCAAAAATATGAACCTTTATCGGTTATGTTATATGAAAGTCTGTATAAAACAAAAGTAAGTGATTTTGGGTGTATTCCGCATAAAACAATTGAATTTTTAGCGGCATCGCCTGATGGTATCAACACAGATAAGTCATCGCTTCGTTATGGGCGTATGTTAGAAATTAAAAATATAGTCAATCGCGAGATTAATGGAAATCCGAAAATGGAATATTGGGTTCAAATGCAATTACAAATGGAAGTATGCGATTTAAATGGATGTGATTTTTTAGAAACACGTTTTAATGAATATATCGACATTACAGAGTTTGAAAATGATAAGGTCAGTGAACATAAAGGAATTATAATGTTGTTTATGAATGGGAATGGGCAGCCAATCTATGAATATGCTCCATTGGGTATTGTAAACCATAATGAAGATATGGAGAAATGGCAAGAAGATATTATGGAAAAACATAATCATTTAACGTGGATTAAAAACATTTATTGGAAATTAGACCAAGTTAGTTGTGTTTTGGTATTAAGAAATAAATTATGGTTTTCTTCGGCCTTGAAAGAATTAAAAGAAATATGGAATATTATTGAGGAAGAAAAGGTATCAGGAAATTATATGAATCGTGGTCCTAAAAAATCAACTCAATCGCGTATTAAAAAAAAGGGTAATGAGAACGATAATAATATAGAAATGTCATCAACCTGCTTTATAAATGTAAATGTAAATGTAAATGATGAATTAACATCTAATGAAATTAATGATAATTGAAATTAATGATAATTGAAATTAATGATAATTGAATTAATGATTTATAAAATAAAAATAAAAATAAAAATAAAAATGTAAAATATTATATATATTTTTTAATATAATATTATTATAACACAATTAAAATGTTAAAAATATTATTAACAATACTTGTTGGAAGTTGTGCTGGTTTTATTGGAGGGTCTACTGGGTTAGGTGGAACCTTTATTTTATTACCAGGATTGTTAATGTTAAATATTATATCAGATTATAAATTGGCAGTAGGAACTATTTTATTAGCTATGTTGCCGCCTATATCTATTTTAGCTACTCATAATTACTATAAGAGAGATAAAATCGATTATACCATAGCATTTTTTATATGTATATCTTATATTATCGCAGCAAAATATGGAGCAATTGTAAATAAATTATATACTGAACCTCAATTAAAATATTTTACAGCTTTTATATTATTTTCATTTTCTCTCTTCTTTTTTATTACTGCAAATAAAAAATATAATTAATAAAAGTTAACACGACGATGTTCGCCATTTAAATCTAATGGAACAAGATTTACAGGACCTTTCAAATCAAATAAAGGGTTATCATCTGTATATAATTCTTCATTCATTTCTCCTTTACATTTTCCTTCTTCATTCATCCATCCTTTATAATTTGTTTTATTAACTTCATTTGCTGGTAACAATTCAGGATCTTCATCTACTAAATATTGTCTATCAATGTCTTTTGACATGTCCATATCCATATTATTTATACGAGGAGGAGGTGATGAATCGCAATTGGATTTATCACATGAAGTTAAATGATCGGATGGTTCTTTTTGTAATGACGTTTTTTGTGTTATATACGTTCTTGGTTTATTTATAAGATATGCCAAATAAAATACAAGAAATATTAACAAAAATACAACAAACCATCTTATATTTTTCATAAACATATTAGTTACTTCCATTATCTTATATATTATATATAACAATTTAAACTTTTATCATTATAATTTAATAATAATAATATGGCATCAAATGAAGAACTTCATGTTATGAAGAGAAACGGACAAACAGAAACATTATCCTTTGATAAAATTTTAAAAAGAGTTAAATATTTGGGAACATCATCTACGCCAACATTAAATGTAAATTATAGTCATTTGGTAATGAAAGTTGTTGAGCAACTTTATGATAATATGCCAACCTATGTTATTGATGAATTGACTGCCGAGCAATGCGCTTCACAAATTACTAAACATTTGGATTATGGAATACTCGCTAGTCGCATTATTGTATCTAATAACCATAAAACAACTACCGAAAAATTCAGCGACGCAATGGACAAACTATATCATTTTTGTGATGTTCATGGTGTTCATAAACCATTAATTCATAAAGATATTTGGAATTTAAGTCAAGAACACGCAACGCTTTTAAATTCTTTAATAGATTATTCACGTGATTATTTGTTTGATTATTTTGGATTCAAAACATTAGAACGTGCTTATTTGATGAAAATTGGAAAACAAATCATTGAACGTCCGCAGCATATGTGGCTTCGTGTCGCATTAGGTATCCACGGCGGTGATATTGAGCGTGTAAAAGAAACGTATGAATTACTCTCTCTTAAATATTTTACTCACGCTACACCTACATTGTATAATGCAGGGACAAACCACCCACAACTTAGTTCATGCTATTTAGTTGGAATGGAAGATGATAGTGTTGATGGAATTTATAATACATTGAAAGATTGTGCTAAAATATCAAAATGGGCTGGTGGGATTGGATTACATGCGCACAATATTCGCGCATCAGGCACACATATTAATGGGACAAATGGAATCAGTAATGGGCTCGTTCCTATGCTACGTGTTTTCAATATGACTGCTCGTTATATTGACCAAGGCGGCAATAAACGTAACGGAAGCTTCGCTATTTATATGGAGCCTTGGCATGCAGATATCGAATCTTTCTTGGATATGAAAAAAAATCATGGCGACGAAGAAATGCGAGCGCGTGATTTATTTTATGGATTATGGATTCCTGATTTATTTATGGAAAAGGTTAAAAAGGACGAAGAATGGTCATTGTTTTGTCCTCATAAGTGTCCAGGATTGTCTGATTGTTATGGCGAAGAGTTCAAAAAATTATACAATCATTATTGCGATACTGGTAAAGCAAATAAGAAGATTAAAGCACGCACGTTATGGTTTAAAATTTTAGATAGTCAGATGGAAACAGGAACACCCTATTTACTTTATAAGGATGCGGCTAATAAGAAAAGTAACCAACAAAACCTTGGTGTTATTAAATCAAGCAATCTTTGTACTGAGATTATTGAATATAGCGACGCCGAACAAACCGCAGTTTGTAATTTAGCTAGCGTTGGTTTACCGCGTTTTGTTTTGCCCAATAAAACATTTGATTATGAAAAATTACATGAAGTTGTAAAGGTGATTACCCATAATTTAAATAAAATCATTGATGTGAATTTTTATCCTACCGAAAAAACAAGACTTAGTAATTTGCTTCATCGCCCTATTGGAATTGGTATTCAAGGACTAGCTGATGTATTTGCTATGATGGATATTGCATTCACTAGCGATAAAGCACGCGAAACCAATAAATTTATTTTTGAAACGATTTACCACGCTTCTGCCGAATGTTCAATGGAAATGGCACGTGAACGTTATCGCGGTATGTCTTTGTTAGCCTTAGATCAAACTCATTTGTTTTCGAAGGTTGATGTTGCTAATTTAGATAAATTTAGTAAATTAGATTCAGCTAGTCGTGATTATACAATTGAGGCTGAAAAAGATTTGATTGTTCAGAAATTGCTACCAATTCCAGCTGAATTGTACTATTTGAATGATACAAAAATGGGTGCTTATAGTTCCTTTGAAAATAGCCCAGCATCAAAAGGTCTTTTACAATTTGACATGTGGGGTGTAACACCACCAACGAATCGTTATGATTGGTCTGCTTTAAAAGAAGAAATTAAAACTTATGGAATGCGAAACTCGCTTCTTGTTGCGCCAATGCCTACTGCGTCCACTTCACAGATTTTGGGGAATAATGAATGTTTTGAACCTTTTACAAGTAATCTATATTCGCGACGCACAAATGCCGGTGAATTCGTTTTGCCTAATAAATATTTGATGAACGAACTCATTGACATGGGTTTATGGAATGAAAAGGTTAAAGATAATATTATTTTGAATAAAGGCAGTATTCAGCATATGACCGATGTATCAGACCATTTAAAAGAAAAATATAAAACAGTTTGGGAAATTCCGATGAAACATCTAATTGATATGGCAGCAGATAGAGCTCCATATATTTGTCAATCTCAAAGTTTGAATTTATGGTTAGAAGATCCTGAATATAAGACATTAACTTCAATGCATTTCTATGCTTGGGAAAAAGGCTTGAAAACAGGCATTTATTATTTGCGTCGAAAAGCAAAACATCAAGCACAGCAATTTACCATAAAACCACCGACAACTACACAAGCAGATGAAGATAAAAATAAAGAAGACCAAGAATGTGTTATGTGCTCGGGATAATACTATATTTTAAATATTATTAAAGATATTATTATTATTAATATTATTAGAAATAGAAATGGAAAAACCATATCGTTCAACCAATACACTTGATGCGTTTGATAAAAAATATACTGACATAATGAAAACGTATTTTGAGGAATTACCTTCCTTTTTGAAAGATGATTTTAATAAAATGACAGAGAATTTAATGCAAGATGAAATTGTTAGTAATTGGAAATTAATGGATGCTATTAAAGATTTTTATAAAGAAAAAAAGACACAATGTGATGAAATACGTCAATGGAAAAGGTTTGATGATATTTCTTATAATTGTCGTCCATGGCAGGATTAAAGTTTTACTTAATTTTGATTTTATTGAACGCAATACGAATTAAATAATGTGCGAAATACTAGTTTGACTTCGTCATCATTAACAATATCATACAAATCTGTGAGCTTTATGTATACGCGCAAACAAATCATTACATCGGCAATCGCATTGTGAGTGCCTTTTGGAGCAACACCAAATAGATGTGTATGAAGTTCGGTTAATGTGGGATATTTATTATATGTTTGGCCTGTCTTTTTATTGATGGCTGGAATTTTACAAATATTAATTGAATTTTTCATTGTACAGAATTCCTTGATTGGCTTTCTGTTTCGATAAAAACAGAACCCATTATTAATTTGATTTCGACAGCATTCTACAATAACCATTTTCTTGTCAAAGCTAATATTATGCGCAATAATAATATCAATCGTCTTTATCCATTCAAGAAAACAATTTAATGCTTCATTCATAGGAATGCCTTCATTCTCACTACGTTCGCGTGTGATTTTATGAACTGCGATACTTTCTGGAGAGATTTGAACCGATTCATCTAATTTAATAATTTTATCTGAATAATCTAGAATTTCTTTTGTTTCGGTATCAAATACAATGTAAGCAAGTTGAATAATGTGTGGCCATTTAGATGAATCCGTAAATGACGCATTATAATCAGTAGGGAGCCCGGTTGTTTCAGTATCAAATACAATGACCTTCATGATTGGGTAAGAGTGAGTTATAATGCTTTTAGAATTAAAATGATTGGCTTTCAATTTTATGTAATAAAAAATATGTATTTATGTAATAAAAAATATGTATTTATGTATTAAAAATAGTATAATTAATATATAAATGGGCACTACTGCTTCTAAACGCAATTTTAAAGGTAGTCCAAGTTATGCGGCTCCTCAAGCATTAACAGCAGATGAACAAAACCAAGGCGATAAAGGCGATAAAGGCGATAAAGGCGAGAAAGGCGATGAAGATAAACCAGCTGAGGATAACAAATCAAAGGAAGAATTAGGGAAATTAGAAATTATGAAATGGAAACCTTTTCTAATTGATATAGTTAAATTAGATAAAACAAAGGATTTTATATTACAAGATAGTATAAAAAAAGCAAATACTGAATTATATAAAAAAGGAATAAAAGTTGACCATAAACTTGTAACAGATTTTGTTAATGCTACTGACCAAAATATGGCAAATGATTTAGTTCTCTTTTTAGGAATTGATAACTCTCCACCACCTGTTAAAGATGTTAGTGGAGCTACTACTGATAGTACAACTGCTGGTGGTGGTGGCGGTGATCCTCCTGCTCCTGCCGCCGCCGAAGGTGCCGCTCCTGCCGCCGCCGAAGGTGCCGCTCCTGCTGCGCCTGATATTCAAGGCCAGATATTAGTTGATCCAAAAGGAAACCCTATTAAATTTGAACGCGAAAAAGCAGAAAGTATGGCAGATGGAGATGAAAACGCAAAACATTTAAAACCAGATGTCAGAGATGAAAATTTAAAACCGATGGTTCAATCAATCATTGATGCAACAGAACAAGCAAAAAAACACTTAGTGTTTAGAAAAATTCTTGCGGAATATGTTACTGAATCAGACAAATTTAAAGCTGAATTTAAAGACGAGAATATAAATGAAACTAAGGCTGAAATTAAAGCGGGAACAGAAGATGCAGCGACTGATGGAAAGGAAAAGAATAAAAATAAAGCAAATGATAATCAAAGTGATGGTGGACAAGAAGGTGGAGATAATAGCAGTATGAGCGGCGGTAGTTATAATAGCAGTATGAGCGGCGGTAGTTATAATAGCAGTATGAGCGGCGGTAGTTATAATAGCAGTATGAGCGGCGGTAGTGAGTATAGCGGAGGGGATAATTATAGTTTAGGTGGAGACAGCAATTATAGCGCTATGAGTGGCGGTAGTGAGTATAGCAATTATAGTGGAGGTAGAGTGGGAAGAATATGGAGAAATAGTGAAGAAAAAAAGGAAGATAAAATAAAAGATATACGAAAAAAAGAATATAAAAGTTTTAAAAAAGAAACCAAAGCTGAATTTAAAAGAAAACAGGATTTATTTTTTGGCGATATGATTGAATTTACAAAATTTATGGATGATGAAACAAATAGTAAAAATTTAATAAAATTAATTTATAGTGGTAAAATTCCAGGTAAATGGGTTGATAAAAGTCATGACACTAAAAATGCTGGTCCAAAAATCGAATTAGCACAAGCATTAGTTAAGGCTATAAACGAATACAATCCAGAAGGAGAAGCAGCACCAGCAGCACCAGAAGGAGAAGAAGGAGCAGCACCAGCAGAAGGAGAAGAAGGAGCAGCACCAGCAGAAGGAGCAGCAGCACCAGCAGAAGGAGAAGGAGAAGAAGCAGCAGGAGCAGCAGGAGGAGCCATACAAACCGGCGGAGCAGCAGCAGAAGCAATTGTAAAAAAACAACCACATAAACATAAAAAAAAGATGACACGCCGAAAGAATAAGAATAAGAATATCAATATTAGTATTAATATTGGTAATCAAAATGATACGAGTGATAGCGATACGAGTGATAGTGATAGTGATAGCGCTAGTGACAATGAAGAACAAGGAGAGAAGAAATATAAAAAGAAAAATAAGAGAAAGGGGAAATATACAATTAATCCTCAAAAAAATAATAAAACCACAAGACGTCGTAAAATTAAAGAGTAAATATTTTTATTATGAATACTAATATTTAAGCAAAATCACGGCAAATTCCAAAACTTTTTCTATGAAACTTGGTAATGCCGTGTTTTTTAATTCCATCCATATGATTCTTGGTGCCATATCCTTTATTCTTCAATAGGTCATAATGTTCAATCAAAATAGGTTGTTCAATACATAATTCCGCAATATAGTCATCACGCGCCACCTTAGCCAAAATTGATGCGGCTGCAATACACGTATAGACATTATCCCCACCTTCAATACAAACATAGGATAATGGGTTATGACTTTTATTATTGTAATATGACGTGAAATCATTACCATCTACAAGAAGCAAAATATCGCTATTGTTATAATTATCAACATTCTTCTTTTGTTCCAATTTTGTAATGACTTCGCCAATGGCTTGATGCATGGCTTTATGTGTAGCTCTACGAATATTTATATCATCAATCACTTTTTCGTCCGAGTAGCCGACCGCCCAAGCAATCGCGTGTTCTTTAATGTATTCAGCAACTTCACGTATTTTTTTCTCCGAATGAAATTTCTTACTATCTTTCATTAATGTGTGATTAAAATTATCACTATTTTTAGGTAAAACAACTGCGCCAGTATATACGCGTCCGAACATAGGTCCTCGCCCGGCTTCATCTACACCAATTTCCATAATAATATCATTATCTTTATCATTTTTTTCCTGATTTTGACAATAGGCAAATTTTAAAGGTTGTTGTGTTTTTCGTTCTCGTTTAATCTTAATATGCTCTGTCATTTTTATTGCCTTTTAATATACAAATAGTATAACTTATTAAATCAATTTTAATATTATTATTATTATTATTATTATTATTATTATTATTATTAATAATAATATTTTCCTATGATAATCTATATACTAATGAAAAAAAATAACACAATGATGAGTAAAATGAATAAAATGATGAAATCTGTAACTACTTCAGTAAAAACATCAAAGATTTTTAAAACATTTTATAATTGGTTTATTAAATTTGCAAAAATAATGCACATGAAACCTAAGATACTATCAGTTATTTTAGGCCTAATTGCTGTTATATTATTGTCATTGGGTTTAGGCGTAAGTAAAAAGGAAGGTTATACCTCAATGGAAGAAGCAGATGCAGAAAAGGAACGAATAAAACAAGAAATGTTTGATGCTATTGATAGTGTGATAATAGATGCTATTGAAAATGCAGAATTTAGAACTAAGTTAGCTAATTATCATGATAAGAAAATGAGTTATTTAACACAAGGAGATATTACTATTAATGAAAATGATGTAAATGCTGATGGTAATATATATAAACTTCGCGATGAATTATTTAATGCTACCGATAATACATTACCTCAATATGTAGATAATACTCCAGGAACAGAGCAAACCACAGATTTTTTAACTCAATATACTCTTATACAAACCATTGATAATCCTGTTACTACAGCAGATTTAGAAGCGTCTAGAAATATAGTGGAGACGCAAATTGGATTACATAGTGCTAATGGTCAAAGTACTTTGACCGCGGCATTTACGGCATATGATAAAAATATTGATGATGTTCATACGTATATTAATACGACTAGTCCTGGTGGTGCCACTACTGCTGCTGCCACTGATGCCGATACCGATCCTGATGCCGATGCCACTGCAGTTCCTGATGCTGCTGCCGTCACTGGTGATGAAAATGTTGCTCCGGGTGAATGGCAAACAAAATATGAAAATTTAATGGAAGAAATGGAACAAAAAACAGCCGATGCTACTTGGCGAGAAAAATATTTAGATGAGTTAAGCAAGAATATGGGTTCAGATATGGCCAATGCAGAAAAATGGAAGAAATTATATTTGAAAGAAATAAAGAAAATTAAGGACTATACGGATTATGCTAACTCACATAATTTACAATATCATGGCGCAAATCACGGACAAGCTCAAGCCCAAGCTCAATCACAATCACAAACACAACAATTTAATATTTTAACTGGAAGCACGAATGGCGCTGGCAATGGCGCTGGCAATGGCGCTGGCAATGGCATGACAGGCAATGTACCGCCAGGTGATGAAGATTTATATATGTTAAAATCGCGAATGGTGCCTCCTTCTTCGCCTGCTGGCGGAAATGCTACTACCAACCCTAGCCCTAATTCTGGCTCTGGCTCTGGCTCTTGTAATTGTGCTCCGGCACCCGTACCGCCTTGCCCCCCATGCGAACGTTGCCCTGAACCTGCGTTTGATTGTAAACGCGTTCCGAAATACAACAGCGCATCATCTAGTAAATATTTACCACTACCCGTTCTCGCCGATTTTAGTCAGTTTGGGATGTAATTTATATTAATTTTATAAAATATTTATATATTTTATAAATGAATGATAAAAGTTTAGATATGATAATACAAGATATTAAGTTTACTACTGCAAAAAATACCACAGTAAAGTTAAACAGTTCTGATTCTGCTTATTTAGATAATCTTTCTCATTTATTATCTGGGTTTTTAAAGAGAAATTTTAAAAACGCAAAATTAAATAAGGATGAATTTAAAAATTTAGTAAAAAATGTGTATGCAGATTTTAATGAAGCAAAACCTAAATCGCGTAGTGGTGGTAGTGGTAGTGGTAGTGGTAGTGGTAGTGGAAGTCGTAAAAGTAAATTGTTCGAACCTCGTTCTGTTACATTAAAAAAAAATGCCGCAAAAAGAGGAGAGAGAGAGAGACAGAAAAATTTACAAATGGTTCCAGTTTATGATGGTGATGAAGAATCTAGTAATACCAAAATTATCAATAAATCATCAAACAATATAACATCACAAGGGTGTAATAGAATGAGCTCATATGATATTAGAGTAATTGGTATTTTTGTAGTCGCTTGTATATTAATATATTTAGGTTATTCTGCGTTAGATGAAACAACAACATCGGTAATGGGTAGAGATATAGGAAGTGTTACCAGAGAGATATTAGTAGAAAATAGTATATATACAGTTCCCCAAAATGTTATAAGGTTAATAACAGATAGAATATCTGAACAATCAATGAATTTATTTAACACAGAATCTGCTGGAATATCAGCAAACATAGCAGCTAGTTGTTCTACAAACGCAGGTATAGTAAATACCCTTTTTAACACAAATACATATACTACATGCGTTGCAGCACAAACCACCACTGAATTAGCAAGAATAACAGCACAACAAACATATTATCTGACTACAACCTTAAATAGAACATTGTCTGGTGTAAGTAATGGATTAAATTTATTATATATTGGCTTAGGATTATTTGGTTCCAGTTCTAGTTATATTGCGGTTAGGTTAGGTATTAGAAAATTAAAATCTCAAAAATACTTAACAAATGGTAGTCCTCGTATGATAGAAGAAGTAGA
>Ga0115566_10003829_pt1 | contig 12070 bp, 12 predicted proteins | sample COGITO_mtgs_1204_3_FD_87173 | JGI IMG/M metagenome (GOLD analysis project Ga0115566, IMG submission 87173) | Pelagic marine microbial communities from North Sea - COGITO_mtgs_120405 | ecosystem: Environmental > Aquatic > Marine > Epipelagic | place: Germany:Helgoland, sampling site Kabeltonne...
CCAGGAGCTAACATATAGCCTAGTACTGCAGAAAAAACGACCAACCATGCTAGTCGCAATTTCATCAAGGCTGTGTAAGCAGAAACTTTACTTGAAAAACTCATTCTCTCAACCGTTATATTTACCTCCTCTTGATACATAAATCGAGCGCAAAAATAGTGAATTTTACCTTACATTACCTAGGAAAACAAAAAATCAATAGTCTTTATACTCATTCCAAATAAGTGAGGACACTCCTATTTGAAAAAGGGTTGTTGATTCGCTAATACCATTATATTTATCAACCCGATAAACAAACTGAGCGAATGCTCTAAGGTTCGTTTCCTTCATAAGCAAATAGGAAGCCTTTAAACTATTATACAATACTATATGGTTCTCTCCTTGCCCAATAGTGTGACCATAATCCTTATCTGGGTGGTCCGCGTCAACTTCTCTAGCTAAATAAGAATTAAACATATCTCCTCCATAGTTATTTGAAGAAGAATCTTTACCATATTCCAAGTAATTAAACTGCTCTTCGAAATACCATTTCCCTTTTTTATACCTTATGAAATTGGATAATTCGTAATAATTAGCTCCTACCGGATGAGCTAGTGATTGATTATTATGACCGTAATTTATCAAAGAAGTTTGATGAGAATAGGTAAATGGACGAACAAGGTTAAATTCAGATTGAACACCAAGGTTTTTTATTCCTAAAGCATCAAACGATTTAGCTCCAACTTGGACACCATATTTATTTGCCCACCATTTGTTACCAGCTTTCATCTCAATTAAATAGAATTCATCAAAGATTACTTGGCTATATAAAATGTTCTTCTTCTTAATTCTAAACTTAGCACTTGCCCCAATTAGCGAGTTATCTGACGAACCCATAGCAAATTCTGGTGCTCTGAAAAATATTGCAGGATTCATATAGCTAACATCAAAGCCTCTATTGTGCAAGGTGTCGGAACCTTGCCAAACAACTGTTTCAAATAATCCTAAATTGATCTCTTTTGTAACATTCCAACTTAAAAAGTGAGAGCTCGTAAATTTATTTCGATTACTCCCGGTTCTAAAATCGTTGTGCCATGAATATAAATTTACATACTTCACATTCCAAAAAGCACTTTCAATCCTTAAATAAGGATATGCTGCGGCATTATCCGATAAAAGCAACGAACGATAACCATCTCCCCAAAAATGCTTCCCTTTTCCTAATAAAAATGAAAAGTATTTATTCGCATCATACAACAACGAACCTTCCCAGTGATTTACATTCAAAATTTCAGCTCCTGGATTTGTCGCTCGTCCAACAGACGGGATTACTTCTTGACTGAAGAGAGAGGAGTCAATATAGCTAGGTTGATTACTCCCTACATATCTATAAAACCCATTAAACGTAAACTTGTCACCTATAAAACCTTTCAAATAAGCCCCTGCTCCATAATCCGTCAAGAATTCTGCTTTATTCTCAAGCTGAGCTGTTCCAAATGCCGATATTAAGGGAACAATAAACAACCCATTCTTTTTCGAGTAGCTGTTGTCAATTATTTTATTTAAAAAAAAGGTAGAGCTTTCTTTTTCAATGCTAATATTTCTCCTGCTTAAACTTGAGATTGTATAAGGCTTTATTGCTGTATGAAAATTACTGTCACTTTGGTTAATATCTGATTCGAGTTCAAAATCAAACGCTCGATTCATGTTAACCAATCCTCTTTGGGGAAATAACACGATAGGAATACAGGCAAATAATGCTGCTAAACTTATATTGATACGGAATTCCCTCATTTCTAAGTTAAATTATCAGCTTTCTTTACTTTTATTAAAAACGGAATCGCCATTAATATGAAAGCTATAGAAACTGCTACGATAAGACTTACTGTAGGGTTTTTTGGGTCAATAAGCACTATTGATACAACAACAATAATATTGTATAAATACAAAATCAAAACAGCTTTTGCATGATTTAATCCCAAAGCAATCAGCCGATGGTGAATATGGTTTCTATCTGCCAAAAAAGGTGAAACACCCTTTAATGCTCTAATTGTAAAAACGCGGATTGTATCAATAAGCGGATACACTAGAATGGACATCACTAAAACAGGCTTATTTACCGACGCCAACCAATTTGGAACAACAATGTTGGTTAATGTTTTTCCATTAATCAGTTCAGGAAGATTTATAACCCTTATCGCTAAAACACATATAATTGCGCCAACCACCAAAGACCCCGAATCGCCCATAAATATTCGAGCTGGGGAAAAGTTAAAGACTAAAAACCCAAGCAGAGCTCCGCACAACACAAATGCCAATAGTGCCAATGGGACATCTCCCCAAAACAAAAACACTACCCCAAAAAACCCAGAAATAATGACCCCAATACCACCTGCAAGGCCATCAATTCCATCAATTAAATTGAAAGCATTTACAATAACAATATAAACAAAAAGAGAAAGTAAATAGCTTTGCCATATTTCTAAACTTCTCAATCCAAAAATACCATGCATATTTTCAATTCGAATATCTGCCATTATCACCATAATAAAGCCGACAATTATATGTGCTCCCAGTTTTTTCATTGGAGCTGTTCCAATAATATCATCTTTAACACCAACAAAAAAAAGAAGAATTAATATTGCTATCAAATGCTTAAAGTTTGAAAGCATATTATCAATGTGATTGTACTCTTCCGGAAACCACAGAGAATATGAAAACACGATAGCCCCAAAAATAATTATCCCCCCAATGGTAGGAACGCTACGACTATGCAGTTTTCTGTCGTCTCCAGGTTCATCTACTAAGTGTTTTAGTTTAGCAACCTTGATTAGAGAGGGCGTAGCCAAAAGCACCACCAAAAATGATGTTATAAACCCTAAAAAAAGTATCTTATCTCCAACCATATTAAGCGATCTTATTAATCAAAGGTAAAACGAATTGCGAAATAGCCCAATTTCTTTATTCCAAATAGCCATATTATTGTTCATAGTAGAAGTTATTGAGTGCCGTCCGGATTCCAATTTGCCAAAACCATTCATTATTGCTCCAATTATCTCCACTTTCTGAACGGAAATAGGCATTTCCAAAAATTTGCATTCGCGTTTTAATATTTAAGTTTAAACCGAATTCGCCTCCAAGATAATTCCAGCTAATTTTTTCCGGGGCAACTGCAATTAAAATAGCATCATTTGGCAAGAATATGTTTTCTCCATGAATAGACCCGCCAAATCTTTCCTTTTGAGCATAAAAATATTTTGCAGTTGCAAAAAATCTATTCTTTTCAAAATGTGCCATAACCACCAACTCATTAAAAGACGCTCCCAGCGGATGCGCCAACTCTTGATTAGCGTGTGAATAACTTTGTATTATATTCTCACTAGACTTGGTAAATAAGTAGGGAACAGCACTGTTGTATTCTAGCATTAGCCAGCTATTTTTAGCCTTAAATAAATCGAACCATTTCCCCCCTATTTGAAAGCCTGTTTTAGAAAAATCATCCATTACAAACTGCCCATATATTTTGACATTTTCAATTGGAATAACATTCATGTTAATGCCAAAGACTACTTTATTTTCCTCGTTATTCGCATTTAATCCTGAACCGACTCCAATAACAGGGATGTAAAATGATGGATCAACAGGGACTTCTCCTATTGAATCTTCATACCTTCGGTAAATTATTCCTTCAAAAAAGCCTATTTCCAATTGCTTTTTCGGTTTAAATGAAAGGTAATGAAATGAGCCACTCTTTCTTTTAAACAATGCCTCAGGAGATGCAGATAACGGCATTCTTTCTAATGTCTGCAACCAAGCATTAACCGTTTTATAAAATAGCTTCCCGTTTAACAAATTGAGAGAAAACGATAGATATGGATAATTAAATGAATTGTCTGACAATAGCATTGACCTATACCCGTCGCCAATAAAATGCTTGCCTTGTCCAAACTGAATGTTAAGTTCTTCGATTGGGGAATAACTAATATATCCACTTGACATTCCTACATCATGACCTCTGCCTTTAAAAGTTTTTGATCTCCCTAAGCCAAAAGCTACTCCCCTTGCATCTCCAATGCTGTCTAAATATTCAGGATAATAGAACTGGTTTTCATAATATCTTGTCTCAAAGGAGAATTTTGAAGTAATGTTCCCAGAAACTCGCACACCTCTAGTATTCGTGAAAATTGAGGTAGTTGTGTCAGTATAATTAGTTCGACCAACACCAAAATTAAACAATGGGTCTGCTGTCAAAAAGACATCTTCCTCCTTAATATTTAATAAGTTTTCTTTGAATAATTTTAATGTAAATTCATAATAATAAACTCCCGTATCATTAAAAACTGCCGCATAAGAAGATGGAGAAATAAATGTTTGCTGAAACGGCTTAATCGCTGTGTGCACATTTTGCTTTGCTATCAAAATACGCTTTTCAATCTTTTGAGAAATCGAATAATTAATGGGAATGTTTTGTCTTTGCGAAAACCCACAGTTGCTTAATAAGACCAGAACACTTAGAACCAAAACATTCTTTTTAAAAGAAGCTTTATGGTCTAAATTCTTCATAAAAACAACTGGTTATCAAGTACGTTTTTATACACCTTTTTTATTCCGGCCTCTAATTCGATTTGATGTTTCCACCCTAAACCATGCAATTTATCCATACTGAGAAGTTTTCTTGGAGTGCCATCGGGCTTAGAAGTGTCAAAAGTTAATTCCCCTTCAAACCCAACTACTTTTTTAATAGTTAAGGCCAGATCTTTAATTGATATGTCTTCTCCACACCCTATATTAACTAATTCTTTCTCGTTATAGTTCTGTAATAAGAAAAAACAAGCTGAAGCCAAATCTTCTACATGTAAAAACTCTCTTTTTGGAGAACCTGTTCCCCAAATTTCAACCGTGTTAGTGCCTTCCTGTTTTGCTGTATGGAACTTTCTTAATAAAGCGGGTAACACGTGTGAATTATTTAGATCATAATTATCATTTGGCCCATACAAATTTGTAGGCATTGCAGATATAAAATTGCACCCATACTGATCTCGATAGGTTTCACACAATTTAATCCCTGCAATTTTTGCTATTGCATAAGGCTCGTTTGTTGGCTCTAACTCCCCTGTCAACAAATATTCCTCTTTCAGCGGTTGATCAGCCATTTTTGGGTAGATACAAGAGGAGCCTAAAAACAACAATTTTTCTGCCTTGTTTTTATATGCAGCATGGATAATGTTTGACTCTATCATGAGGTTATCATACAAAAACTCTGCTCGATAAACATTGTTAGCGTGAATTCCTCCAACTTTGGCCGCCGCTAAAACAACAATGTCTGGTTTTTCAGCTTCGAAAAAATCATTTACAGCTTGTTGATTTCTTAAATCAAGTTCGGTAGATGTACGGACAACAATATTGTTAAACCCTTCAGAATTTAACTTCCTGATGATTGCGGAACCTACCATTCCTCGGTGCCCTGCGACATATATTTTTGATTCTGATTTCATAAAGTATCTTACTCAAAATAATTCATTGTTTGATACCCACCTTCTCTTAAGTATTTATCCTTTTGAAATAGCTTTAAGTCTGACTGCATCATATCTTTTACCAAAGCTGCTAAGTCATACTGGTGTTTCCATCCTAATTCAGTATTGGCTTTTGTTGGATCTCCGATTAACAAGTCAACCTCGGTTGGTCTAAAATATTTTGGATCCACCTCAACTACAACTTCGTTCGTTGTTGTATTAATTCCCTTTTCCTTAACTCCTTCTCCTTCCCATTTTAATGTTATTCCAATCTCTGCAAATGAAAGCTCCACAAAATGACGAACCGTATTTGCAACTCCTGTTGCCAAAACAAAGTCATCAGCAACATCTTGTTGCAGCATTAGCCACATTCCTTCAATATAATCTTTTGCATGCCCCCAATCTCTTTTAGCATCTAGGTTACCCAAGTAGATCTTTTTCTGTAATCCATGTGAAATTTTTGCAACAGCTCGTGTTATTTTACGCGTTACAAAAGTTTCTCCACGAATTGGACTTTCATGGTTAAATAAAATCCCGTTACAAGCATACATACCATAAGCTTCACGGTAATTTTTCACTATCCAAAAACCATATAATTTCGCAACAGCATAGGGACTTCTAGGGTAAAAAGGGGTAGTTTCAGATTGAGGAACTTCCTGCACTTTACCATATAACTCAGAAGTAGAAGCTTGATAAAACCTAGTCTTTTTAACCAAACCTAATATTCTAATCGCTTCCAATATCCTGAGTGTCCCTAATGAATCGCAATTTGCTGTATATTCTGGCATTTCAAAAGAAACTTGTACATGCGACTGGGCCGCCAAGTTGTAAATTTCATCTGGCTGAACTTCTTGAATAATTCTAATTAAATTGGTTGAATCCGTTAAATCGCCATAATGCAGCTTTAACCGTACATCGTTCTCGTGTAAATCTTGATATAGATGGTCAATTCTATCTGTATTAAACATAGAAGCCCGCCTTTTTATTCCATGGACCTCGTATCCTTTTTTTAGCAGAAACTCTGCTAAATATGCTCCGTCTTGGCCTGTAATTCCTGTAATTAATGCTACTTTCATTTAAAAATATTCTTATTTGCTCAAAGTTAACATTACCAACCTACTATACAATAGATTTATTGATGATTGTCTTGTTACTTATTTAACTAAAAACCAATTATTCAATAGATCTTCTCTATTATATACCATCTCTTTTTTAGTTTTATAATCGATAAATTGTTTCCCTGCATATTTTGCAATCGCATGACCCGCGGCGGTATCCCACTCCATAGTAGGTGCAAACCTTGGGTACTCATCGGCTACGCCTTCTGCAACTAAACATATTTTTAATGAGCTCCCCATAGAAACGACTTCTATTTCCCCGTGCTCTTCTGATAATTCATTAAAGTACGCTTCCGTTTCTAGACTTTTGTGAGAACGACTTCCTACGGCAACATATTTCTCTTTTGTAATTTGACGAGGTAGCTTTTCTAATTCTCCATTCTCAATTTTAAAAGACCCTATTTCTTGATGACCGTAATAAAGCCATTCTTTAACAGGCACATAGATAACTCCCAAAATAGGAACTCCATCCTTAATCAATGCTATATTGACAGTAAACTCGCCATTTCGTTTGATAAATTCTTTTGTTCCATCTAAAGGATCTACAATCCATAAGTACTCCCAATCCTTTCTTTCTGAATAGTCAATACTTCTTCCTTCTTCGCTTAAAATCGGAATATTTGTTTCTTTAAGGATTTCTTCAATAACCGCATTGGCGTTTTTATCCGCTTGCGTCAAGGGACTATTATCGTCTTTTTCTTCAACAGAGAAATCCGTGTCGTAAATTTTTAAAATCTCCTCTCCGCCTTTTAAAGCAGCCTCTTTAACTATCTCCAATAACTTATTTAAGTTCATCTGTGTCTATTTTATCATGATGCCGATTTTTTATCCCAAAATTAGAATTATACCATACGCGCTCGTGAAAATAATAAAACACCATTTTTATTGCCGATTCTGCAACAGCTATTCCAGTGGCTTTTTCAACCGCCTTTTCATCATCCTGAAAAAAGAACAAAGCCAATAAAAAGGTTGTGCCCGAGGCTATTATTCTCCAAGTGATGGTTTTAACAATATGTCTTTTTCTAGAAACTTCAACTTTCATTATTCTTAATTAGGAAACAAACATACAGCGCATTGGTTAATAATTACTCTCTAAATCCGTTTTAATTTTATCCGCTACTCGAAACGAGTTCGCGTAAATAGAAAAAGTATATGTAACACTCCCCCCAGTTGGCATAAAACTACCATCAGAGATGTATAGATTTTCCACCTCATGGGCCTTACAGTTTTTATCCAAAACGGAGGTTTTTGGGTCATCTCCAAAACGACAACCACCAGCTTGAAGGTTTGCTGGAGGTGAATTTCCAATTCCAGTGCTAACGTTCTTCATTCCAATTTCTTTGAAAAGTAGTTCCGTTTTATCAGCCAAATACCTAGCAACTTTATTGTCATGGTCATGATGTCCTGCCCAAATTTTCGCAACGGGGTCGCCCCATTTATCTTTTACCTCATCGTCAAGAGTTATGTAGCATTTGTCATTCGGCAACCAATCAACAAATATTTCAAATTTCAACTTACGCTGTTTTGTGAAATAGTCAAAAAGCCTTTTTTTTAATGCTGCCCCATATAAAAGCCTTCCGCCGGACGTCTTTTTTAGTTTAATAGCTTTTGTAATTCCATTTGCATGCTCAGAAACAAAATCAATTGTACCACCTTTTACTCTTCCTAATTCAGGGTGATCTATTTCATACCATTGTTGAATTGCTCTATTAATAAACAATCCTGGAGTGTCTAATGCTTCAGCATCTTCTTTGTTCAGGTCTGAATAATACATTTGTCCAGAACCAACTCCTCCACTGGAATAAACCATATTCTTTCCTACCTGGCCAGAATTGTTGGCTACTCCATTTGGAAACTCCGTGTTCTTACTCATCAATAATAAGCGAGATGTTTCAACAGCTTGGGCAGCAACAACAAAAATAGTTGCTTCTATATATTGTTTTTCGTCATTAATATCATAGAAATTTGCTTTTATAATTCTGCCATCTCCGTTCGTTTCTAAATGAAATACTTTTGAGTTTGGTAAAATTTTGCAGTTTCCTGTTTTAACAGCTTCCCTTATAAGAGCTACTCGCGAACTGCTCTTAGCATCAGAAGAGCACCCGTAACTACCACAGAAATTCGAATAATAACATGAGTTTCTTCCTTCTTTCGGCTCTGATATTATTCCCCTTGGGGTGGGAAATATTTCATACTTCAATTTCTCTGCTCCTTTATCAAGCCAAGAAGAAAAAATATTTTCTTGCAAAGGAGGAAAAGGAAAATCAGGTGTTGAACGCGGCTCCAAAAAAGAATGGTTTACCACCTTTCCAGACACCCCAACTATTCTTTCTGTTTTTTCGTAATACAATTCTAAATCCTCATAATTAATGGGCCAATCAACAACATTTGCCCCTTCAATTGGACCATATTTAGAAAGTAAATTAAAATCTACTGGCTTTAGGCGATGAAAATATGCACTCATAAAATTGGAAGAACCACCAACACAGTTTCCATTCCAAAAACTTCTGCCAGAATCATATGTAGAACGTTTCATCCATTTACCTTCCTTGTTCTTTTTAACCACAGTATGGCACTCGTCTTTCAGCGCGGGCCTGAATGAATCACGACGCGTCGCGGTCATTTCATCTTTGTTAAAGTCTTCCGTTTTTGCCCAAGGGCCTTTTTCGAGCACAACAACATTGTACCCAGCTTTCGACAACTCATATATAACAGGACCAGCTCCTGCTCCACTTCCTATAACGCAAACATCATACTTCATTCATCGTTGTATATATAGTTGGGTAAATGTTTTGCTTATTAGGCCGAGGTGTTCCTGGATTATGATTTAACCACGTCCAGCCAATATTATTAGGGTTAACGCCATATAAAGGATCTAATAGTAACGCTTCAAAAATTAATGTTAGCATTCTACTACCCCACCTTTTGGGAGCCTTCTCTTCAAAAAACAGCTCTAAAAGATCCTCTTGTCGGTCCATGCTTAATAAATCGTAGGAAACTTTATGAGTTTCTTTAGAGAGCAGGTTTAATCCCTCAAGATGCTCAACAATAAAATCCTTTTCTCTTTGTGGCTCTCTTACGTCATTTAATACATAAACAATCCATTTATCTGCATTTACCTCGAGAGCTGAAGGGCCATTCCCTTCTTTTGGAAATAATACTAATTGTAACGCTTGCAATACTTTTAATTGTTCTGGAGATAAGGGAGTACAATCAAAAAATTCTGGATCTTCTTTGGTTTCGCAACTTGTTAGAAAAGGGATGTTTGCAGCAACACCCAAAACAAGCAGAGATTTAAGAAAATCCTTGCGAGAGATTTCCCATTTGTAATCTTCAATAATATCTTCTTGATCCTTTATCACTTTACAATAATACAAATACTAAAAATGAAAGCCTTTATGCTTTTCTTTTTACTTTGCTTTTATTTAAACATCGACGTTTTAAATACTGACGCTATTTACAAGATCCTACGGTTCAATTCCCGCGCGAAGAATTTCCGGAACTCTTATGTCAATAAAAACCAAGAAGGCATTCTATCCATCCGTGGAAAACGTAAAACATCCATAATTCCACAATCGTCAATGAAATTGTTATTGAAATACTTACCTTTATGCCTAATCAAACTTATTTCAGCATGAAAAAAATAGGACTACTTATTCTTCTAATTGTATCAGGGTCAATTATTAGCGCTCAAAAAAACGTAAGTAAATTAAGGTATTCTCCTGTTCCGGTGGTAGGTGATGATATTACAAAAGGAATCATGGAATTATTTAATGGTGTGATAAGTTTTTCGCAGGAAAGAAAATTAAATGAAAGAATGTCGCTTCAAGCAACCTTTAGATATCTTCCAACAAAGACTAATGGGATTTTAGATAGTATTACTACAGTAGAGTACAATGATGAAGATTATAATCCATGGAGTGAACCTACATTTTCAGGACTAGGAGCCTTTTTCGATTTAAAAATTTACGGCAAAGAAAAGGGAGCTATGAATGGATTTTATTGGGGGCCATATTTACATACAATGACGTATCAACTTCAATCAAAAAGAGATTATTTAGAAGAATATAATAGTAATGGTGTGCTTTTTTATGGAGAAGCTCAAACTAGGTATAAAATGTCAAACCTTGGGGTTGGTATTCAAATTGGGACACAAAAAATCTGGGAGAATGGTTTAACGTTAGATTGGACTATTTTAGGAATTGGATTAAACGGGGTTCTTGTTTCAGCTGAGATTGATGTTGAAAATACTTCAGAAAATTTTGACTTTAGAGATTATGAGGAGGATATAACTAATGATGCAGATTTTTTCATTAACAACCCTAGCATAGAGATAGAAAAAGAAAGTGTGAAGTTTTCATCTAAGCGTTATTTCAATATACGCGAATTTTCGAAAGAAAATTTACCATTTATCAACTTTAGAATGGGACTTTCTTTAGGTTTTGGTTATGGCAAATAGCTATATAAAGATAGCTTAAGCCAACATAAACATTGATCTTTTAGTATTGAATCACTTATGGTATGTATTATAAAAGTGTTGAAATAATACGAATAGTAAAAATGATAGCATAAAAAAAGCCGTTCCTAAGGAACAGCTTTTTAAATACATCTAAATATTTCTTAGTGAGCAGCTTCTTCTCCACCTTCGCAAGTAGCTTCAGCTTCTTCTCCACCTTCACAAGTAGCCTCTGCATCTTCCCCACCTTCGCAAGTAGCAGTAGAATCTGGAGCAACTTCTTCTGGAGCAGCTTCTTCTGGAGCAGCTTCTTCTGGAGCAGCAACAGCTTCTTCATTATGAGCAGCAGCGTCAGTATGAGCATCAGCTTCAGCAGCGCCTCCACAACTAGTCATTGCAAATGTAGTTCCTAAAGCTAACATAAGAGCAACACTTAATTTTTTTAAATTTTTCATGATTTGATTTTTTTATGGTTTTATTTTTTTTTATTCATAGGGAAATCATAAAAATTTCGTCCATGAGCGCGCTAAAGTAGTATAATATTTCTAAATAAAACATTTTTCAACTAAAAACCTTTCTAAAATGCTTTCTAATAACCACTTCCCGCTGCTCCAATTTTTTCAATTGGGTGCCAAGTTGTCTTGGTTTCTTGTAAGCTAGATATGAGATATGGGCTCTCGTATTTATCACTTACATACCCCCCCCCATCTCTTATTATCACTCGCTTTAGGTTGTCAACAGCAGCTTCATGAATCGATTTTATTTCAGTTGAATTATCTCCGCAATAAATAAGTGCATTGACATCCATATGAGTTGCAAAATGCAGAATTAATTCTTTTCTGTTTCCAGTCAATATATTTATTACTCCTCCTGGAACATCCGATGTTGAGAGCACTTCTGCAAGTGTAACTGAACAAAGTGGTTTGTTTTCTGACGCTAAAACAACACATGTATTACCTCCTGCAATTGTTGGAGCAATTTGAGAAATCAACCCTAACAATCCA
>Ga0115566_10003841_pt1 | contig 12053 bp, 12 predicted proteins | sample COGITO_mtgs_1204_3_FD_87173 | JGI IMG/M metagenome (GOLD analysis project Ga0115566, IMG submission 87173) | Pelagic marine microbial communities from North Sea - COGITO_mtgs_120405 | ecosystem: Environmental > Aquatic > Marine > Epipelagic | place: Germany:Helgoland, sampling site Kabeltonne...
GCATGGATCCCATGGGTGGCATGGGTGGCATGGGCGGCATGGGTGGAATGCCTGGCATGGGCGGAATGGGTGGCATGGGCGGAATGCCTGGCATGATGTAAACCGCGTTCCTAGAGGCCGTGATTGCACGGCCTCTGATTCGTTCTTTCAAAACAAACAAAAAATAAAACACAAAGGATATTACAAATGGCAAAAATTCGACCCCTCGATGACCGAATCGTTGTTGAACCAGTTGAAGCTGAAGAAATGACTGCTGGCGGAATCGTACTTCCCGATTCAGCTCAGGAAAAACCGCAACGCGGCAAGATTATCGCTTGTGGGCCTGGAAGGCTTTTGGACAGTGGCGAGCGTGGTTCACTTTCTGTCGGCGTTGGCGACGAAGTGATCTATGGAAAGTATGGCGGAACCGAAATCGAAGTAGACGGTGCCGAAGTTAAGATTCTTCGTGAGAGTGATATTCTCGCAAAGGTTGTTTGATAAGCGTTGTTAGCTTCAATGGGTGAATCGCCTACCGATTGACCCCCTCCGATACTTCAAATTCAAAATAACAAAGGTAATTCAATGGCAAAACAATTGCTTTTTGATGATAATGCTCGCCAGCGAATGTTGGCCGGGATTAATAAATTGGCGGACGCCGTTGCGACGACGATGGGTCCTACTGGGCGCAATGTGATTATCAATAAATCATTTGGTGGTCCGACTGTAACTAAAGACGGCGTGACTGTCGCAAAAGAAATCGAGTTGGAAGACCGCTTTGAAAACATGGGCGCAAAGCTTGTGGTTGAAGTGGCTCAGAAGACCTCTGATTTGGCTGGTGATGGAACCACAACTGCAACTGTTTTGGCACGTGCGATTTTCAAGCAAGGGCTGAAAAACGTTGTCGCAGGTTGCAATCCAACGGCAGTTCGACGTGGAATCGATAAGGCTGTTGCTGCGGCGACTGAGCATTTGGTTTCGATGAAGAAAGATATCTCCAAGAAAGAGCAGGTTGCTCAGGTTGGTGCGATCTCTGCCAACAACGACATGGAGATTGGCGAAATGCTCGCCGAGGCACTTCATCGCGTTGGACAAGATGGTGTGATCACTGTCGAAGAGGGTAAAACGACGGAAACCAAAGTCGATTACGTTGATGGTATGCAGTTCGACAAGGGCTATGTATCACCTTACTTCATCAACGATCCAGGCTCGATGGAATGCTACCTCGAAAATGCTTTGATTCTTCTGTATGAGAAGAAGATCAGTAACCTTCGTGATTTGGTTCCAATCCTTGAAAAAGTAGGGCAATCTGGTCAGCCACTTCTGATTATTGCGGAAGATGTCGATGCCGAAGCATTAACGCTTTTGGTTGTGAACAAGCTTCGCGGCACGTTGAATGTTTGTGCTGTGAAGGCACCAGGTTTTGGTGATCGTCGCAAGGCAATGCTTGGCGATATTGCTACATTGACTGGCGGTACTTTGATCTCTGAGGATCTAGGTATCAGTCTGGAGAATTTATCGGTTGATCATCTTGGTAAAGCCAAGAAAGTCAGTGTCGATAAAAACAACACGACGATCGTAGAAGGTGCTGGTAAGCCTGCGGATCGTGAAGCTCGAGTTGCTCAAATTCGTAAGCAGATCGAACAGACCGATAGCGATTACGACAAGGAAAAGTACCAAGAACGCTTGGCTAAACTTTCTGGTGGCGTTGCGGTTATTTCTGTTGGTGCAGAGACCGAAGCCGACATGAAGCAGAAAAAAGCACGTATCGAAGATGCTCTGCATGCGACTCGCGCAGCTGTTGAAGAAGGAATTCTTCCTGGCGGTGGCGTGGCGTTGCTTCGGTGCAAATCGGCTGTTGAAGGCATTCGCAAAGCTGCCAAAGGCGACGAGCGAGTTGGCGTCGACATTGTTCTCGGTGCTTTGGATGCTCCACTTCGTCAAATCGTTGACAATGGTGGCCTGGATGGTTCGGTTGTGGCAGACGAAATTTCCGAAAAGGCTGATTCATACGGCTTTAATGCGAACACCGGCGAGTACGGTGATTTGTTGAAAGCAGGCGTGATTGATCCGGTTAAAGTTGTTCGAACCGCACTCACCAATGCTGCAAGTATTGCTGGATTGCTTTTGACAACCGATGCGATGGTCTCAAACTTTGATGACGATGACAAAAACAAGGCAAAAGTTGAAGGCGCAATCGCCTAGTATGCGTTTTTGAAAACTCTGCATCATCCGATTTTTTGTAATGCTGAATCAATTGTGAGATTGGTTGGGTGGAGCAAATGAGAATCGGTTTACATAAAGGGCCACTTCATTCGAGGTGGCCCATTTTTTGGACCTGTCGGAATCTTAAATCTTTGGCTTGGGCTGAAGAAGTTAAATTCGAATGTCTGTGACATTGATCACTCCGGAATATGAGCAAACTAGATTACTACGAAGTGCTTGGCATTTCCCGCGATGCGAGCGGTCGCGAAATTTCCAGTTCTTATCGGAAGCTTGCCGTTAAGTTTCATCCGGATAGTAATCCGGGTGACGAGGAAGCCACTGAAAAGTTTAAACAAGCAGCTGAAGCCTACGAGGTCCTGTCTGACGACGAAAAACGTTCTCGTTATGATCGGTATGGTCATGCAGGCGTCGAGGGTGCAGGGAGTGGATTCGGATCGGCAAGCGATATTTTCGAAGCGTTTGGTGATATGTTTGGAGGCTCCGGCGGAGGGGGGATCTTCGAAAGTTTCTTTGGTGGCGGAGGATCGCGTGACGGCGGTCGGCAAGTTCGCAAGGGTGCGAATGTTCGTGTCGATATGACGTTGACGCTGGAAGAGGCGGCCGAGGGTGTCACGCAAAATATCAAGATCCCGCGTTCGGAGAAATGCGATTCTTGTGAAGGCTCGGGTTGTAAACCTGGTTCTCGACCCAGCATGTGTGGTACGTGCGGGGGACTGGGGCAGGTCCTTCAGCAACGCGGCATATTGCGGATGCAAACTACCTGTCCAGAATGCCGTGGTGAAGGAAAACGAATTGATGATCCGTGTCGAGATTGTCGCGGAAGTGGATTCAAAAAATCAAAAGTCGATGTTGAGATTCAAATTCCCGCTGGCGTCGACGATGGGACTCGAGTTCGAGTCACCGGGCAGGGTGAGCCTAGTCCGGATGGTGGCCCGGCGGGTGATTGCTACTGTTTCATTTCGGTGAAGGAGCACAATCTCTTTCGTCGTGATGGAGAGCATTTGATTCTTCAAATGCCGATCACCTATACCCAAGCGGCTCTTGGTGCCACGATAGAGATTCCAACGCTTGGGGGTCCAGAGGATCTGACGATCGCGGCCGGAACGCAATCCAACGAAGTCTTTCGAATACGAGGAAAGGGGATTGCTGATCCGCACTCGGGCCGCAAAGGCGACTTGCATATTCAAATCAATATCGAAACACCAAAGAAATTAAATAAACGCCAAGAGGAACTTTTGCGAGAGCTGGCGGAATTGGAAGAGGCCCATGTCTCACCGAAACGAAAGTCGTTCCTTGAATCGATTAAAGATTATTTTGCGCCGGCAGCGGATGAGTAGTCTCTACGTTATGGATTCAAATAGGTTGAATAGGAGTTGAATGGATGAGCGAAAACAACGAAAAAGATGAGGCGGTAATTCTTTCGTTTGATGAAAACGAAAATTCAACCACTCCAACTGAGAAAGCGTTCGAAGAAATCGACGTGGAAAACATGAGCGAAAATTTAGAAGGCGAAAATCCGGAAACCCAGTCACCGGAAGTAGGTGAAAACGAGGTCTCTGAATTGGATCAATTGAAGGCTGAGGTTGCCGAAAAGAGTGATCTTTTACTTCGTGCCGCCGCAGAAATCGAAAACGTTCGGAAACGAGGTCGGCGTGATGCAGAAGAAGCTCGCAAGTTTGGATCCACCGGCTTGCTGAACGATCTCCTAGGGATTGTCGACAATCTGAATCGTGCTGTTGAAGCGGCCGAGCTCAGTGAAGAGTCTTCGTCGTTATTGTCTGGTGTAAAAATGGTCACAGGCGAGCTGGATGCAATCCTTGAGAAGTATCAATGCAAGAAAATTGTTTCGCTCGGCCAACCTTTTGATCCCAACTTGCATGAGGCGATTCAGATGCAGCCTAGTGAGGAATTTGCGGCAAATCTTGTTTCACTCGAAGCTCGGACCGGCTACCAGTATCATGATCGTGTCCTGCGAACTGCTCAGGTTTTTGTATCCACAGGAAGTCCATAATCCTTATGGAATGTCGAATCCTGGAATCCGCAATTTGAAAACAGTCAGCGAATTTTTTTTGTAATCACCCAGTCCAACAGATATTCGAGTCAATAATGCCTACCTACGATTACGAATGCGATGCGTGCGGTCATACGATGGAACTCTTTCAAAACATCTCGGAAGATCCAAAAAAAAAGTGTCCCGAATGCAAAAAGAACAAGTTGCGTCGTTTGTTTGGAACGGGGGCGGCGATCGTTTTCAAAGGATCGGGGTTCTACGAGACAGATTATCGTAGTGAATCTTATAAGAAGGGTGCTGCGGCCGATAAGAAAAGTGCTGAGGTAAAGTCGTCTGATTCCAAATCTAAAACGGATTCCAAGAGTTCATCAACTTCGAAATCGAGTGAATCGAAGTCCTCTGGATCAACACCCAAGAAGAAGGACTAACTGACTGCGATGCGACGTCCGACTTGTCCTACATGCGAGAAACTGGTTGACATTGCAGCCAACCCGCACCGACCGTTCTGCTGTGAACGATGTCAATTGATTGATCTTGGACGATGGTTCGACGAAGGTTTTTCCATTCCCATTGAGGGCGAAGAGGACAAACAACTGGATCCGGATGCGGACTACAGTGATTCAGAGGATTGACTGACTGTTACAATGCGTTTGTTATGGCTTTAACTGGCGATTCCCAATGTAGCGTTGGAAAATAGCCTGATCGGTCACATTGCTTTACGAAACAGGTTGCATAAAACGTTGGGGTAGGGCGAGAAGCTTTGCTTTAAAGCAGACGGTTGGCCCCAAAGTTAGTCTGGATTCGATCAGTTTTTGGGTGGATCGGACTTTTTTCATTTTGGAAAAATCTTTAATATTGGTGATGTCTTCGTAGATGTCATATTTCGCCCATTTTAATTTGTCAGCATCCAAAATGACGCAAGATGTTCGTGTTCTCCAGGCCATTTCTTGGCGTGATCTTTGCCCTTGGTTGATGCTTTCCAATTCAATTGGCATCGCGCTTCGACCTTCAATCTTGTCGATTGCATTTGTAGGGCTGCTACTTTCGCCATTTGGCTGGACCTTGGCTGAAGTCGTCTTTTTGGTCGATTCGGAAGTGCAGAAATCGCCCAATGAATTTGTTTCCAAAGAACAATCGGAGACCAGCAAACGTGAAATACCACCTCGGAAAATGATTCCACAAATGGTGTTTTGGACGCCAGCTCAACCGAGTGGGAATATGATTTTGGACCTCACACCGGGGAACGTTTTCGCAAAGTTTAGCAGCGGGCATTTGGGGATTTTGGATCAAGACCTCAATACTTGGCAATTTTGTTATTACTTCTTCGGAACGCTGTGGATGCTTGGCTTGTGGGCATTGCTTGGCGGAATGATCTGCAGAATTGCATCAACCCACTTTGCCAGAGACGAGCGTATGGGGCCAGTCGAAGCGTTTCATTTTTGCGTGAAACGATATGGTTCATTATTGATTAGCGCATCGGTACCCTTGATTCTGATACTTTGTTTTATGATCCCAATGACAATGATTGGGTGGCTGATCAATGTTGGCTTTTTTGCGGTGGCGGCCAGTTGGTTTTGGTTCATCATTTTGTCATTTGGGGCAATCCTGACAGTGCTCTTAATTCCCTTGTTTTTCGGATGGCCACTGTTGTGGCCCGCGATTGCCACCGAGAACACCGATCCATTTAATGCCGTCAGTCGTAGTTTTGCTTACCCGACTCAGCGTCCATTTCACTATGCGTTCTATTTGGCGGTTATCTTGTTGCTCGGATTTCTTGGTTCATGGGTTATATCCTTGGCTGGGAATAAGACCATTGAGTTCACCAAATGGGGAGTGAGCTGGGGAGTTGGAACCCAATGGGTGAATGAACTTGATGGTTTACAGCAGAAACCGATTGCCAAACCCGAAAACTGGGATGACGGCGCCGGCTCGGATTCTGGGTCAAAACAGGGTGGAACACCGTCGGATTTGGAAGTCGTATCGAAACCTTATCCAACCACTTGGATCATGGCAGCGAAAGGTATGAAATTCTGGGAAAACGGAATTATCATGTTGACGATCGCTTTCGACTACGCATTCTTTTTTGTTGCGGCTACGGGCATGTATTTGCTTCTTCGCAAGGATACTGACTTTACCGAATTGGATGAAGTCTTTGTTCAAGAGCAGGGACCGAGTGAGAGTCTTCCGAAATTGAAAACAGATCCCAATGAGGGCGCGTCATTGTCCTCAACCGGTTTGGACCAAAGTGGCACAAATGAATCGCCGACCAAGGAACCGCCAGTTGATGGAACCGCATCGAATGTCGACTAGGTCACCGGTGGAAAAAAGGCGTTGATGGATTTTCACGGCCATCGAAATGAATCGAAAAAGGGATCGATGACTACATCGATCCCTTCGTTCAATTCTCAGCTTGGATACGAACATCCCTTATCAATTTGTAGGACTCGCGGAATCACTTGACGTTAGTGCACGTGATTAACCGAACACTGCTGCCAAAGTTGAAACGTTGAGACCATATCGGCAAGCGAATTCAAAAAGCTTCATTGCAAGAGCCATATCAACGAGCCCCAACGTGTAGGGGAGCTTGCGACCGCTGAATGCTGTGACTTTCTTTTGCCATAGCTTTCGGCTCGCCAGCTTGGTTGCTGCTCGCTTCCAATGCGAGTTAGCTTTTTCACGACTTTCATACAGCTTCAACAGTTGAATCTGTGCGAAGTAATCGATGGGGCGACCCACCTCAACCTCGCCAGCTTTGCATGATTGTTCGACTTTGCGGAATTCCTTGTCCGCTTTTTCCAGTTTGTTTTTGGCACGCTTGTGTCGCCACTCAGACCACTTGATCAAGGCGACGGCAAGGCTACGTACCAATCCGTAGATTAAGGCCACCATCAGCCCTCCAAAAAAATTTAAAACAGAAAGCGAGTCCAGGCACCTCGAAATCAATTCACGACTTTGAGGCTAACAAGTCAGTGCATTGATTCAGTGGGCGAACTTCGCAACAGTTGAACGCGTTCAGTTTGTAAGGATCATGCCAGTGGATTCTGGTTCGCAGAAACAAGAATTAAAGAACGAAAAATATTGCATCGTCAGTCCAGAAGGGCCCAAACAAAGTGTTGACGAGCGTGTGCAGCGTGTGTTTGCATGCCCCGACGCGAAGACGAGTGTTTTGTGTTTTTGACCCTTGCGTTCTAAACGTAGCAGCGTTTGAGCATGCATTGCCAGAGGAGCTGAAAAACCCAGATTCCGCGGGGATTTGTGGTTGAATCGCAAAAGTGGAAAACGTCGATTCTGATGGGTTCTGGTAATGGCTTTCAGGAAAAACCAAGTCGGGTATTGATTTCGTATCTCGATTTCTCGCTTCTGTTTTCGTTCTCCGCGACCACGTCGCGTCCGCGTTTAGGACTCATGGCCATCGAGTTTTGCTAAGAATTGTTCCGCGACACGGAGATGAGACTCTCGTTTTTCTGGATCCATTTTCTTTGCCATGCTGCACATCATCGCCCATCGTGGATTCTTGGAAAGCAATTCGGCGTGATTCCAAATCCATCGCCAATAAAGTCCATCCCAAATCTCACACCAATCCCCTTTTTTGTAATGGCTCATTTTTTTAATGTACGCCGAACCAGAGAAATAAGGCTTTGTCGTGATTAATCCGCCGTCGGCATTTTGGCTCATTGCAAAAACATTGGGCACCATCACCCAGTCGTAGCTGTCGATGAAAAGATCCATGAACCAATAATAAATTTCTTCCGGGTCGAATTCACAGAGAAACATGAACCCGCCCAAAACCATCAGTCGTTCGATGTGATGGCAGTATCCAGTTTCGAGTATTCTCTGAATCGTGTTGTCGAGCGGTTCAATTCCTGTCTTGCCCTGATAAAACGAATCTGGAATTTTTCGATGGTGGGACCAATGGTTTGATGAACGCATCGTTACGCCCAGATCTTCGTAAGTTGCCCGTATGAATTCTCGCCAACCCACGATCTGTCGCAAGAATCCTTCAAGTGAGTTCAGCGGGATTTCATTTGACTCTGCAAATTTCAACGTTCGTTTGACAACCTGGTTTGGTGTGAGCAATCCAATATTCAGCATTGGCGTTAAGACGCTGTGCCAAAGCCAAGATTCGTTTTCTAGAATCGCGTCCTCATAATCACCGAAACGTTGAATCCTGGTCTTCAAGAAAGAATCAAGCCACTTGGATGCGGAGTGGTGAGACGTCGGGTAATAGAGGTTTTCTATTGAGCCAGGGTTATTGGGAAATCGTTTCTCGACATAATCCTTTGCTTCGAAATCAAAATCGTCGAACGTTGTCTTTGGAGCCGACGGAACTTCGTTGAGTAGTTTCTTCGGTATTTTTTTTCGATTCTCCTCGTCAAAGCTCCATTTGCCACCTACCGGTTCATCACCATCCATCAGTAAATTCAACCGGCGTCGTTGTGACTTATAAAAGTCAGCCATGAACCAACGTTTTTTTCCCTTTCGATAATCTTGATTGTCCTCCACAGAATTAATGAAACCTGGGGTGGGCAAGAAGTGAATCGGCAGCTTACGTTTAACGCCGAATCGTCGAAGTCGCTTGGCAAGGATAAAATCGACGGGATCCACGACAACGAATTCGTCACCGGGCTGAAAAAGCCGATCAAGCTGTCTCTCCAATGCGTTGGGTTGGTCGTTATATTCACAGTATTCAACGGAAATCGATTGCGCCGTTAGATTTGACGCGAACCGTTTCATGCTCGCTCGATGCAGCCAAATTTTCTGTTTGTGAATCCGTGTTGGATAGTGCCAGTCTCCGAAAAACAAGCTATCTTCGATTAGTGCGATTCGCGAGATTTCGGCGTTTATGCCAGGATGATCAGCGAAGAGCTGATGCGGGAAGATAAGTAAAGTTTTGGCCAATGAATCTTTTTCCGAAAGAGAAAGTGATCATCAGTTTTCCGCAAAAAATGAGCCAATGCAACAGGTCTCTTTGAGACAGGTCATCGCCGTGATTTCGGCTGAGCTGGAATAAAGTACTGGGCTAGAATGAGATCGTGGCACTTGCTGGACATGGCGAATTCAAGGAATTCTTTTTGATGCGAATCGAGATCTCCAGCAAAAATCAGGTTCAAAGGACGGGAGAGTGAATAGGATCCATTGCTTACAGATTCTGTCGATCCTACAACCCCATTCAGTGCGATTCTTTTGATCGACTGCCCTGTACTTTCGGAAAACTCCGCCGAACCAACGGACACAAAGGTGACGGCCGCAGGGTCACCTGCGACGGTTTTGATGGCATGCTGATTCTCGCCGACGATGATGCTGGCCTTGATCTCGTCTGCCGCCAGTTTGAAATGATTAAGGAATACTTCTAACGTCCCTCGTCCTTCTGCTTTCGAGCAGATGGTGATGGTTGAATCGCTGCCGCCGACTTCACTCCAATTCGTGGTTTGTCCGCGAAAAATTCTGTTGACCTGATCGGTCGTCAGATTCGAGACCGGATTGGACTGATGCGCGATCAATGCGATTCCATCGATGGCGAGGGTGTGGACGGAAAAGCCTGATTCCTCTGCCTTTAGTTTTCGGGACACCATTCCGAAATTTGCTCGGCCTTCACGGGTATCAGTGATTCCTCGCGAAGAGCCACCCGTTTGCACATCAATACGGATACCGGGATTGTTCTTCTCAAAGCGCGCTGCAATCTCACTGATGATCGGCGCTACCGTACTTGAGCCGGTAATCGCAATTCGATGCGAGACTTCGTCATTGCTTCTGCACCCTAAAATTGCAGTTGTCAAACTGATCGATAAAAGTAGAAACCAACAGCAGCAACGTGGCATGAAAATCTCTTTAGGCATTGATGATCAGCGAGATGTCTCGGTCGAGGGTGACGATAGCAATGGTCAATGCTTACGATTCAATGAACAGCGGAAGCAAATTGTCGCGTGATGTTGATCTTAAACTGCGAATTGCATTTCGTTCCGAAACTCTGATTTAAGGGTTCAAATCTACTCAAAACATGCGAAGGACCTGCGTTTCCCTCCTGAACGATTTGAGCTAACAAATCAACATGCCGTTAACGCACTAATTTGTATTGGTGCCGTTTGATTTCGCCTTCCACCAAATAGATCACATCTTCAGCAATATTGGTTGCGTGGTCGCCAATTCGTTCGATGATTCGCGAAGCAGAAAAAATATGAAGCAATCCTTCCACGTCATTCGGATCGTCTTTCATCTTTGAAACAATTTCCGAGATCAGATGGCTGTTCAGTTGGTCGACTTCATCATCACGCTCACAAACGCTTTGAGCCAATTCCAAATTGCAATCAGCAAATGCAACATTGGCATCATGCAGCATCTGAAGGGAAATCTTGACCATGGTTTCCAGTTTGTCCGGAATCTCGATGCTTGGATATCGAGTCAAGGATTCTGCACGTTCCGACAGGTTCAACGCAAGGTCGCCAATTCTTTCAAGGTCGCCATTGATTTTAAAGGTGGTAGCAACACGCCGTAAGTCGACGGCGACAGGGCTTTGAAGAGCGAGAAGTCTAAGGCATTCATCCTCGATTGAGATTTCATTTTCGTTGATGTCGAGTTCCAAAACCTTGATTTCATCAACGGTATTGAGGCAGCGATTGTGTAGTCCAGCAAGCGAAAGCTCCACCATTTTCTCGACTTTTGCGGCTTGATGAGAAATTTTCTCACCAATTCCTCCCAGCATCTCTTCTAAGCGGCTTGCCATTTTGACAGATCCTTTCGCGATTCAAAACTCAGGCGTTAATCAGAAATTAACGATCTCTTAACATGATCTTCACATTATAGGCCACTGCAGTTCATGGCGAAGGTCGAAATCGCTGTATTTATGGGTAAAATGGTGGTTTGAGCGAGAAAATAAGCCGTTTCATCTGTGGTCACGGTCTAAGTGCGTCCTCGCCATCTGATCAGCGTTTGGAAAAAACGACTTGAAATCCGATTTGCCCGCAGCGTTTAACGGCGTCCGAAAAAATTCTTTAGAACATCATCTGCCGCGGCGGCGGTGTTTTCGAATTCCTTCTTAGGGGAAAACCGGATCTTCTTCTTTGAAGGAACAGATGATTTGTCGGAATCTTCTCCGTCAGATTCTTCGTTCGAATCGTTGGTTGGATGGAGCAAGCTCACCGTTTTTCCGAAATCCTTCTTTTCACCGACGGCTGGATCTGGGACGCTTGTTTTACCCACCGAAATATTCAGCGGAGTGGTTCCGTTTTCATCCTCTTGTTTTAATTTCGACAAATCGAAATCGCCCGAGTCGCTTTCGGACAAGTCGATCTTCAAATGCGAAAGGTCGATGTCGGAGTAGGAGTTCTTTTTTTCTTCTGTTTTAGGCTCATCCAAACTTGCGATTTGGAAAACAAATTTGCCGATCTGTAACTGACCTCCAGATTTCAACTTTTTGATCGAGTCAAGTCGCTCACCATTCAAACGAGTTCCGTTGGAACTATTTAGATCTCGAATATAACTCTTGCCATTTTTTTCGAAAATTTCACAATGCTTCCTACTAACGGATAAGCTGTTGATTCGAAGATTAGCCGATGCAGAACGACCGATGACAAATCGCATATTGGTCACCTTGAATGTTTGACTCTTTGAGTTGGGTGCGATCAAAATCAGTTTAAACTTCATGAGAACCCCAGAGCATCAACCAAAAGGCGAGCAAGGAGATTTAAAGTATCAAACGACTGTGAAGTTCGCGCTCAAAGCTTATGAAGGCGTTATGAACGCCTAGGAAAGTGGATTCTTCAGTCGCCTTACACGCCAAGCATTGACGCAATCGACCAACCGGTTTGGTGAAAAGAATAATTACTGATTTTATCCCGAATTA
>Ga0115566_10003846_pt1 | contig 12045 bp, 6 predicted proteins | sample COGITO_mtgs_1204_3_FD_87173 | JGI IMG/M metagenome (GOLD analysis project Ga0115566, IMG submission 87173) | Pelagic marine microbial communities from North Sea - COGITO_mtgs_120405 | ecosystem: Environmental > Aquatic > Marine > Epipelagic | place: Germany:Helgoland, sampling site Kabeltonne...
CTCGGCGGGTCCGACTCGGTGCGGGTGTCGGTGACGTCGTCGGCGGAGGAACGCGTCGGGTTCTTTGACAACGCAAAGTCGGGTTGGGCGGCGTTCTGTGTGGTGCTCACCGTTGTTCTGGTCATCGTAGCGCTCGTCGGGACCGTGCTGGACGCGTTGGAGACGACCGGGTGGGACGAGCGTGATGGGACGACGTCGGAGCCGCTGTTGCGGGACGCGGGAGGGGAGGCGGTTGACGGCGGCGGCGACGAGGAGGTTGACGAAGATGAGGCCGAGGAGCTCGTCGACGCCGGGGAAGACGGGGAGCGGGTCAGTCAACATCGAGTCCCGAGCAAGGTAGCGGAGGGGATGAAGATGTTTTCTATTCGAAGGAACTGGCCAAAGCTGGTGGCGGCGCCCGCCGAGCCGTCGCCGACGGATTGTCTCAACGGCATGAGGGTTCTGTCCATGGTATGGATCGTGTTGGGACACACGATGATGATGCCCGCGCCCATCAACGGCTTCGACAACCCGGAGGATCTAGTGGCGAAGTTTGGCGCCAGGTCCCAGGTCTGGTTCATGACCGTGATCGGCGGGCAGATTGCGGTGGACACGTTTTTCTTTCTGGGAGGGTTCCTCGTTGCGTACCTCGGCGTGAGGGACCTGGAGAAAAGGGGCGGGAAGATACCGTACGGGGCGATGGTGCTGCACCGATACCTCAGGATAACCCCGGCCTTCGCCTTCACGATGGTCTTTTACTCGCAGATCGTGTCCAGGATCGGCGATGGACCCTTCTTCGTGAGGTTTCAGCACTCCGTCTTCCGGCGGTGCGACAACGCGAGTTGGGTGACGTCCCTCGTGTACCTCCACAACTTTGTTCCCTTTGACAGTGACCAGGTGTGCATGGGGTGGAGCTGGTACCTCGGCTGCGACATGATCTTCTTCATTCTCTCTCCCGCCCTGCTCTTGCTGCACCACCACCGTCCTAAAGTCATGTGGACGGTGATGATAGCCGCGGCGGTGGCATCCTCCGCACTCACGGTGCGTTCACTCCCGCCTGTTCTCACTTACCCGCGGGTCCGTCCTACGCGATGATTACCAAATTACTTGATCTTATCTAAGAGGTGACTTCCGCCGCCAAGCAACCACCTCTCTCGGAGGTCGGCCGCTGGTGGAACGTAAGAGGCACTCTCCGTGCTGAGACAAGGTCAATGAGCGTCGTGCGGATCCGCTTTTTTGTTGGCAACACTTAAAATCTTGCGAACCTCCCTGACATTTCTTTCTCTCTTCTCTCGCAGTTTTGGCTGGTGGTACACTACGACCTAGGTTGCTACGTGTTCGGTAAATCGTGGCGGGACTACACCTACTACGCCTACAGCAAGCCGTACACGAGGGTCCCCGCTCACCTGGTTGGAATGGCGTTTGGTTTCGTCAACGAGCGGTGGGTGTCCGACCCTTCCACCCGGCCTGTCCTCAACCGCTCGGCGGTCAAAACATGGGGTGCCGCGGCGATCGTCGCTCTGTTCGCGTGCGTGTTTGCGCCACTTTCCGACTACCGGGACCCCGAGAGCTGGTCTCCGTGGGTCAACGCGACGTTCATCACCGCGTGTCGACCGGTGTGGGCCGCCGGTCTCGGTGTCGTGACGACGTTGTGCGCGGCGGGTCGGCTCGAAGGTCTCAACGCGTTCCTGGCGCACCCGGGGTGGATACCGTTCGCCAGGCTCACGTTCGGGACGTACCTGATGCACCCGGTGGTCATCAAGTGGTTCGCCGGCACCGCGACGAGCAGCTATCACTTCGGATGGAGGTACATGACGGCGCACGCGATGTTCAACGCGGCATTTTCGTTCCTACTCGCCGCCGGCATGTACCTTTTGGTGGAGCGACCCGTGATGTCCGCGCTGAAGCGAGGCAGGAGGGCAGGTCGAGACGACAGTACGAGACAATAGCACTAGTATTCGTGTGATTTGAATAATCATCAATTCCAAATGTGACAGTCCTAAACCTGTTTTTGTTGTTGGGGCGGAACCCCAGTTTTCTCCTATATCCTATTTTTTTGGTGCTCCCGCCGGGAGCTTTTGTCTTCTACTGCTGCTTCTATGAATTCCCCTTCCCTGTCTACTGTAAACTGTTTTCCCTACACCTTGTACATACACCGGTTTAACCTTTCCCCGTAAATGAATGAATGTTTGCGGACTCAAATCACTGTGTGGATGGGATCCGACTCGTGAGGCGAAGGAGTCGAAACCTCGTCTCGCGAGGGAGCCTCGGTTCTCGGGCGCTTGGCGTCATCCTTACGCTTGGCGAGTTCCTCGTCGCGGGCGCGCTTGCGTTCGAGCTCGAGCTTTTTCTTGTTTTCGCGCTCCTCCATCATCTTTTGGATGCGGAGCTTTTTCTGCTCCTGCTCGAGCTTCTTCTTCTGCTCGCGCTCCACCCGCTCGCGCTCCCTCGCCTGCTCGCGAGCCTCCTGCTCCTCCTTCTTCTCGAGCTCACGCTGAGCCTTGTTGAGGTCCTCGCCCATGACCTGGCCGAGGGCCGCCGCCTCGTTCACGTCGATCATCATGGTCTTCGTCCCGGTGTCCCTGCCGCGGGACAAAAATGACTTGGCCGACGCCGCACCCGTCTTCTTCGAGCTCGGACCCGTGTCCCGGAGAAACGACACAGCCGGCTTGCGGCTGGGCGGCGCGAACATGGACGTGGACGCGGGGCGACTGGCCTGAACGGTGGTCTTGGGCGCGACACTGGCGGTCGCCGTGCCGGCGAACCTCTTCTTTGGCTCCCTTCGAGCCCTCGGCGTGAAGTGCCCGTGGGTCGGAGCGGATGCCTCGCACGGAGGCGCCCCCGCCGCGGCGAGCAGCCGCGGGGAGAGGTACATTTCCTGTTCACGCGCGGGGCGTGGGGAATACCGCGGTTGAGGAACCATCGTGGAGGAAAGAGATGCTACAATGGGGGCGACTATCGTGCGTGCAAAGCGACCCGACGACGAGCTTGGGGGGCCGAGAGATTTTCGAAAGAATGAAAGCGAGGATTGTCAGGCATTCACCTCCATAGGTCGGTAACTGTCCGGCGTTCCATCCACCTGAATCTTGTCCCTAATCGACGCGACGGCGTCGGCAACCTTTGCGAGAAAGGAGGAAGAAATGGTTGGACTGTTCAGCTCTCATTCGGGTTCGAAAAATCAAGCCAGGTCCTGCTGCCACGAAGGAGGTAGGGTTTTTTTGCTACCGCGGAGGGGCGCAATTGGCCTAGTAACTCACCGCAGGAACGTCCTGCTGAAGCTGCTGAAGGTCGAATCTCTCCCTTAGGCCACCCAGAGCCCGTGCGATCAAGCTCACCCACTGGTCTTTGTCGTCGGTCGCGAGATCTACGAGAGTCCGGACCTCATTCTTCAAAGAGTCGCGCTGACCTTTCCTCATGAAGAGGGTGCCCTGAAGGGCCCCTCGGCGAGCCTGGGGCTCGAGCCGGGAGAACTGCTCGCAAAGAGACCCGAGGACCTCCTTGTTGTACTGAACTCCGGCCTGAGCCGCGCCCCACGGTTCCGAGAGCAGTCGCTCGACGTTCTTGTCGAGCATCGTGCTCCCATTTCCGCGGTATCCTCCCATTTTCCCGCTTTTCACCCCCCCCGGAAATGGTCCCACGTATCCGCGGAAACCCTCCAATAAAGCGGCACCCCTGCCCCTTTATTTAATGAATCCTTTTCCCCCGTCACCACCGCAAACGAGCGCACGAACGTGTTCGAGGCGCCGCTTATCGCTGCGGGACGGGGAGGACTGAATCCCGTGACGCACTCATTGGGCTTTTTCAGCCACGGTCAAGCGGGAATTCCGAGGCCAGTCTGGCAGTTTGGCGAGAATCCGTTTTCTCCGTCCGCGTGGGAAAATTGTCCGGGCCGCGTGCCGGGCACACAGAGACAGCGTTCGCCCGAGCGCCCGAAGCCGTCGCCGACATGGACGACTTTGACCCCACCGTGACGAACTCGCCCAAGTTCCGCCTGATCGCCGTGCAATGCGTGAGTGCCCCGTCCGCGCCCCCCCACGTCCATGTCGAACGCGCGCCGAGAGTTGGACGACAAAAAGAGGCACCGCGCGATCGTCGGGTGGTTACCCCCGCGTCGCACCCCCCACGCTCGCTCGACGTTCCAATCGACGCCCCGGCTCGACTTATGCATGTACTGATACATCGTTAAAACGTCGCGCCGGGTTTAAGATCGACCCGACACGTCCCCTCGCGCGCTCCTTTCGCCGACTAAACGTAACACCGTTTCCCAACCGCCGTCGACACCGCAGCTCTTCTCAATCACCGCGTTCGCCACGATGCTGAGCCAGCGCCACGGCCTCGCCGGTCCGGATGAGATGACCCTGGAAGAGTGCGGCCCGCAGGGATGCGGGTACCAGAAGTTCTCCAACTTTAAGTTTCTCATCGGCGTGTGCGTCGTGTACGCCGTCTTTTCGGTTGTCGCGATGGCGATGTACTTGCTGCGGAGGGTGCCCCCGCCGGTGACTGAGCTCACCGTGTACGCCGTGCTCAACGTCCTGCTCTTCGCCGCGTTCGCCATGTCCGCGACGGAGTGCAACATCACCATCGTCGACCCCGTGTACCCGGTGTGCAAGCGGGCCACGTCGGCGAAGGCTTCCGTCGCGTTTGCGTTTTTCACCTGGCTGGCGGTGTGCTTCTCGATGCTCTTCACGTACAAGGAGTGGAAGGACGTGGACTACCACGTGCCGGGGAGTGGCAACTACGAGTTCGTGCCGGGAGTGACCTCCGGCTCGTCGTATCCGCCGCAGGCTTCGTCGTCTTCGTACGCTTGAGACACGGCGAACGAGTAGCAGAGGGGAAATAGCCAAATGTAACTGAAAAATTGCCCAAAACCAAAACTCGAAAGAATCAGAGACTGAGAAGCCACACGATCGATCTGACCCCACGCCCGAATGATTCGAGATTTGAGAGGCCGTGAATGGACGCAGATCCGCCCACGTCAACGGTGACTGCAGAGCCGCTCTTTTCAGCGCCGAAACGGCGGATTAATACGGTTCAATCGATCGACTCCACCCGCGCGCCACTACTCCGCACGCCTCGCACCTTCCCCACGAGCGCTTAACTCCGACGACCACCTTCGCGTGCCACCGTCGCTGAAGTACTCACACAGCACGCACGCTCAGGTTCACTCCTAGCGCAGACCATACAGATAAGATGTCCTTCACTGCCGCCTCCACCATGGGTAAGGCGCTCGTCGGCGTCCCCGTGACCCAGACCAAGTCCTTCCGCCAGATGCGCGCCGCCCCCGCTGGCCGCCGCTCCACCAAGGTGGTCGCCATGGCCGGCGCCGAGACCGCCGTGGTCGTCGCCGCCCGCTGGGCCCTCGCCGTGCCCACCATGTACGCGGTGGTCTCCTTCAACGAGTACGTCACCCACCGCTGGTTCCAGCACGCCGAGTTCAACAAGACCGACTGGATGAAGGCGCTCTGGTGCAAGGTGACCGGAGCCAAGGTGGCGCCCAAGGCCGACGGCGGCGGCCACATCGAGCACCACGCCGAGACCCTCGACGACATGTCCCTCAAGACCGACCCCAAGTGGCTGAAGTCTGAGCCCGCCAAGATGCTCGTCAACTCCAAGTACCGCGGCACCGCGTTCGAGTACGACGTCACCGGCCTGATGACCATGCAGATGCTCCCCACCTCCATCCCCATCCTCGCGCTCATGGGCTTCAGCGCCCCCTCGGTCGCCGCCATCATCATCGGCTCCGTCGCCCTTCACGCCGCGGTCTGGAACTCCCTCCACCCCGCCATGCACGGCATGGAGGACATCCCCCTCAAAGAGGGCCTCAACATCCCCCTCGCCATGGCCAAGAAGCTCCGCAAGACCAGCTACTACAACTGGCTCTACAAGAACCATATGGGCCACCACGTGATGAGCGGCAGGATGAACTACAACGTGTGCTGCCCCGGCATGGACCACGTCCTCGGAACCTATTGCCCGGAGGAGCAATGGGTCCCCAAGGCGAGGATGCCCGCGGGTGCCGAGAACCGCGACCCGTACCCGGCCGGCGAGTACAACCGCCGCCTCCTGGAGCGCGCGGAGAAGGGCATGGTGGCCGACGAGCTCGTCGACGGCAAGGAGCTCGAGCTCGAGCCCGAGCTCGTCAGCGCCTAAATCGAACGGTGCAATTATTTTGGGGGGGTTTCGCACGCAATCGCTTGCCGCAGCATTGCTTGCTGCTGTAGAACACATAGATTCGACAAATTCATGTCCGTCACGGCTTGCTGCCGTGTCGTCGACGACTGCTTCGGGTTGATAAATAAATAATTAAGCTTATTCATTCATTGATCATTAGAGCTGAGAATATGAACAAGACTCGTCGCGCATGCAACGACGTATAATAAATGGCGGCGTTGCGATTACCTCTTGGACTTCCAGGCATCGATCCAGGACTGGGCCTCCTTGGCACGACCCTCGGGGGTATCCGCACCAGAACCAGAACCCGACGAACCACCCTTCCACGCATCGATCCACTTTTGCGCATCCGCGGCGTTGGCCGCAGCGTCGCTGGCACCACCGGCGGGAGCGGCGGGCTTGGCGGCGGGGACAGCCTCCTTCTTGGCCGCAGGCTTGGCCTCCTCCTTCTTCTTACCACCGAAGATACCGCCGAGGGGACCCTTGTACTCAATCTTCTTCTCAGCAGGCTTGGCGGCGGGCGCAGCCTTGGGAGCGGCGGGCGCAGCCTTGGGGGCGGCGGGTGCAGCCTTGGGAGCGGCGGGCGCGGAAGCACCTCCGGACTTCCACGCATCGATCCACTTCTGAGCATCAGCAGCGTTGGCAGCGGCGTCGCTGGCACCACCGGCGGAAGCCTTGGCAGAACCTCCGGACTTCCACGCATCGATCCACTTCTGCGCGTCGGCGGCGTTGGCAACGGCGTCGCTGGCACCGGCGGCGGGAGCGGGGGCAGCCTTAGCGGCGGGGGCAGCCTCCTTGGCGGGAGCGGGGGCGGGCTTGGCCGCCTCCTTCTTCTTACCACCGAAGGCGAAGAGTCCACCACCCTTTTTAGCCTTGGCCTCTTCCCTCGCCTTGATCTGCTCCTGCTTCTTGGCCTCGGCGGCCGCCTTCTTCGCGTCGGCGGCAGCCTTGATCTCAGCCTTCTTGGCCTCCGCGGCGGCCTTCTTGTCAGCCTGCTCCTTCTCGTACGCGGCGATCTTGTCGGCGAGATCCTTCTCCTTCTTGGCGGCAGCCTTGGCGGCAGCCTCCTGGGTCTTCTTGGCGGCAGCCTCCTGCTCCTTCCTGGTCTTCTCGAGCGCGGTGGCCCTGGCCTTGGCAGCCTTGGCGGCCTCGGCGACGGCGGCGGCTTCCTTCTCGGCGAGGACGCGGGCGACGATGTCGTCCTCGGGCACGACCTCGATGGGAACCGCCTCGACGACCACCTCGTCGGTGACGGGGGCATCCTCCTCGACGACGGGAGCCGCAGCCGCAGCCTCGGCGGGCGCGGCCTTCTTCTTGCCGAAGTTGAAGTTGAAGGGGTTCTTGAACGCAACCTTGGGCACCGCGGGCATCTTGGGCATCTCGGGCGCCTTCTTGACGGGCTCGGGCTCGGGCTCGGGCTCGGGGGCCTTCTGGACGGGAGCCTTGCGCGCAAAGAGAGGCTTGGGAGGAGTCTTCTTCTTGACGGGCTCGGGCTCGGGCTCAGGCTCGGGCTCGGGCTCGGGCTCGGGCTCAGGCTCGGGCTCGGGCTCCTTCTTGATCTTCCTGGTGCCGCCGAAGGAGAACATGGGCTTGGGCTTCTTGACGGGCTCGGGCTCGGGCTCGGGCTCGGGCTCCTTCTTCATCTTGCGCGAGCCACCGAAGGAGAAGGCCGGCTTCTTCTTGACGGGCTCGGGCTCGGGCACAGGCTCGGGCTTCCTCATCTTCTGGGTACCGCCGAAGGAGAAGGCCGGCCTCTTCTTGACGGGCTCTGGCTCGGGCTCGGGTGCGGGCTTCTTGGAGCCGAAGGAGAAGAGCGCCTTCTTGACGGGCTCGGGAGCCGGGGGAGGAGGAGGGGGAGTCTTCTTCTTGCCGAAGGAGAAACCCTTCTTCTTGGGAGGCTCGGGCTCGGGCTCGGGCGCGGGCTTCCTGCCGAAGAAGGCGAAGGGGTTGACGGGCTCGGGCTCGGGCTCGGGCTCGGGCTCAGGCTCCTTCTTCTTGCCACCGCCGAGGGCGGCAGCGGCGCCGATGACGGCGATGCCGGCGACGGGGGCGAGAGCACCAGCGTCACCGGAGGAGGAGGAAGAGGAGGCGGGCTTCTTGGCCTTGGCGGCGGCAGCCTTGGTGGCAGCAGCCTTCTCAGCCCTGGCCTCGGCGGCGGCAGCCTTGGCGGCCTCCCTCTCGCCAGCGGCAGCCTCAGCGGCGGCAGCCTTGTCAGCCTTGGCAGCCTCAGCGGCGACGGCCTTCTCAGCCTTCTCCTCTGCGGCGGCGGCGGCCTTCTCAGCCTTGGCGGCATCAGCCTCAGCCTTGGCGGCCTCGGCGGCGGCGGCCTTCTCGGCGCGCGCAGCAGCCTTCTCCTCGAGAGACTGCTTTGAGTCAGCGTTATCAGCCTTGGTAGCCTTAGCGGCGGCCTTCTCAGCCTTGGCAGCCTCGGCAGCGGCGGCCTTCTCGGCCTTGGCGGCGTCAGCCTCGGCCTTGGCGGCCTGGGCGGCGGCGGCCTTCTCGGCCTTGGCGGCGTCAGCCTCGGCCTTGGCCTCAGCCTTCTCGGCAGCAGCCTTGGCGGCAGCCTCGGCCTTGGCGGCGGCGGCAGCCTCCTTGTCAACCTTGGGCGCGGCGGCCTTCTCGGCCTTGGGGGCCTTGGGGGCCTTGGGGGCCTTGGGGGCAGGGGCAGCCTTCTTGGCACCTGCCGGGATGGCCTTGACCGCGGGAGTCTCCACAACGGCGACGGAGGCCGGCTCGATGTTCTGAGCCTTCATAGCCTCGAGATACTCGGTGTAGGCGTCAGCCATCGCGGCGTCGGGGGCGCCGAGGACCACGGCGGCCGCGGCGATGCCCGCGACGCCCGCGGCAACCTCGTTCACCTCGACATCCTCATCCTTGCGAGCGGCGGAGGCGCGGACCGCGGCGCGAGACTTGGCGGCGCGGCGCACGCGGCGGGAGCCCGCCTGCGAAACGAAGAAACGAACGTGGCGATGGTGAGGGTCAGCTCGGGTTTCATCGGGTTTCACGTCACGACGAAGGTCGACATCTCTCCCTCGTCGTCGGGGTGAACTTTCCACATCGAAGGTTGTTGTTTTGGAGATCGGGTCGGTTCGGGGATGGGAGACGCACCACACGGGTGGCGGGGACGGGAACGGCCGACGTGGCGGTGGTGGAGAACATGGCAACACCGATACGGTTCCACGGATCGGGTGCTCGTGTACACTGACGACCGAACCGCGGGGAGAGAAGGAAGCCGCCGATTGGAAATCTCCAACTTTTATCTAGCCAGTAGGCATATCTGAACTGGACCAATCAGAGGCGGGACAACCTGAACCCTGTTTAAACCCTCACATTGCGAAGGACTCTCGCGAAAAGTTCAAGCTGTTTGGGCACACTTGTGCAAAACCAATATGTAGACGCGGGCACGCAGACCGGCCCACCTTGCGACCCCTCATCCGGCGCGCTCGACCGCCCACCGCGCGACGAGCCCTATCCGGATTGGGCCAAGGACATCTGGCAGAGGCTCAGCGGCAGGGACCAGAGCCAGGAGGAGCGCGACTACAACCGCAACTGGTTCGAGTCCCGACACCAGAACTTTTCGTCCCTGGTGCACGGGCGGTGACACGGCGCGGGAAACACGAAGGGAGGGTCGGAAGGTGGGAGCGCGACATCGACGAGAACACTGTTAAGAATGCGCAGATCTCATTCCATAAAACCTACACAAATGCACAAAGGCGAACCCCCCCACTTAGTACTTGATACCCTCACGAACGATGTCGTAGGGGACGGCCGTAAGAATCTCGGTCTTGACGTTCTCCAGGGTGAAACCATCACGGGGACCGGGGACGGTGCGCTTGGTCACGGGCGCGGGCTCTGTTGAATCGAAGGGGAGGTGAATCGTGAGTAAATCGCGTCCGGGGAGGGGCGTCGAGGGGCGACAGAGTGATGCGACGCGCGCGTGATAAAAAACTCGGGCGGTTTGGGCGAGAGGGGCACTCACGTCCAGACTTGTGCGCAGCCTCGTGGGCCTCATCGTTCGCCTTGCGGCGGTTGAGGAAGTCCGTGCGGCAGTTGGAGTGCTGCACGTGCTCAATGCGGACGTGGATGCGCTTCCTAGCGATGCGACCACCAATCTGTGAAGGGAAGAGGGCACCTAGGGTTTAGTTCTGTGTTCCTGGTCACTGGTGTGTTTGGCGAGAGATTTTTCCTCGAGGGCGCGCGGAGACGCGGGGTTGGAGACGCACCTGCTTGTTAACCTCAACACCGACGGCACGGGCGGTGACGTTCCACACGATACCAGTGCGGCCCTGGTACGCCAAGTAAGGCATACCCTTCTGCTGAGAGGGGTTCACCTTGATGTCGACGTAGTCACCGATCTGCGGGAAAGAGGAAAACCCTAGCGTCAGTAAATGATGTATAGCGCGGGACTCGCACGAAAACGGGGCCGCGACGCGATGCGGGAGCGCGGATGACGGCATCGACGCGGCGTACGTCACGACCACATCGTGGACGCAATGTGCGCGCGTGCGCTGGGTCGCCCTCGGCGCCGCAGCGCTGCTCGAGGCGCGCCATCCCGCGGTATTTCTAGCGGCTACTCACCCTGAAGGTCCTCAGGTAGGTGGTGGCGTTGTTCGGCCCCTTCTTGCGGAAGGGACGGCTGAACATGTTACGCGTGCCATGGCGGAGACCGCGGGAGCGAGCCCTCTGGTTACCCATGTTGAAGCTCTAAATAACAAAGCCGGAACTCGCGTGCCACTTGCGCGCGGTTCTAAGAGGGCTGGCTAGCGGACGGGATTTCGGTGAAAAGCAAAAACCGGGAATTTACAAAAGAACTGCATTTCCAATGGACAACTAGTTGTTGTAAAATTACGAATTAAGCAAATATAAGTACCAAATGGGTCAACGTCGTTATTCGCTGCGATACAACTCAATATATGGTTAAGAAAAAACCCAAAGTCACCATTTCAAAACGAAGCAGAAAGCAGTTGTGCGCGCGGAGGAGGCGACAACGAGCAACGAGCATCATGGAGGCGGCTCATCGTCGCCTCAGCGATGCGTGTCTGCTTGTGAGCAGGGCCGCAGGGACACTCGAGGCGGCGTGCAACGAGTACGAGGCGGCTCAGGCGACGGTCAGGAGGTGGTCCCAGACAACCACCGGCGACCATTCCTCAGGCCTGGACGACGTCCTGGACCGCGCGAAGGGCATCCGGCAGATGCGACTGGACGACGGCGACGCGCCGTCGACGTCGAGCAAGAGACGCACACTGCCCGTCGATTTCGTCGAGCTGAAGGAGAGATACATGAGCGTCGTACCGGCGAACGAGCGGGTGCTGCTGGACATACGCGAGCGCGTCAGCGAATCGTCGCGAGGCTTCATGGACAAGCTCGCCGCGCGCAGGCGACGCGGCGGTAACGCGCGGGATGGCGGCGGTTCGAACGAGCGCGAGGACTGCCTGAGTGCCCGGTCGGTACTGGGCGCGCTCCGGTGGATCCAGGGCACGATGAAAGCAACGGACTGGACGCGACTGAGGGCCGAGGAGATGTCCACCGGCGAGCTGTGCGACGCGGCGTACGCGCTCGGGAACGTGGTCAGGCTGTGGAAAGAGTGCGGCCCGGTGCTGGACTCGCTCATGAACTCGGACGATGTCAAGGTGCTGCGACGTAGGGACGATTTTCTCACCGCCCTGGCGCAGTCCAAGCACCTGAGGTACGCCAACAGGAGCGTCTACGCCGAGGTTGACGAGCGGGCGCTGCGAAGGATGGAGGGCGCGGGTGGCGAGCCCTCGTTCCTGACCTGGCTGCCCCGTGAGTGTTGGCTGGACGGCTCGCCGCCGCCGCGACCCCCGGATCCGAGTCTCAGCTGCGATCGGACGCAGTACGTGCAGGTGGCGCTGATGTGGCAACAGATCCAGATGA
>Ga0115566_10003854_pt1 | contig 12027 bp, 13 predicted proteins | sample COGITO_mtgs_1204_3_FD_87173 | JGI IMG/M metagenome (GOLD analysis project Ga0115566, IMG submission 87173) | Pelagic marine microbial communities from North Sea - COGITO_mtgs_120405 | ecosystem: Environmental > Aquatic > Marine > Epipelagic | place: Germany:Helgoland, sampling site Kabeltonne...
CGGTCATATTAGCGCCTGTCATATTAGCACTTGATAAATCAGCAGATGATAGATTAGCACGAATCAAATTAGCACCTCGCAGATTAGCGTTTTTCAAATTAGCGCCTTTCAGATTAGCTTTTTTCAAATTAGCACCTCGCAGATTAGCGTCTGACAGATTAACGCCTTTCAGCTTAGCGCCTTTCAGATTAGCACTGGATAAATTAATATTTGACAGATCAGCAAATGTCAGATCCATCTCTGCTAAATTAACACCAACAAAAAAGTTATAATCGATAGGTGTACCTAGGCTATTTGCAAGTTCAATCGCTTGTTGTCGGTAATCGGGATTAAAATAAAGTTTAAATATTTTTGTCTTTGTATCATTATTTTCATCTTCTAACGACTCTCTTATGATCTGTCTTAATATTGTCTTTGTTAGTTTCATGGCGTGTATCCTTCAGGCCAAATTGTATGTTTGTTATATTCAATATTTGTCAGATCAGCATATCTCAGAATAGTATTTGATAGGTCAGCACCGTTCAGATCCGCACCGTTCAGATCAGCGCCTGTGAGGTTAGTTCCCGAAAGATTGGCACCTGACAGATTGGCACCTGACAGATTGGCTTGCAGTGCGATGGACTTGCTCAGATTAGTGTTTGACAGGTTAGCGTCTGATAAATTGATCCTTGTCAGCAGCATACTTGATAGATTGTTTCCTCTCAAATCAGCACCTCTCAAATCAGCACCTTTCAGATCAACGGCCCTCAGATCATCACCAATAGGAAAATCTTCCATACCTTCTAAACTTTTTGCTAGAATTATTGCTTGATCTCTATGATGAGGATTTATATAAAGCCTAGCTATATGCTTTTTTGTGTCTTCATATTCTAACGACTCTCTTATGATCTGTTTTAATATTGGTTTTGTCAGCTTCACTCTATATACCGCTCTTCATTTTAACAATACCGTCGATAACCGATTGACCACCAAGATAAAGTCCAGAAATAATAACCCAGTCACCTGACGCGATCATTCCGTAAGACATTAAGCCTGTTGCGGTAAGCCAAACAAGAAACTTTCTTGAAATAGCCTTTTCTACTAATTTGTCTAATTTTCCTTTTGCTGCTGCCATCATAATTCCCTCTTTTTTTTATTTTTTAGATTGTTCTCTATAATATTCTGGTTCCATTCCAGTATACCATGCATCGTATGGGTTAGGGTCTTCTTCTCCAATTTGAAATCCGTCAACTTCAACTGTTTTGACCCAATCCATAAAAGATAGTCGGCCTTTCTCTGCTTGTTCTATTTTTTTTTCTTCTCTTTCTAACTCGCCATCTTTTTTTCTTTTTAACTCGCCATCGGGATCAAGTTGTTCCAATATATCGTTTCCAAACATTTCTGCGGCTTCTTCATTTGTTAAGATTACTTGCAGTTCTTCTTTGATCATTGATTCAAAATTCAATAAGCTATTTATAAAATCGCTCTCAGTATTTATTTTATTAATATCTTTAGCAGCGCTGGCTTTAGAATACTCTCTACCAAATAATTTACCACTTTGATTTGATAAATAACTTATTGAATTTTTCTGGCTTTCTTTATCTAATTCTGATATATATCGGTTATGATTGTTAAGTAATTTTTTAACGACCTGAGACATCTTGCTATACTCATTAGGTATTAGTTCCCAACTGTGATCTGAAGCGGCACCTACCATTGGCTCGTCGCAGTCATCATTAGGATCATCTGGAGTCAAATCGCCTTCATAATCAAAAGTATCATGAGGATCGGCTTCTGTTCCTTTACCTGTCCTTCTTTTTATAGCTATGCTTCCTTTTGACTCCAGCTTTTTCCAGAACTCTGAAGCTTTATCTAAAGTACCCATCATATGATCGGAAGTTAATCCGGCACCCAGCGAGTTAACATAAAACATTCCAATCTTATATAAGTCCAGTCCATATCCTTGACTTTGAAATTTACTATCAACCGCGATTCCTTCAACTTGATAAGTTTTAGAAATACATTTATTCTCCGTTACGCCCATATCAATCATGCCAATAATTTCAATTGAATTTATGCCGCGCATGCGATATAACTGGATATTAATTTCAGCATCTTTCCCTGAAGTATAGCTATCTTCAGATTTAATATTGATAGCTAATCCTTCTAATCTTTCAGACTCAACTTCCTCTAAAATTATTCTTCTAATTTCTTTTATATTAAATTTCATCTTTACATCCATCAGGTAATTGGGATTTTAAAGTTTTTTTATAAACTTCAATGTCCGGTTGCTTCCATACTTTCTCCGGGCAGTGCTCCTTGTGATCAACTTTATCTTGAAGATAAAGTTCTATCGCCTTAGCATCTGTTTCCATATCGGAAATTAGTTTAATATGATTGCTCATAGTTATTAAGAGTATAAAATTCACTGTACTATTAACTCTTCAATCCGATTTAGAATTTCTCTTACATGTTGGATATCTCTTTCGACACCAATAAGAGTTTTTGTTGCTTCTTCATATTTTTCAACATCCTCGCCTAAAGATGAGACTTCCGCTTCTAGATCTCCTAAATCATTTTGGAGTTCTGCTACTTTAACGTTAGTATTCCAAACCCAGCCGGCTAAAGGCATTATAAGCGTGCCCAAAATTACGGTGAATATTTTCCATAACATATCAGTCTTCATTTTTTGTTAACCTCAAAAATTTATCCCTAAGCATTACTGTGATACCTTTTTGTTTTTGTACCAAATTATATTCTATTTTATGACCAATTGATATTGGATACGAAAGATTATTATATTTAGTTATTTCTTCACACTCAGCTTCATCATCATCCCAGTGCTTTTGTATATTAAATAGTATAAGTTTCTCTATTTTCTTACTACCGTTTGTATATACAATTTGTTTTATCGGCAAAGATAGTTCTTTAACTAATTTTTCTGGAGAAGGACTTTCATCCCATTCATACCTAAAGCCTTCATATATTGGCTTTATTCTAGAAGTAATTATATAAATGTTATGACCGCTTTCATGCAGTTCTCTAACAATATCAATATTTTGGTCATGAGGGCGATCATAAACAACGTCTATGATTTCTCCCGTAGGGCTGTATATATATTTGTATTTTATAAGTGTATTGTCATAATCGAAAGAATAATTCATTATTGATTAATCCTCGCGAATCCTTTGTTCTTTTCAATAACGATTTGCATATCTACGCAGTCCTTTAAAGAATCCAAGTGAGATATCAACAAAACATTTTTGAAATACACTTTAATTAGTTCTAAGATTCTAATAAAACCCTCCATATTTTCTTCATCTAATGCTGTACCCGGTTCATCCAGAATAAAAATGTCTGCTTTTGGAAGTGATGAAACGCTAAGAAGTGACAAGCGGATTGCAATTGCTGCCATCGTCTTCTCTGCGCCAGAACCCATCTCAATCGGTCGAGGATCGTGTCGTGGGTGCTTAATAAAGATATCTAGCTTATTGCCATTGCTCTCAAAAAATACTTCGAACTCAACAATATTTGCTAGGATCTTTGCGATCTCTTGGTTGATAACTGGAATGCGCTTTTTAATAATATCATATGCAATACCGTTTGGGTGCATGCATCGCAAAAATAAATCGCAAGCTGAGTATTCGGTTAACAAATTCTGATGTTCTTCTTTTTGCTTTCTGATACTGATCAACTTCTGTTCAGCAGAACCAATCTTTTTGTATAGAGAAATGTTTTTAGTTTCGCACTTCTTCTTTTCTACTTCTGTTTTCTTGATCTCCTTAGTTACTTTGTTTTTTCTTGATAACAAAGCTTGTAGGTTTTCAATCACTTCTTTATTTTCGTTGTACTCTGCAATTTTAAGATCAATCTCTCGCAACTCAAATTCCTTGCTGGTCTTTGTATTGTGAGTTCTCTCAACTTTTACTTTAAGATTTGATACATCTTTCTGTAGAGACTCGTATAATTTTTTGATGTCATTATACTGATTGAGTCGCAAATCAACTTCGTCCAAATTCAAACTTTTAAATTCATTTATAACTTTCTTTAGTTGAGATTCAACAGATGGTGCGTTCATTACTGAGACATGTGCATCTTTAATAAATCTACATGTGGGATAATCAGTTCCGCATGGAATACTAGAAAGAAGGTTTTTCTTCTTATCGATCCCTTCCATTTCTTTCTTTAATATTTTCGCAGTTGACTTGATGCTATCTGCTATTTTCTTTTTCTTATTTAAGTCTTCTACATCAATAGCGCTTAGAAACTTTTTAGATTTTATAATAGTCTCTTCTTTTGTTTTAATAGTAACAGAATCTTTACCAATCGATTCTACTAGTAAAGAAATGTTTTTTAGTGCTTTTTCTTTACGTTGGAGAAGATAACCAATATCAATGATTTCTGAAGGCAATCTATCTATCTGAGACTGTAGCGCCGACATATCAGATATTAAAACCGACAATGAATCTTCTAAGATTTTACACTTTTTCTGATTAGTAGCCGACTGTCCTTTGCTTTCTGTGATCTGTGATTTCGAGGCTTCGATTTCTGCATCGAATTCTCTATTTTCATTCTTTTTAATTAAAGCTTTGTATCCAACAAAGTCTTCCTTTGCTGCCTTAAACTTCTTATCAAAAACAACCAGATCTAAGAATTTGGCGATAATCTCTTTTCTCTTAGTCGAGCCCTCATCGATAAACGAAAATGCGCCGTGCTGTGAGGCCAATGAGGACATTGAAAAATCATCAACGGTACCGAAGTGCTTGCGGATATTTGCGTCCGTTTGATTGCGTGTGGTGCCGTTTAAAGAAGTGACCATCCCAGTGATCAGATCCGTCTTCTCAAAATTCAAATCTGTCTTGGCTTCAAGAGTCTCTTCGCCTTTTAATTTTTTAATATATTTTTCTGATGTTCTTTCGATTTTATATAAATCTGTGCCAACTTCGATCTCAATATAACCAGAGCCGCATTGCATATTCTGGTTAATAATATTAAGATTTTTGCGTTCGTTCTTTGATGTAGTATTATACATTGTATAAAGTGCCGCATCAATAACTGAACTTTTTCCAGAGAAGTTCTTGCCAAAAATTCCAATAATGCCAGATAGCTTATTAAAATTAATATTGTTATCTTCTCCGTAATTGAATAAGTTGTTCCACTTAAAAGTTTTTAGCTTCCAATTTACATTTCGTGATATATCTTCTGAAGCTTCAATGATTTGATTATACTTCTTATTCAAATCATAAACTGATTGGATTGTGTTGTCGTCAGCTTCATATTCTTCAAGATACTCTGAAATAAGTTTTTCTTGCGTTTTAATGTCTCTGAGGTTTTCTGTTTTAAATTTATCTTCAATCTCATTGACAGAACCGCGTTCGCCGGCTGCACGATTCAAAAATGAAATACTTTCCGGTTTGAATCTGTGTTTAGCAATATCAATAGCTTTACGCATCGACTGTAAAGGGAGGTTGTTATTACTTATCAGTCTTAAACGTGCATTATTTGGAACTTCAAGATTTTTAGGCATTCTTCCTTTAGCTGTTAAATTGACTGTAAAGAAAGGCTTTGGGTTTCTGATCTCTATATGCTCAACATGAAAATTCTTCTTATCTTCAATATGCCAGATTATAAATCCTTTGTCATCTGTCTCTCCATGATTTTGCTGTACGGTAGAGCCAGCATACCAAATGCGACCGTCTTTGTCCATTTGCTGACGCTTGTGAATATCACCAAGCATAGCAAAATCAAATTCTTCGAAGATAGATATCTCGTCTTCGCCAGAATTCATAGTCCAGTTCGTATCTGTTTTACAATTGCTGATAGAGCCGTGATACAAAGCAATATTTATTTTATTGTAGTCAGTCGGCTGTGTCCAGTTGTCCCGATCAAAAACTGATAATACATTTAAAACATAATTATCGTCCAAATGTAATTCACCAGAATCTTTTAGCAAATGCAGATTACTTAAATTTAATGCCCTTACAATCGGGCTTAGTGCATCTTGACGACTACTATTCTTTAGATTCCCATCATGGTTTCCTAAAATAATATATGTTGGAGCTATCTCTGCCAGATTCTTAAAAAACTCAGAACACATCTCGACAAACTCTGGAGAGATCTGAGTTTTAGTGTGGGCGATATCGCCGGTATGAATAATGTAATCTATATTATTTTGTCGTAGTTCTTCATATAATTCTTCAAAAACAATTTTATATTCATAATGATATTTCAAGTTTTTTATATGTGTGTCACTAATATGAGCAAACTTCATTTATTCTCCTAAAATTTAACCCACCAAAATGTAGGAGGCAACATCACCAAATGTATAAAAAGTGGCGAAGTAAACTGCTCGAAACATGATGATGGGGAAGCTGTGTAAGAATTTCTTCATATTATAAATATATCAGAAAAACCGGTAATTGTCAAGCTTTATTATTATTTCAGCGCCTGTTTCCATTGCCCCGGTGTTGCTGAGTCAAGAAGGCTTCTCATGCTCTCTCCTTCAATGGATTCAAATTCAGTCGCAAGGACTTCATCGATACTCAAAAACTGATTATAGTACAACCAATTATAATATTCTTTGACAGTTAAACCATTTTCTGGTAAAATATATTCTGGATCAGACATTAATATATTAGGATTTACCATTAATATCCCTCTTTCTAATCCCTGCGCTGGAAGTCGCTGTATGCCCGGAACGTCAAATGCTAAGTTGGCATCGATAAAACTATCTTTGAACTCATCAAAAAAATACTCCATACTTTCTGATGCGCCTGAACCATCAGCAGATTTTGTAAAACTGACCTGTGATGAAGGCGGGGGAAATCTATTCCTACCATTGAGTTTGTCATTATATGCCAGAACAGCAATTGAATAACTAGCCGGCAAAACTGTTATTCCTCTAGAAATTCCATTTTCATCTTTTTTAATTGAACCCGGAAGCTGCATCATGCTTCCTTCACCGCGAGCCCATCGGAATGCAGCCGGGTTATTAACATATTCTTGGAACTCTGAAGTTTTTTTATCAAAAGAATATGCCTTCTTGTATTGTTCTTCTGCATGTTTATTTCTAGCTGATGCTCGCGCTTTTTTATCGGTATTTACCATGTTACTTAAAGTTCGACCACCGGTAGCTACGGCTGCTGCCGCAAATAGATCTTGTAAAAATTTTCTACGGGATCTTCCCGGTGGTTTAAATTTTTCATCATCGTCTTGTTCTAAAAGCTTTTTTATAACTTCTTCCTTAATAATTCTTTTCAGTCTTTGTTCGGTCAATTTCATTTAGATAGCCTCTATCATGTTCAGCAATAAATAGTTTTCTCCGTCAATAAAAGAAGACTTATTCTTTCTATCTAGAAATATATCTCTTGGCATAGAACCAACATCTTCATATCCAGAAGTGTCTATTTTATGCAATTCAATATCATAGCGCGATAACATTCGAATAACTTTATTTTCCTTCTTTTGGGCGTCAGCGTCAAAGGCCAAATAAACTGGGGTGTCATGATAAACTATTTTCTTGATAAGCTTTGAATCAGATCTAACTGTGGAACCCAAAACCGGAACTGAGTTTCCGGCAATGATCGCATCAAAAACCCCTTCTACTAAAACCAAGTCGGAATCCCAATCGACAAACAACTCGTTAAATACAATATTTTTCGAAGCTTTAGGGTTCTTGTATTTATAAGAATCTCCAGTATACGATCTGGCTACGAAATAGTTAATATCACCGTCATCGTCAAAAGAAGGCACAACAATCCTATTTTTATATTCCCCTTTAGAACAATACCCAATTTTCCAACGCAGGATATCCATATCAGTCAAGCCGCGATTGATCAAATATTTATATGATCTCATTGCAGCATATGATTTATTTTTTGTACACAGACTGTGGAATCCTTCCGGCATATCTAGTTTCTGTAATGGCTCCTTTTCTTCTTTCTCGTTAAAAATATCCTCGAACTTGTTATAATCAATTCGATTTGTAATCTCATCCCATTTATTAATCTGAGTATAATCCCCACAACGACGAATAAGCCTTCGAATATTACGCCCGCGATAATCGCAGATCCAACATTTAAAAGCGTTTTTGTCAATATTTACGGACAGCTTTGGCTTGTGGTGGTTACAATCCGGACAAAAGAATAAAATCTCATTACTGAGTCTTTTATAATTGCCGAGAACATCAAACAAAATTTTCTCTGCCTGATTCTTGTTCATAGTTTCTCCTATTAAGAAGATATCAGATCAGCCAGTATTTGTCAAGGTTTTTCTAGTGTACCAGTTAGAATGTCTGCTATCGGCAACACGACGTTCCAAGACTTATTTTGATTTTTCATATGATGGTTCCAGTGCCACCAAAAATATTTTTTTGTAAATTGTGGATATTTGTGTTGCAAGTTATGAAGAATTACAAAGACAACTGCATATAAGGACACCCCATAAAACAACGCAGGAGATAAAAAATAAATCGGCAAGAACAAAGCCATTAAAACAGGAATACCAATGAATTCATGTGCCGAAAGTTTTTTATCAACAAAATTATTTTTTCTTGCGATGATGTGATGTTCGCGCAAATGGAAAGCAAAAATACTTTTTTTCTTTTTACCTAAACCATGAAATAGACGTTTGTGGACAAAATATTCAATAAAGCTTGCTAAGATTATCCCAACCAGAAATAAACTAACACTTAATGCCACAATTGTCTCCTAAATATTATTTGTTCTTTTGCTATAGTTATATTTAATTATGCGCCTATTCTGCCATCTGGATTTTTTTGTTACATTTTCTTTCAGAATTATTTTTAGTCGTCTTTTTGTGTCCTCATATAATTGCCTTTCGGTCACAAGATTTAACTCTGAAAGTATGCCTTCACCCGGCCCATCTTCTTCAAAATCGTATTCTTCGTCAAAAAATGGGATAATAAATTTCTTTGCTGGTCCTTGAGTGATTGCTTTTCGCTCTCCGGTTTTTGGATCATTTCCATAAGTTATGCGATATCCTTCGGGGCCTCTCGGCTCTTGAGAATAAAAGTCAGACTTAGCATCAATGTCTGGACCGGTCAAGATTATATCGCGTTTTTGGATCGTATCATCACCTTCAATATATTCATAAACCATTTTTTCATCTTGCATCGAGCCCCATATAACAGCTTCTTGATCATAATCTTTTCCCAATTGTACCATCTCTTCGCGTGAGATATTTGGGATTATAAATGATCTTTCTTTGTTGTCAAACTTGCCTCTTATTTTTTTGTATCCTAAATTCATTTTTCGAAGCTTTCTGATAAAGTCTTCTATTAGTTGGTTGTTGTCTTCTATAGATAACTGCTGCGCGCCTGGGTTCTCCGGAGTCATGATCCCTATACTTTGAATGTTTTGACGATCTCCAGTAAGAATTCTTATTATATCTCTGAACTGGCTAACTTCTTTAAGAAGATATTTATTCCATTCATTCAGTATTTTTTTCATTTTGTTTCTCCAATATAGCGCCAGCCTTTGCTATTACGATTGCATCTGCCCTATCGTATGATTCTGCTTTAGGATTGTTGTGTCGAGTATATTCAATTGAAAAAGTTTCTTCAGCCTTTAAAACATGTTCTAAAACAACTAGTTTCGCCTTCTTTCCTCTAGGTACCTTGACACCATAAGTTTTTCTAGCTTGTGTCGCTCCTATATAAATAGGTTTTATATTAAACAAATCCCAACAAAGCCAAGAAACTATACCATTAAATTTCTGTAGTATAGCCATGGTCTTCGCAGACGATCCGCCAGAATTAAAAAAAGTAAATGGCTGCTCTATGTATATATGTGTAATATTAGCAGATGATTTGATATTTGTCAAGTATTCTTTTACATATTTTGCTTTTTCAAAAACACATTTCTTTTTACGAAGATCAATATGATCATATAATAGAAGCTCAGATGTGTCTGCATTTACTAATGCAAAACCAGTTATACTTGAAGATATGTCCAAGCCTAATATAATTCTTTCAATAAACATACTCTATTATATCATATATCTAATTTCATTTTAAATGACAAATCATCTTCTTCTTTTTTAAGTATAGGGTTACTCAAAGTAGCCACTCCAATTAAATTTTTATTCTCATCATATATTCCTATTTTTGAGATGTAAACTTGTCTTTGGAAGGTGGCTTCATAATCGGAAAAACTAGAACTAACAGTGTTTTTTATTGTTCTATTCGGATTTTCTTCATATATTTGAGAAGAACTTTTCTGTATTAACGATTGATTATAATTATAATATGTCGGATTATTAGAAAAGTTAACCTCTCCTTTTCTAGCATGAGCGAACATTGTCATGACCTGTATCTCGTTGGTTCCTTCAAAATTCAAACCAAAACTGGCAGATGCATTGCCGGCACCGGTAGTCGCGACACTAACACCGTCATTCGCACCAGCACCATAATATATCCATTTTGGGTTTACACCGGTTCCAGAGCCAGCAACTAAAGGAATCGATTCTGAATTAATATTCCAAGAACCAGTTAAAACAATGAAACCTTCATCATATAAAATGACTCCACCGACCAAACCAACGTTGGATCCAGTAACTTCAATTAACTCGCCATTTTGTTTTGTATCTTGTAACTCTGCTGCCAAAGATCCAGTAAAATACCATTTTAAAGAAACTGTACCGGGTTCTATTCTTCCACCATAAAAAATACTAGGAATAGAAATCAAGTTAATAGTTTGCTGAGATTTGTCTCCATAAGAAGAAGAGACTCTATAGTGCTGACTTCTGGAACCATAGAAATCTAATCGATTCTTCAAAGCAAAAAAATGAGGGTATACTGGACTAGTATTGAACGAAGCGCCGGTATCTGGATCTATAGCTGTATTTCTCTGGCCTGCAACTGCCATATATTCTCTGGTTATCGATGCAGACATTGGATAAGAACCCGACATAACATCACCATACACAAAGTCTGATGAATAAGATGTAGCCGAAACTGTTCTAAAAGCAGCGTTTGAACTTTGCTTTGTTATGAAAGGATAAATTAAATCATTGCCAGAACCTTTATCAATATTAATTTCATAAAGGCTGATATGACCAGATGGCACATTTAAAATATTATCCGCGAAAGATCCGGATTGGGTTGGTGTATTGTTATAATATATTTTTCCATCATAAATGAAAAACTCACTACGAGGATGAGCCCTCATCGTATTTAACAATACATCGCTTTCTTTAAATTCTTTTAAGGACATTTTAATAGTCCAGACGAACCCTCAATGTGAGTTCATTTGTTGGATCTTTACGCAACGGCTCAGAAAGTTTAGCAACGGCTAATAGCTCGTTATTAGAACTGTATAGCCCGATAGTTGTAATATAAGCGATTGGAGTATCTGTATTTACTGACTTGACTCTTATTGTGCTTGATGATAGGTACGTCGGATTTGAAGAGTGATTATATTTGTTATGAGGAACACGACAGAAATATATTGTTGAGTTGATTTCAGTAGTGTTATTGAAACTTATATTTTGAACTCTGTGCCTTAGTGCATCGCAAGAAGCTGTTATTGAAGAACTGACGAAAGACTGTGCAACACTAGAAGTACCGGCTGAAGTAGATAAAAAGTCTGTAACCCCATCAAAGGAAGATGTGCTGAGAACTGCAATTCCAGATTGATAGAAGACTAAGCCTCTGACAGTATTGCCGGAATCATATAACAATCCATAATCTCCACCCAAAGTGTTTAACGTTCCACCGGTACTTGATGCACTGGCGTCAGTTAAAGTCTTCTTAAGAGCAAAGGGAGCCGCCCAAGAACCGGTACCAACAACAACAGAAACCGTACCTTTCTTAATTTGGTCTTTGGTAATTAAACGAGAGAAGTTTATAAACATTCCCTCTTTCATTTCACCGCTACCGTCTAAAGATAGATCTAATTCGAACTTGCGTACAGCATTTGCAGACCCAGTATAACCCAAAAGAACTTGAGAGAACTGATTGTACATGTTGATCTTTTTAGACTCTTGAGTGACACCTGTTGACCCGGAGAGAGGCGAACCCTCATCATA
>Ga0115566_10003857_pt1 | contig 12017 bp, 10 predicted proteins | sample COGITO_mtgs_1204_3_FD_87173 | JGI IMG/M metagenome (GOLD analysis project Ga0115566, IMG submission 87173) | Pelagic marine microbial communities from North Sea - COGITO_mtgs_120405 | ecosystem: Environmental > Aquatic > Marine > Epipelagic | place: Germany:Helgoland, sampling site Kabeltonne...
GAATGGGGTACACCCTTTTCTGATTTCGCCTTAATCGAGGAACGCTGGACACGTGTCGGAAATTCTCTGGAAATGAAACTGACAGTGAACGATCCGGATCTCTATCGTGAATCCTGGACCAGTGACACCAAGCAATTCAATTATCAAGACCCTGACACCCTGAACGGTGAATTGATGGAACAGATTTTTGCACCTATTGATGAAATGGAATTTAACAGAACTATTCGGGATCCTGCTGCTGCCGGGCCTCAGTAATCAATCCTATAACACTAACGTCCATAACCCAGTGTTTTTATGCGAGTCACCCTGTTATCGGTGAAGGTCACTTCACGCATGAAGTGACGAGGACCAAAATTATAGGTCCAGGTTTCAACCGGCACCTCAACCACTGAACGATTGTGATGGAGCAATTCGCTACTGGTGAAATCTGAATAATAACCATGGCTTAAAGACAATACACCAAAGCGGCGAGCAGGTATGCCAGAACGGTAGATAGTTTTATGTGTGGCTATGAGTGGTTCACCACAGGTAGCAAGCACTTCACCCTGATGATCACCCCGGGATATCACGTTACGATCACAACGCATGGTGTCAGCCTGACCAGTCTGTGCAAACAGAAAAAAGGCCAGAGTCGATACGGTAAGGAAGAAGAGCTTGTTCATTAGTATTGCCTCCAGATTCCATGATACTGATCTGGAGATGAATTAAAACTTAATACAGCGGCCAGAGGCTGCCAGTTACGAGTCTCAAGTTACAGGTCGCAAGCGGGCGTCTTGCAGACGCCATGTCGGATGACGGCCCTGCAGGCCTTTTCCGACCTAGATCACCATCCCCTTGTACCTTGTACCTTGAGACTTGTAACTTGCGACTGTTATCCGAGATAGCTGATCATCACACCAGCGGCCACCGCTGAACCAATAACTCCGGCAACATTCGGGCCCATGGCATGCATCAACAGGAAATTCTGTGGGTTAGCTTCCAGACCAACTTTATTGGCAACCCGTGCCGCCATTGGGACTGCTGAGACACCGGCAGCGCCGATCAGAGGATTGATTGGGGTGTTGCCATATTTATTCATCAACTTGGCCATCAGGATGCCGGTGGCAGTACCAATACCGAAGGCGACAATCCCCAGTAATAGTATCCCCAGGGTTTCAATATTCAGGAAAGACTCTGAACTGAGTTTTGAGCCTACTCCCAGGCCCAGAAAAATAGTGGTGATATTTATCAGGGAGTTTTGCGCAGTATCGCTCAGACGTTCCACTACTCCGCTTTCCTTCATCAGGTTCCCAAAACAAAACATCCCTAACAGCGGAGCGGCCGTCGGCAGGAACAAGGCCACCAGCATCAACAGGCTGAGGGGGAAGATAATTTTTTCTCTCTGACTGACCGGGCGCAATTGTTCCATGCGGATTTCCCGCTCGGCCTGTGTTGTCAGGGCCCGCATGATGGGGGGCTGGATCATCGGCACCAGTGCCATATAGGAATATGCGGCTACGGCAATGGCACCAAGCAAATCAGGGGCCAGACGACTGGAGACAAAAATAGCGGTGGGGCCGTCCGCTCCACCAATAATGCCAATGGCTGCAGCATCGGCGAGACTAAAATCCATCAAGCCCAAAGACGTTAAACCTATAGCGCCGATGACTGTTGTGAAAATACCGAACTGCGCAGCGGCGCCCAAAAATAATGTGCGGGGATTTGCCAGCAAGGGCCCAAAGTCCGTCATGGACCCAACCCCCATAAAAATAATCAGTGGAAAAATGCCTGTAGAAATCCCGGCTTCATAGATGTAATAAAGAATACCGCCAGGAGACTCGAGATGGCCTGCTGCATCATAAATGGGTTCTGCCAGGAAACCGGCGCCAGGAATATTGACCAGAATTGCACCCATGCCGATAGGCAAGAGCAACAGCGGTTCAAATCCTTTGCGGATGGCAAGGTAGACAAGCAGCAGACCAACCAGCAGCATAACGAACTGCCCTGCTTCAATCTGGTATATACCGGAATCCTGAAAAAGCTTAAGCAAGCTATCCATTAATTTGCATTCCCGAGATTACAAAAACGTGCTTTTTAATTACAAGCAATGCTGTACCTGAAGGCTTATCCAATGGTCAGCAACTCATCGCCAACCGAAACCGCATTGCCGTCAGCTACCTTGATCCCCTGAATAGTGCCTGCCTTGGGGGCCTTGACCTCGGTTTCCATTTTCATGGCTTCCAGAATGATCAGTACTTCTCCTTCGACAACCTTCTGTCCAACACTCACATTGACCTTGAAAATATTGCCTGCCAATGGCGCTAACAACGGCTCGCTCTTCTTGGATGAGGGAGCGGCCTCTGCGACAACTGGCGCATCAGATTGCCCTGACGCTGCCTGAATATTGCTGATATCGCCACCTTCGGAAACCTGAACCACATAGGTCTGACCATTTACGTTGACTGAATACACGCTGGCTTCACCAGCTTTCGATGCAACTGGTAGTGCAGCAGCAGGGGCGAGCTCTTCCCCGGTTGGGACTGGTTCGAAGGCATCAGGATTACCACGGTTCTTCAGAAACTTCAGACCAATCTGCGGGAAAAGTGCATAGGTAAGCACATCATCAATTTCATTTTCCCCTGACTCAATGCTAAAGCCTTCTTCTTTTGCTTTTTCCTTCAGTTCCCTGGTCAGAGCCTCCAGTTCAGGTTCGAGAAGGTCGGCAGGACGACAGGTGATTGCCTCAGCGCCATCAAGTACTTTGGCCTGTAATTCCTTGTTCACTTCAGAAGCCGTCGCGCCGTACTCCCCTTTCAGGATACCGGCTGTCTCTTTCGTAATATTTTTATAGCGTTCGCCGGATAGTACGTTGATTACAGCCTGTGTCCCCAAAATCTGTGAGGTTGGCGTCACCAGGGCTATGTTGCCAAGATCTTCACGTACGCGAGGGATTTCTTTAAGCACTTCACCCATTTTATCGCCGGCATTTTGTTCGCGCAGCTGACTTTCCATATTGGTGAGCATGCCGCCTGGCACCTGGGCCAGCAGGATGCGGGCATCAACTCCCTTCAGGGCTCCTTCAAACTTGGCGTATTTTTTCCTCACCACACGAAAGTACTCTGCAATCTCAGCCAACAATGGCAAATCCAGTCCAGGGTCGCCAGGCAGGCCTTCATAAATGGCATTAATGGTTTCGGTTGGCGTATGGCCGTAAGTCATGCTCATGGAAGAAATAGCGGTATCTACATTGTCAATATTCGCCTCAATGGCTTTGACCAGTGTGGGAATCGATAAACCGGTAGTGGCATGAGCATGTAATTGAATAGGTAATGAAGTGTCAGCTTTCAGGCGCTTGACCATTTCATAAGCTTCATAGGGCTTCAACAAGCCGGCCATGTCCTTGATACAAATAGAGTCGGCGCCCATTGATTCAAGCTGTTTCGCCAGAGTCAGCCAGGTATCAAGGTTATGGACCGGGCTCACTGTATAAGACAATGTGCCCTGTGCATGACCGCCAACCTTGTTCACGCCCTTGATCGCTGTTTCCATATTGCGGGGATCGTTCATGGCATCAAAAATGCGGAACACATCCACGCCATTTACATGCGCACGCTCACAGAATTTTTCTACCACATCGTCCGCATAGTGTCGGTAACCCAGAATATTCTGGGCCCGGAACAACATCTGGTGTGGAGTATTGGGAATGGCTTTTTTCAGTTCACGAATGCGATACCAGGGATCTTCACCAAGATAACGAATGCAGGAGTCAAAGGTAGCGCCGCCCCAGGTTTCTACTGACCAGAAGCCTACCTGGTCAATCTTTTCAGCAATGGGAAGCATATCTTCCAGACGTAGCCGGGTAGCAAACAGTGACTGATGAGCGTCACGTAGTACCAATTCTGTAATACCAACAGGATTTCTTTGTTCAATCATTGGAATAACCCATTTCAATTTAAAATTGTCTGCAATAGCGCAATGAAAATGCAGACTGAATTAACAATCCCCGCAGGGCAGGTGAAAAGATATTTTTAAAACGCTTGCTTACTACTCACATCATTTATTGCTTGGAACGATGCGCATGTATAGCAGCGGTGATGACAGCGAACAGAGTTGCTTCGTCAAGCTGCCCTGTTGCTCCGGGATCATTTAGGTCTGCGGGTTGAACAGCCCCGTATTTTTGAACCAGTGTGGACATGATAGAAGTCACAAACACCAGTATGGTCAGGAACACAAATACTGTGCCCATGCCCAGTAACATCAGATTAAGTCCTTCTGATATCAACTCTCCGGAATTCACTCAACATTTCCTCGTTTTCTTCATTTCACCAGCATTTCCAGTGGAAATTTCAGTGTGCGCACTTTACAGGAAAACAGGGAATTTTTCCATTAAAACAGGGGCTTCAGACAACTTTTCTGAGATTACTTTAACTTTTGCTTCACATTTGCCAAAATTCTACCCAAGCAACAAGCAAGTCAGCGCAATATACGATAAATTATTCCCTGTCATCAGGGTTTCTCCAAACCCCACACCAACCCCAAACAAACAGGCAGTAATCCTTTGCACGACGAAACTTCAATTTTTCTTACTACCGTTCTCCTACTGCTGGGAACGTCGACAATTCTGATCGTGCTTTTGTATCGCTTGCGCATTGCATCACTGCTGGCCTTCCTCATCACCGGTGCCTTATTTGGGCCAACAGGCCTGGCAATAATAGAAGACCCGGAAGAACTCACAGCAATCGCAGAGCTGGGACTCAGTTTTCTATTGTTTATCCTGGGTCTGGAATTTTCTTTACCCAGACTGATTGTCTTACGCAATACCGTATTCAAATTAGGCAGCATGCAGGTTGTTGTTTGCTCCTTATGCTTTTTTCTGATTCTCAGACTCTCCGGTCTTGAATGGCACATTGCCGCAATACTGGCTGGCGGGCTGTCACTTTCTTCTACAGCCATCGTCTCCGGAGAGCTTAGCAACCTTGGTTTTCTGAAGAAAAGGCATGGTGAAATTGCCATTGGTATTTTACTTTTTCAGGATATTGCCGCAGTTATTTTATTGATTGCCGTTCCCCTGGTAAGCGCTCAAACCACTAATTTCTCTCTACAAGGTATTTTATTTACGGTTGGTGAGGGTGTAGTTCTGCTTGCTGCTTTCTTTTTTACCAGTCGCTATTTATTGCCTCATTTACTCCGGGAGATTGCCAAACAAAAATCAGATCAATTACTTGTCCTTGCCGCACTGGTCATAGTCTTGCTGTCAGCCACACTCACTTCAAGTATTGGGCTGAGCATGGAACTGGGGGCCTTTCTGGCAGGCATGATGCTTGGGGATACACGTTTTAAACATCAGCTCGAAGCAGATATTCGCCCATTTCGCGACTTGTTGCTTGGCTTGTTTTTTATCACTGTTGGCATGCTGGTAGATCTGAGTCTGCTGGCCACATACTGGCCCTACCTGTTGTTGGGAGGGCTTTTGCTGATCATTGCCAAAGCCCTGTTAATTACCAGCATCATTAAATTACTGGGCGAATCCTGGCGATCTGCTATTTCTGCCGGATTATCACTTGCCCAGGGCAGTGAATTTTTATTCGCTCTGTTAGCCTTGTCGGTAAGAAATCAACTGGTCGAGGAAAATGTCGCCTCTAATTTAATTACGCTGGTAATCATCAGTATGTTAATGACTCCACTGTTGATTAAACATGGTCCCACCCTGGTTGATTTCGCCTTTATTCGCATAGGAAAAAAATCACTGGAAAAAACCGAAGAAGAAATACTTTTTCAGGAGCCGCATAAAAAAAATCACATTCTTATTCTGGGCTTCGGCCGTGTCGGACAAACAATTGCCCGCTTCCTCAGGCCACTTAATATCAATTATCTGGTACTGGAAACAGATGATATTCGAATCAAGGAAGCCAGTATTGCAGATGAGCCCATTTTTTACGGAGACAGCTCTAGAGTAGATATTTTAAAGGCCGCTGGTGCCGCAACTGCCTCAATCATTGTTGTCACCTTTGATGATGCCGGACTGGCGAAAAAGATCATTGAAAATGTGAAGAATATTAATCCTGAAATTCCAGTGCTGGTCAGGACCAGGGATGATGCAAACCTGGAGGATTTATTAGCCGCAGGCGCTGAAGAGGTAATACCGGAAACCCATGAAGCAAGCCTCACATTAGTGTCCCATCTCCTGCTAATGATTGAATATCCAGACATAATGGTCCATAGCATAATCGACAAGGCAAGACGGGATCGTTACAGAATGTTGAAAGGGTTTTACCACGGTGAACGGCTGGGCTTTCTTGGCAAGCATGACCATAGCAAGGAGATTATTCACGCAGTTAATTTACTGGAAAATGCCTTTGCTTGCGGTAAAAAAATTGAAGACCTGACTCTGCCTCTGGAGGTAAAGGTTCTTGAAATACATCGTGATACGCTTGTTATGTCCGCGGATGATAATAAAGAACTGACATTGCAAAGCGGTGACATCGTTATTTTGAGAGGCTTGGTCGACAGACTTGATCCCTGTGAAAATTACTTACTCCAGGGATAAGGATATTTAAAATTTTGATGCTGCATATGGCGGCAATCCCGGTAAAAAACTGCAGGCACGTTTCAATATGCTGAAAATAATCGCGAAAGAAAACTGAAGACTATGAACTAATAAAATGAATGATGGCTTTATTGCTATTTTTTATAATTCTTATCGTTGCGATTACTATCTACAAGATCATTTCATTGAAGCATCACAGCCGCAGCAAATCCAGGCCCGGAGAGTTTCAACATTTACTTGCACAAGAATTATCTGATTGTGATGACAAGGCTGTTGCTCTGGAAGAACGTATTCGGGTACTTGAAAAAATTGTGACAGATAATCACCATGCATCCAGCCCTTCTGAAGACATTGATAATCCAGATCAATAAATACTGAATGACGTGTTTGAAATATTATGAAAGGTTTTTATTGTGCCGGACATCGCTGCGCTCTTCCGGCCTACAACTAAACCATAACATTGCGTAGGCCGGAAGAGCGCAGCGATGTCCGGCTTCGACTATTTATTAATCTTTATTCGTCTTCAATCGTAAAGGCTAATAAAACGTTGCCTGGACGCCCAACAAAGCCTGCACTGCCCGACAACATATACATCATGCCATCCACAATAACCGGGCCCGGTCCATCGAAAGAGGCCCCATTGGCCTCTATGCCATTAACCGTTTCGAAGTCCCGGTTAGCATCAAAGATCCAGATCACCTCACCGGTATCGGCATCATAAGCTCGCATCCCGCCATCGGCAGAGCCGGAGAATACTGCGCCTGGAATAGCTGTCACTGCTGCAGACTGGGTAGCGGAACACCCCGCACCTTCAGCACATAACAACTCCTGTGGTGGCGTGTACCATTGACGCTCACCGCTTTCCAGATCAATACCATGAATGCCCCCACCTTGAGTAAAGATATAACCGCCAACTGCCACATAGGCTAAACCATCACCAACAGAGGCGCCCCAAACTCCACCAACGGGACTGCCTGGGCCGGCACGATATTGCCAGACCAAAGCTCCCTGATTATTGGGATCAAGCGCATAGGCAAAGCCGGATTTTTGGGGTACGACAATTAATTCACGTCCTGATTCAGTGGTCGTCAAAATGGGCGATGCCGAGAAATCAAAATCAGGCCCAATATCTTCCGGACAATTGGGGTTGTCTTCGGTATTACACCCACCTATCCATGCATCACCTGGCGTTAATTGAGTTGCCCAGGCAATTTCACCAGTACTGATTCTGATCGCCACTACGGCATCGGAGGTTTCCGGTGCCGGTTCAGCATAGGCATTACCTGTTGCTACATAAATCAGACCCCGGTCATCATCAATGGTGGGAGCACTCCAGATACCGACCCCAGCAGGACCATAAAGAATCACCCCTGTACTACTGCTGCCTCGCGGGCGGGGTTCGGGCACCATGAAAGATTTCCAGTTCAAGTCGCCAGTTTGTGCGTCAAAGGCGCTGACACTGCCGCGAAAAGTACAGCAGGCATAATCAGGATTGGAGGATGTTGTCTCCTCCCCCACACCGGTCATTGGCACATAAAGCACTCCCTTATGCAGGGTTACTGCACCAGTACCACGAACATTGGGATGATCATCAACTTTGCGAACCCAGAGTATTTGTCCGTTTTGTGCATTAACGGCATAGGCATTAGCGCCTCTATCCACAAAATACACAGCATAACCATCTGATCCATCTTCAAACTGATAAGGCCCCACGGAAGCGGCACTGCGGATACCGCTGCGCGGTAAATAAGTCCAGTAAGTACAACCTGATTGTGCGTCGAGGGAGTAAAGCGCGCCGGCGCCATTGCCAACAAATATTCTGCCATCTATTACTGTTGGCTGTGCCCTGGCCTGTCCTTCACCAGGTAAACCATAGGCCCATTTCAAGCGTAGGCTGGGAAGATCATCCCGGGTAATACCTCCGTTTTCTGAAAAACGTGTATTGCGTACATCCGGACCCCAGCCATTCCAGGAAGGTTTCAGGGAAGGATTGTTGATGGGAGGGTTTGATGCACACATGTTCTCGGTAATATCCAGGTTCAGCTCTGCTACCTCCCTGCCCGTCAAAAAAGCCGCCACAGCACGCATATCACTGTCTGACATTCCGGTAGCCTGAATCTTCATCAAACCGTCATTTATGGCAGCGAAAACCGAATTAGGAGTGAAAGCAGCCATATTTTCACGTGCTGGTGCATGGGCATTGGTTTCCGGATCAGGGTTTTCATGGCAGGTAGCACAACGTATGTTGTATAGAGCCTCACCATCCTGGGCAAACACTGGCAAAACCAGTAGTAAACTGAAAAACCCCAGTCCTTTTAGAAAACGTGCAAACATACTTCTTCCCCTTGATTTACTTATATACTTTTTATTATGGCTATTCAGCGCAAACTGGCAACAAGGCATTGTTTACCTTGTCCCCTGCCTTTTGTTCTCTGAGAAAAACCATGTGTGCTGTCATTGATAATAAAATGATTCCATTGACAAGAATAGAGAAGAATTTTAAATACCCACCGGGCCCGTCTTCTCCAGGTAATGAATCAGCCTACTTTAATTCAATATTATGAATTCAATATTATGATTAAGCAGTTATGGCACAGCTGCTTCCTTTGGCGCTACACTCTGACTAAACAATATTCGCATTGCATGTTTGATAAGTCATAATGTGAGTAATGTATCTTTGTCTTACAGGGGGAAACATCATGAAAAAAATATTCACCACCAAACTAATTATTGCCCTGGTCATGTGTCTACCGGCTATTTCCATCCAGGCACATCATTCACTTGTCGGGGAATTTGATACCGCCGTTCAATTTGAACTACAGGGAACAATCACTGACCTTGAGTGGTTCAATCCCCATATCTGGTTTTATATGGATGTGACCAACGATGCTGGTGAAGTAGAAAACTGGCAATGTGAAATGGGTTCACCGAATCAACTTATTCGCCTTGGATGGGCAAAGGAAGATCTTCCTGTCGGTACGGTAATTATTGCTCGCGCCAACCCGGCCCGAGATGGCACTAAAACCTGCAGTACGCGCAGGATTACTCTGGAAGATGGTACTCCGGTTTTCAGCCGTACCGGGAATCGCTAGAAGCAAACTCAAGGAGAAGAAGATGAAATTTTTACCAAAATTTACACGTACTTTTAACTCACTTTTCACACTTCTCACTTTGCTGTTTTGCCAGACATTGCTTGCCCAGGATGACATTCCTCGCCTGCTCTCAGGCAAGCCCGACCTTAATGGTGTATGGACAAGACCCTATGTTCCCAATATGCTTTCTGCGGGTAATGGCAGAAATCAGACAGGCCCTGGCGAAGAGCCCTTTACCGCAGCCGGGCGCAGAAATTTTGATAACTACAACCCCACAGATGGAGACTATACCGGGTCATGTCTCCCATTTGGCCTGTTAAGAGCAATGAACTCACCGGACCCTATTCAGTTTATGCAGACAGAAACACATTTCGCTTATCTTTACGAACAAAACACCTGGTTCAAGGTTGTCAATCTGGACGGACAGGATCATGGCGGCAGATTACCTCCAGCCTGGTATGGACATTCTATTGCTAAATGGGAAGGCGACACGCTAATCATCACTACCAATCGATTCAACGGTAAGACACGACTGGATACTATTGGTCATCCGCATAGCGATCAGATGACAGTAACAGAACGCTTTGCACTCACCGATGCAGACACTATGGATTATGAAGTTACTATTGATGACCCGGTTTATTACAGCAAACCCTGGACCAATAAACGGATATTTACCAGACAGTCTGATTTTGATCTGATCGAATATTCCTGCATGGAAAACAACAAGAGCTTGTTTGAAGGAAGAGTCGTGCCACCAAATTACGAAAACTGGCATACCTATGACACGGAAGATTAAATAGTTTTGTAAGAACCCGTGCTTTTCCGGGCTACCTGCCATCGCTTATTTATTGTAGGGCGGAAAAGCGCAGTATCATCCGCCAAGGGAAGGCGCAGCCTTCCCTAAATCTATAAATGCTCACTGCACCATCACAATTATTTCGACAACTTACTGCTTATCCAGAAAATCAAATATTTCTGCAGCAAAGGTCAGATAAGCCGTTAAATGTTCACCGTTCGGTACATCATAAAAAGCCGCATTTATCCCATGCCCTGCCAGTTCACGGGTTACCCTTAATGAAGCATCCCGAGTATTAGCCGTGTCATTGGTGCCATGAACCATCAACACCGTCACCTTGCCTACCAGGTTTTCAAAAGGGTAATTATCGGTAACGATAGGGCCCGCACTGGCAATAATTGCATTAACTGCATCGGGATATTTTGCCGCAAAATGAAAAGCCGAGGAACCTGACGGGTTTTGCCCATGCACAAAGATTCGTGAAACATCCGCATTGTATTCCTGAGCGACAAGATGGAGCACATTGATCACATCTCGTTCTGACCTTGCATTTTCCTCTTGCGTCCAGCCAGCTGCCGGCACCGAAGGACCTGCTGGTCGGTCTACCGGATAGGGACTGCCATAATACGGCTGGGCATAACCACGATAGCCTAATGGCGATATCACGATATAGCCCCTTGCCCGGGCCTGAACTACCAGGTCATTATTATTGCGATGGTTATTATTAATACTGGGGCCTGCGCGCAGCGTAATCAGAATTGGTGGCGACTGCTCCGGACTCCAGTTTTCCGGAACATACAAGCGGTAAGGAATGGACTCCCCTGTTCCTGGAAAATCATAGGAGCGGTATTGCTCACCGGTATGACGATACAAGGGTGCGTCCGGGTTTGGCGCCAGCGATGCATCAACTTCCATGCCAGGAATTGAAAATGTCTGGGCAGAAGCCGCTAGGGATAAAAATGCCAACGGCAAAAAATAGAGGGAACTAACAATGTGTTTTATTATTCTCATAACTTTTTCCCTTAAAATTTATTTTTGTAATAAGACTGTAATTTTTCGTATCCAGAAAAAGTGATAACCGCCTAGTCATCCAGGAATCGTCTGGCAGCCTCCAGATTACAACTTTCATTGGAATGCTCCATACCTGGACGATAAACCCAGGTCCCTGTCCATTCGACAGGTTCTGCAAGATACACAGGATCACTCAGTGTGCCGGAATAAATCATTTGTTTGCCATCATCACTGATTTGAAATCTTTCAATCATGTGTTTTTGAACACTCCCCGGGAGACTTGTGGAAAGTCCCATCGCGTGTTCACTGAAATTAGCGCTATCCACCACGAGCGACTCTTCTTCCCAATGCCCGATTGAATGCCCCTGCAATGATGTCTGCGAGGAATCTGGATGTGCTCTGCCATCCAGAAAAATAGTGCGCACTGAATCAAGCCAATCAATTGTCATGACTACCCGGTCTTCATACACTTCAATAGTATTCGCCACCGGATAAAACATTAGCCCTGGTATACCGATAGGGATGCAGTCCTTATGCGTTGTATCCAGAGGATTGGTATTTGCCCTGGCATTGCTACCAGCCTCAGTTA
>Ga0115566_10003864_pt1 | contig 12007 bp, 10 predicted proteins | sample COGITO_mtgs_1204_3_FD_87173 | JGI IMG/M metagenome (GOLD analysis project Ga0115566, IMG submission 87173) | Pelagic marine microbial communities from North Sea - COGITO_mtgs_120405 | ecosystem: Environmental > Aquatic > Marine > Epipelagic | place: Germany:Helgoland, sampling site Kabeltonne...
ACCGCGACACGAAGACGTCCTGATCGTCCACAGCTCCGACCTGCACGTCGATGACGGCTATACCGCACGGGCCTGGGGCGGCGACGGCAATGCGCCGCTGGCCGCCGTACTGGACGCCGCACGGGCGATCGACGCCGACATCGTTCTGCTGACCGGCGACATTTTCGAGCATAACCGGCTGAACGCGACGATCCTGGAACGCACACGCGCCATTCTGGGCGATGCGCGCCTGCCGGTGGTCATGCTGCCCGGCAATCACGACCCGCTGATGCGCGGCTCGGTCTGGGACCGAGGCCAGCTATCCTCCATCGACAATGTCCACGTCCTTGGCGAGCAGACCGACATCGCCGCGTTTTCGGCATTCGACCTCGAAATATGGGGCCGTGCGCATGAGGACTATAACGAGATCAACCCGCTCGAAGGTGCCCCGCAACGATCGGCCGGGCGGCATATCGTGGCAGGTCACGGCCATTTCGCGGAAGAACGCACGCCGGAAGGCCAGCCGGGGCCGGGCTGGCTGTTCACGCCCGAGGATATTGAAGCAACCGATGCCGATTACGTGGCTCTGGGCCACTGGAACCGGAAGGTACAGGTCGGCACCGGCAATGTCCCTGCATGGTATTCGGGCTCACCGGATGTTGCCGGGACCGTAAACGCCATCCGCCTCGGGTCGTCAGGCGGGGTCGATATTTCACACGCGCCGGTTGCCGGCCCGCCGAAGACCTGACTTAAGCGGCCCGGCGGCGCGCAAATCCCATCGCAACCAGCCCAAGCCCCAGAACCGCGAGAGATCCCGGCTCCGCCATCGCAACCAGCGTTGTCGCCGAGAGATACTCGTAATCGGCGGTGTCGTACTGCAGCGGCTGCGGCTTGCTGAGGATATTGTCGACACTCTCGACCAGACACTCGGTGCGGTCCTGACCGTTATTGTTCGTCCAGCCATCACCATGCCCGACGATATTCATGCTGATCCCGTTGCTCTTGATCGGGTTCTCGTACTGGCAAACATCGACCGAGCCGCCAGGAGCATAGGGGACGCCATCGGTAAAGATAATCCCGGTGGCAAAATTACCGTTACCCGAATAAGTGTCATGTTCGTCCAGCATCAGGCTCAGAGCGCCGGCTGTGTCCGTATAGCCACCGCTATAACCGATTGAATTCAATGAGTTGAGAACACTCGGCAGGTCCTGCGGGGCGTCCAGACTATGGACCACATTCGACGATGTCGCGAATTCGATGATGGAAAACCGCATCGGGTTGTTCGCCTGCCCGCCGTAATCGTTTATCAGAGTCTGAATCGCCGATATCTGGGCATTAAAATTTGTCAGGCCCATGCTGCCGCTCTTATCGAGCAGAATATAAACATCATGAAACGGCATCGCCCGCGCAGGTAACGCAGTGATGACAAGCGCGGCGAATGCCAACGCGCACGACCTGATGATCGTTCTGAAACGCATAATCCTACCCCAATACCCTACCGTTCAAACTCGAAACGGTATTGTAATACTATGGCATCCGGGTTTTGCGGAAAACCCCTTTCTGTCAGCTGGTTAATAGGTCGGCTCAACCGCCGGAAACATCCATCAGACTTCAGACGCGAGCGCCTCGCCGACCATCTTGCGCAGCGCCAGGCCCGGACCGTCGACATTGATATCGATCCAGTCTTTCGGATTATGCGCATGGCGATCCATGTTCATCTGCTGGGCCGCAAGGATATCGACGTCGTCCTGAAAAGCGCCGCGCAGACCAACCCGGAATTCTTCATCCATCTCCGGGTCATCAAGCGCGAAATTCCGGGAATGGGCGTAAAAGTACCACGTCGAGTTCTCGGTCTCGGGCGTGATGGCATTCAGGTTATAGAACTCGAACCCCTGCCCTTCACGGCCGCCCGGTCCGCGCGCAATATCATCCGGATGATCGCCCGCCTGCGCACCGCATCCCGCCGGCAGACAACCGACACGCACCGTGTTGAAGCTCGGCACCATGGCCTCTGCATATTGCCAGCGGTCGATATTGTCGGTGAACCCGCCGAACCGCTCGTAAAGCGGCGCCGGGGCCGAATCCAGGATCCAGCGGATCATCCGCACCGTGTTTTCACCCCGTGTCGTCACGATCGGGAAATCAGGCACCGCTGACGTCCCGATATTCTTGATATGGACATAGGCGAGATGCGACAGATCCAGCAGGTTATCGTTGAACAGTTCGTAATGGCACGGAATGTGAAACGGCGGATCGCCCTTTACCACGGCCCATCCGGGATCATCCATCACCTGCCAGTCAGGCAGCAGGCTCTCATCCGCCTTGGACGGATCGCCCATCCACACCCAGACATACTGGTATTTTTCGAGCACAGGCCAGGTCCGCACCCGGCCGCCCGGCGGCACCTTCGTCTGGCCGGGCACTTTCACGCAGGCACCCGTGCTGTCGAATTCAAGCCCGTGATAGCCGCATTGCAGGATATCGCCGATCACCTTGCCTTCGGACAGGGGCAAATGCCGGTGACAGCAGCGATCTTCGAGCACGACCACCTTGCCCGCCGTATCGCGGAACAGCACCAGCGGTTCGTTCAGGATGGTCCGCGCCAGCGGCGTGTCCGCCGAAACCTCATGGTTCCAGGCGGCGGCATACCAGGCATTTTTGACAAAGGGTCCCATTGAGGCTTTTCACTCCAAATCTTTTCGCCGCCACATTATCCGGCGATGCCGTCTGCCAGCAAGCCTGCGCAGATCAGCTTTGACGGGCCGATCCCAAAACTTGCAAAACAACCCCATACACCCAAAGGGAGGGGCCTCGCCGGGCCTGCCGACCCGGCACCGGACACCGCACGCCAATAACACGAAAAACAACCCCATGCACCCGAAGGGAGGGCCGCATATCGCCCGCGCAGGTGCCGGTTTCGGCCGGGCGCACCGGGAGTCTTTTCCCGGCACACTCTGCCCGCATCCTTGCTCCATCGATGGATGCCAACCCGGTCTGCGGACCAGTCTATCGCGAAAGAACGAAATAGCAACTTACGGGCTCAATTCAGGGCATCCCCAGAGCCGGCATGGCAACGACGCCGGCAAAAAATGCAATGACAACGCCATGAATACGGGGCCCAGTTAAGAGACTGACACACGCGAAAGACACGAAAGCAAAACGGCAGTGCGCCGGAAGCAGACGGGGTTCACCAAGACATGTCAGGTCTGTCAATGACCCGATGGAGACATTCCGCAAAAGAAAACGGCGGCCTTGAAAGACCGCCGTTTTTATTAACTTCCTGAGGTTGGGATCAAGCAGCGCGTTTGCGGCGAACGACGATCAGGCCCGTGAGACCAACACAGAAGACGGCCAGAATTCCAGGCTCAGGGATAGCCGTAACCGTCAGTATTCCGGAAATGGCATATAAAGAATGCTCCTGGCCTAAAGCATTTACGGAGTTCCTGATCCAACCGCCCCCTGTCTGATCGGTGCGCCCTGCATAAGCGATGGCTGTTTCTCCTAAACGCCTATCGGGAAAGCTCAGGCCCGTTTGTATGGTTCCCGTCCAGACGGTTAGAAATGCGGAGATCGGAGAAGTACCGTCTTCGTACAGATCTATTGGAGCGTCGAGAGTACCGCTCCAAAGATCTGCGTTCGAATCTGCAATTTTCGTACTGCCATCAAGAAGGTATATCGGTGCGCCTGCCCCATTCGCAACCGGGTGTGTCGCAGTATTAGCGCGGGCGTTGACCGTCTCAGTTGAAGCGATTGCAGTCCAGGTGGTGCCAAGCGAGGCAAGGACTGGATTCAGATTCGCTAAATCATTTACGAAATTATTGTAATAGTTGATATCTGATGAAAGTGCGTTCGTGGTCGTGGATGTGACGAAAACGAGCCGGTATTGCTCACCGGAATTCAGCCCGACAGGCGTAGTAATTGGCGCAGCCTGTGCGCCAGCGATAAAGAGACCAGCCGCGATACCGCCAAGCAGCCCCGTTACGAACTTTTTTGAAATTTTCACTTTTTTTCTCTGCAAGGTCTCGCTCCCGCCGGTTCATTCCCATGATCCGATGAAGCCTTTTTGTTCTTAACTGCAGGAATGTGCAGGCAAGTCGTTTCGCATTTTCGCAAACGCTGCCTGCCGACCGGAACGGTGGAGGACGCGGCGGGTAAATCCGCCGACAGCCGGGGAACACTTGATCACGCCCCCCCGCAGAGGGCAATGCAATTACCGTACCAACTTCGTGTATCGAGCGATAACAACGGCTTGCGGGTAAACCGTTATGGTCCACGCGCCAAAGATGTAAAATCCACCGACACCAAACAAGGTTGGCGGCGAGCAAATTTCGGTGAGTTCAGAATGTCCGTTCCTGGCTATTAGCGGACCTGATTGATCATGCTAGTTTACGTCCGCTTCTGCCCCAAAACCGGACGTTCTGCCGCGTCCGGTGCTACCGAATACCCCATCGTGCAGCAATTTGACGTTTCGATGGACGTCCATCTCCCGCCCTGCCCCTTGGTTAATGGCGGAACGCCTGTATGATCCCCCGCGAATACATATTTCGCCCGAACAGGAACCTTTATTCATGCCCAATTATCACGCACCCGATCTCGGCAGCAGCCCCGACAGCCCGTTTGCCCGCGATGAAGAGGGCAAGCTCGTTCGTCGTTCCTACTGGCTCGACATGGGCGACAACTCGGTCGTTCTCGCCATGACACAGGGCATCGGTACGGCGCTGACGGCGGATGAAAAGCGCGCGCATCTCGCGGATATCAGGCGCGATCATCTCATCGATCAGGTCTGTACCCAGGAAATCCTGCCGCCGGAGTGAGCTACTCCGCTGCCTGAACGTGGGCCGCCTGCTGTCGATGCACGTCGACCAGCACGTCCGGGCTTAGCTCGTCGATCATGTCCCAGCTCCGCATCCAGTCATAGGTGCGCTGAAGCTCCTCTTCCGGAATAGGTGCGGGATCAACCATCTGCAGGCGTGACAGCCGGAAATCATCGACCGTCAATGTGTCGATACCCGGATGCTGGCCCTTGTGCCGGTCGATGAAGTACTGCATGAACCGCTTTTTGTCGGAATTGATCAGCCGCACAGCCTTCTTCACCGCCCGATTGAACGCGGCATAGGTGTCAACGTCGATATCTTCGGACGCGACCTCAGTGCCGTGATACATGCCTTCGATAACAATCCGGCAGCCGTTTTTTTCTGCCAGCGACAGGTAGGGTTCGGTCAGGGTCGTCGCCTCGACATCGCCGTTCATCAGGGCGTCATACCGCGCCGCGGAGCCGTTCGGCGCGCGGCAGGTTTTGATCAGATCGCGCGGCAGGAATCCCTCCAGCATCTGATAGGTCAGATAATGCGTGCCGAAATAATACGGGACCGCGACCTGTTTGTTTGCAAGCTGTTGCGGGGAATAAGCCTCGGAATCCTCGCGCACCACGATCCCGGCCCACACCATGATCGACCGGCGGCCAAGCTGGCGGCCCTTTGCGGAGGTATCCTGAACGCGGCGGTAATTGCCCCATTCGCAGGCATTGTACATATCAGCGCCGCCCTTCTCGAAGGCTTCGCCATGGCTGCCGAAGGCCGACAGGCCGTCCGGCGTGGTGATCTTCGGATCGGCCTTGCGCGGGGTGTTCGCGCGTTTGATCCATTCAATCTCGATACCCTCTTCGGCGAACAGGCCTTCATCGTCGGCCACCAGTTCCGCCAGCCCCTGAAACGGCGACGTTGTTTCCAAACGCATCTTCTTCATCTTGCTTCTCCCCTGCGGCCACCTGCGCGGGCCCGCTCATCCGTTCCTGCGTGCCTTCAAGCCGGCACGCCCGAATTCGATGGCGATATTTAAGCATGAAGCTGTTTCCAGCAGAAGCCTTCCTTCAGAGATCACGCAAACTTCTCCCCGCCAATCCCCATCAGGTTCCGGTAGCGTCTCTGACGAAAGCCTGGCAGACACCTCAGAGAGTACTTTAACATCACGCATTAAATTTATAATATATCATTTAATATCAATATTTTATATATCTTTATTTACAAAATGAATTAGGTATTTTTCATCAAAACCGGCCGACACGGCCAGCTACAACGGCCGGAGCCCTCGCCTGCCTCCCACTAAGGTGCAGATCGGATATGCCTGAACGGATAACCGGGCTTAACCGGCCGTATTGACCCGCCCGCGCCGGGCGGCGAAGCTGCAACCGACAAACAAGACAGAGAGGGCTCCACCGATGACAGACTCCTACATCCCCTATAGTGGATACTGGTCGACGCCATTTGCGAAATGGCAAGGAACATTGAGCCATCTCAACAGCGTAGAGCTTGCGGCTCATGTCGCGAAAGACGAGCTTCAAAGACGGGAAATCGATGCCGCGGGATTCGATATGGCGATCCTCGGCATCACGGTGCCGCAGTATAAGTCATTCTACGGCGCGCCATGGATGACCGGAATGATGGGCGCCGACCGTGTCACCGGCCCGACCATCGCCCAGGCCTGTGCAACGTCGGCGCGGTGTCTGCAGAATGCCAGCCAGGAGATAGACGGCGATACGGCGGAATCGGCCCTCGTCATCACCACCGACCGCACATCGAACGGCCCGAACGTCTATTATCCGAACCCACTGGCCCCCGGCGGCACCGGTACCAGCGAAAACTGGGTGCTCGATAATTTCGGACACGACCCGTATGCGCATGTCGCCATGGTCGGAACCGCTGAAAACGTGGCCCGGAAGTGGGAGATTTCATCAGAAGAACAGCACGATGTCGTCGCCCAGCGCTTTGAGCAGTATTGCGATGCCACGGCGGATGATAACGCGTTTCAGAAACGCTACATGCGCCTGCCCTTCGAGGTCCCTGATCAGAAATTCCGCAGGACAGTTGCGACAATGACCGGCGATGAAGGCGTATTCGAGACCACGCGGGATGGTCTGAACACGCTGAAACCCGTTGTTCCGGGCGGTACGGTGACTTTCGGCAGCCAGACCCACCCCGCCGACGGCAATACGGCCATGATCGTGACCACCCGCGAAAAGGCGCGCGAGATGTCCAGCAACCCCGGCATCGAAATCCGCCTCGCCGGGTTCGGTCAGGCGCGCACGGACAAGGCATTCATGCCCCATGCGCCGGTTCCGGCCTCTCAGCGGGCGCTGGCCAATGCCGGCATCTCGCTGGACGACGTCACCGCGGTGAAAACCCACAACCCGTTTGCCGTGAACGACATCGTTTTCTGCCGCGAGACCGGCTTCGACATCAGCAGGATGAACAATTACGGCTGTTCCCTGATCTGGGGCCACCCACAGGGGCCAACCGGGCTTCGGGCAATATGCGAGCTGATCGAGGAACTTGTGATCCGTGGTGGCGGCTATGGCCTGTTCAACGGCTGTGCGGCGGGCGACAGTTCGGTTGCGGCGGTCATCGAAATCCGTGATGCGGCTTGATCGATAAAGAACAAGAAAAGAAAATCAGGATATGAAAGCACTCGTACTCAATGGCCCGGGAGAGCCGTTTTCGCTGGAAACCGTACCGGATCCCGCCCCCGGCCCGGGTGAAGCGGTCGCCAAGGTCATTGCCTGCGGGGCAGGCCTGACCATTCAACACGTGAAAGCAGGCCGCGCCAAGGTCGACTATCCGCGCATCATCGGCCACGAGATCACCGGCATTATCGAAGCCGTCGGCGCGGGTGTCACCAATGTCAAAGTCGGCGACCCGGTCACCGCGTATTTTTATCTGACCTGCGGCGCGTGCAAATGGTGCCGGATCGACCGGGAAACCATGTGTGAGAATTTCGGCGGATATATTGGCCGTGCCTGCGACGGTGGGTATGCCGAGCTGATGAAGCTGCCGGCGAGAAATTTCCTCAAACTACCTGAAACGCTGGACTGGAAGGCCCACCCCGCCGAAATCGGCGTCATTACGGACGCCATCGCAACGCCGGTGAAGGTCGTCCGCCATGCAAACATCAAGGCGGGAGAGACCGTCGCCGTGTTCGGTGCGGGGGGCGGGCTCGGCATCCATATGCTGATGCTGGCCAAATGGGCCCATGCCCGTGTCATAGCCGTCGATATCGCCGCGGACAAGTTCGATGCCTGCCGCAAGGCCGGCGCCGATATCTGCATCAACCCGCGGGACGGCGATGCCGTCGAAGCCCTGAAAGACCTGTCAGGGGGCGGTATCGACGTTGCCATCGACTTTGTGTCCTCCACGGAGACCCTGGAAACCGCCGTCCAGGCACTCGGCCGCGGCGGACGGATGGTCACGCTCGGCGGTTCGGGACAGAATTTCAGCGCCAATTCCCACGCAATGCTGGAAAAAGAGCTCGTCCTGATGGGCAGCCGGTATGCCACCCGCCAGGAAGTGATCGACTCGCTGGAGCTCTGCGGTCGCGGCGATGTCTGGCCGCTTGTGACGGAAACCGCCGATTTCTCGGGTGCCGAAGCGCTCCACGAACGCGTCGAGCATGGGCTGGTGACCGGGCGCGCAGCCATCATGGTGTCAGACGTCTGACGGACATGACGGAAGCAGACGCCCTGCCAACTGTTCACGATAGCGTCGTACATATGCTTCAGGACGCTGCGGAGCGTCGCCCTGACGCCATCGCGCTTAAATCCGGGTCGATACAGCTTACCTACCGGGACTATGCCCACAGCGTCGCCACCCTCGCCCACCAGATGGTCGATCTTGGCGCACGCGGCGAACGCGTCGCGCTGCTTATGGGGAACTCGATCGATATGGCGATCGCCATGTTCGCCATTCATGCGGCAGGGGCGCAGGCCGTGCCGATCAATCCGCTCTATACCGCCCGCGAGGTGCAATACATCCTGTCGGATGCGGTCCCGGTGGCAACAATCCACGATCTCGGCGTCTCGGACCTGATCTCGCCGTTGCAGGACAGCGGAACGCGGATCGCAGCCGGCGGCACAGATTTCATCAAAACCGGGGAAACCCCGTTAGCGCAGCCCTTCCCTGCGCCGGACGATCCGGCGACGCTGCAATATACCGGCGGCACGACCGGCTATCCGAAGGGCGTGAACATCACGCACCGCCAAATGTCGGTGAATATCTCCCAGCGGGAGGCGATCCTGCCCACAGGACCGGACAACGAAAGCATCGTCTGTGTCATGCCGCTTTTTCACGTCTTTGCCGTATCTATGTGCCTGCATCTCGCCTGTTACTGCCGGGGACGACTGGTAATCATGCCGCGCTATCACCCGGCAGAACTCTGTGAAACCCTTGAATCGGAGCACATATCCATCCTGCCCGCAGGCCCGACGATTTTTAACGGCCTGCTCAATTTCGACGGCTTCGCAACGACCGATGTAAGCGCGCTCCGATGGTGCTATTCCGGCTCCGCCCCCCTGCCGGAAAACACCCTCAAACGCTGGGAAGACGCGACCGGGTGTTTCATTCTCGAAGGCTACGGCCAGACCGAGGCTGGCCCCGTTCTGACCTATAACCCCGCCATCGGGACCAAAAAACCCGGATCAGTCGGGATATCGCTCACGCGAACCCATGTTCAGATCGTCGATCTCGAAACCGGCGAAACGATCCTGCCACCGGGCCAAACCGGCGAAATCCGTGCGCGCGGGCCGCAGATAATGTCAGGATATCGAAATTTGCCGGATGAAACGGCACGAACACTGCGAAACGGCTGGCTGTATACCGGTGATATCGGTGAATTTGACGAAGATCGATACCTGTTTATCCGCGACCGCAAGAAAGATATGGCCATTGTCGGCGGCTATAACGTGTTTCCGCGCGAAATTGACGAAGTTCTCTATGCACACCCTGATGTGGCAGAGGCCGCGGCGGTCGGTATCCCGGACGACTATTACGGCGAAGTCATCCACGCCTGGGTAACGCTCGTATCCGGTAAAAGTTGTACGATAGAGGACCTGATGACCTACTGCTCCGAGAACCTGGCCAAGTACAAGATGCCGAAACGTATCTTCATTGGGCCTGATATTCCCAAAACCACCGTCGGCAAGATCGACAAGAAAGCGCTTCGGGAATAGACTCGCGGCATGGAACATTCACATCATCCGCACGCGATCCGCGACCGCATCGAAGAAGGCCCCAAGACGTCCTACCTGAGTGACTGGGTTTATGGCGGCATCGACGGCGCCATCACGACCTTCGCCATTGTCGCAGGCGTCGTCGGAGCGGATCTGTCGACACGCGTCATCCTGATCCTCGGCGCGGCAAACATTATTGCCGACGGGTTTTCAATGGCAGCCAGTAATTACAGCGGCACCAAAGCCGAACTGGACGATTACAGGCGCCACCGCGCCTACGAAGAAGAACAGGTCGAAACGATCCCCGAAGGCGAACGCATGGAAATCCGCGAGATTTTCCGGGCCAAAGGCTTCAGCGGCGACGATCTCGAGCGGGTGGTGGACGTGATCACGTCGGACAAAACCCGCTGGGTCGACACCATGATGGTCGAAGAATACGGCATGCCGACCACTTACCGGGACCCGGTCAAATCAGGGATGTGCACGTTTGCAGCCTTTATCCTGTGCGGACTGGCGCCCCTGATCCCGTTTTTCTTCTCATTCCCGAATCCATTCGAGACCGCGATCGCGCTGACCGGGCTGGTTTTCTTCGGAATCGGATCGATCAAAAGCCAGTGGTCGACGCAGTCCTGGCTCCGGTCCGGGCTTGAAACGCTGGGCATCGGCCTTGCCGCCGCGGCGATCGCCTGGGGTATCGGACACGTGTTGAAATCAGCGTTTCTCTAGATCGACTGGGGCCTCAAACCAAACCCGCAATTTCGCAACTGTCCTAGGCACCCGGATCGCTTGAAAACGGCGAAAAACCATCACCAAGCTTGTCCGCGGCAAACCCGTCGCCGATTTTCTCCAGCCCGATGATTTCCAGCACATTTCCGTCGGGGTCGTGGAAATAGCACTGCTTACCGTGAAACACGCCTTCATGGCGCTCTTCCTCGAAAATGATCTCTACGTCGTGGTCCGCGAGATGCTGCTTGGCAGACTCGTATTGATCTACCTCGACCCGAAAGGCGTGATGAACGAAGAACTCCTTGCCCGGATTCGGCTCGATCGGGGTTTTGCTTCTGGTCAGGATCACGAAATCATCGCCGGAGCGCATAAACACCATGCCGACAGGCGGCACGACCTGAACGGTCTCCAGACCCAGCACTTCACGGTAAAAGATCTCACTCTTCTCATGGTCGCTGACCGGAATGGTAAAATGGACGATGCCCTTTGTTTCAATCATCGGTTTCCTCCCTGTACGGCATTCATTCTATAATCATCGTCAATAAACATAACAGAGGGCGCGCAAATGCATCCGGTCAAACTGTTCTGCTGGCACTTCATGGCATATCCCTATCTGCCGGAAGACTTTGACGAAAAATACGACAGTGGCTGGGTGACGGTGCCGAATGCGCTGTGGGACCGCGAGCAGGCCAAGGGCCTCTACCAGGAATATATCGACCAGCTTGTCTACGCGGACGAACTGGGATTCGACGGCATGGTGCTGAACGAACACCACCAGAATATATACGGGCTCATGCCGTCGCCGAATATGATAGCGGCCGCCCTCACCCAGCGCACGAAGAACGGCAAGATCGTCGTACTCGGAAATATCCTGCCCCTTCATCTGAACCCTCTCCGCATCGCCGAGGAATACGCGATGCTGGACTGCATGTCCGGTGGACGGCTGATCGCCGGGTTTGCCGTCGGCGGCGGGCCGGAAGCCTTCAACTACGATGTCCCCTCGCCACGTGCACGGCGTCAGTTCTGGGAGGCGATCGATCTGATCGCCCGTACATGGACCGAGGACGGCCCGTTCGAGCATGAAGGGCCGGAATACCCGCTACGATACGTCAATGCCTGGCCCCGCCCCGAACAGAGACCTCACCCGCCGATATGGGTGCCCGGTGCGCGCTCTCGCGAAACGATGGAGAACGCCGCCGAACGCGGATATGCGTATTTCCTGTCATCGCGGAGCCATGGCGACCAGACCCGGCAGGCCGCCCAGGCCTATGCAAAGACAATGGCGAAATACGACCGCACGTATAC
>Ga0115566_10003867_pt1 | contig 11998 bp, 6 predicted proteins | sample COGITO_mtgs_1204_3_FD_87173 | JGI IMG/M metagenome (GOLD analysis project Ga0115566, IMG submission 87173) | Pelagic marine microbial communities from North Sea - COGITO_mtgs_120405 | ecosystem: Environmental > Aquatic > Marine > Epipelagic | place: Germany:Helgoland, sampling site Kabeltonne...
CGTCTGAATCGTGATCGGAAAAAGTTTCGGTCTTCTAAGAAAAAATTGATTGCATCAATCTTTTTGGGTGCCCAGCACCACGCCAACGCAGACATTTCCTGAGATCGAAAATCAATCACGATATCTCGAAAAAATAAGCTCCATTGTAATACGTTGGTTGAATCCGTGAGTTCAAATGAGATTGTGCTGCATGGAGTCGCTGCTCATAAGGCTAAGCAGCGTTGCGCCGATTTTGAACTTCACTTTAAACTCTGAAGACACCGCCCACCGCAGAGCGATTTGGAGAATTGCTCACGATTGTCTAACGAATCATGTTCAAAATATGATTCAGTCGTAAAGGAAAACGTCGATGTCGGTTGCTTCAGCCAATCCTTCGCTGTCTTGAGGAATCACACAGAATCCATCCGCTTTAGATGTCGAGCTTAAAATCGACGCGCCGCTGATCGCGATCGGCACAACGCCGTCTACGGAAATGTTCACACGGGCATAATCGGTTCGACCGATCGTTGAAACTATCTTTTGCGAAAGCGGCAAGCTCCTTTTCACGTAAGGCCATGATTTATCAAGACCGCCCATTTGTCGGATGAATCGTCCAGCAAAAAAGTCGTAGGCACACAAACAAGAGACCGGATTTCCGGGAAGAAGGAAGACGGTTTTGTTCCCGATTTTTCCCATTCCCGCCGGACTGCTTGGCCGCATCGCAATCCCGTGAATCGAAAGTTCACCCAATTTTGCGACCAGTTGAGGTGCGAAATCCTCTTTGCCAGTGCTCGATCCACCGGCGACCAAAATGACGTCGCAGTCATCCATTAATGCCTCGGCGATTTGTTCCTCGTCATCGGGAATGATTCCAGGATGAACGACAGTACCGCCATCTCTTTCGATCAATGCCTTCAACATGGGGCTATTTGAATCGACGATCTGAACACCATTCGGAATTGATCCTGCGGGCAAAAGTTCATTTCCAGTCACAATAATCCGAACGACAGGTTGTCGGATTACGGGGACATTCTGAATGCCGATCGAAGCCAGGACACCAACGTCCTGTGGTCGCAATTTTCGTCCCGAATCAAAAACTTTTTCGTCAACTGCGATATCCTCACCGATTCTCGAAATGTTTTTTTGTTCTGGAATCGACGTCAATACATCAATCCATTCACAGTGGGCATCTGATTTGATTTCGACGAACTCCACTGGAACAACAGCGTTGGCGTTTTCCGGTACTTCGGCACCTGTCATCACGCGAACCGTTTGACCCGTTTTCAAACTGATTCCACAACGATTGCCCGGGAGGGATTCGCCGATGACGCTCATTCGAATCGGATTGTAATTGCTCGCGCCAAGGACTTCTTCTGCCCGAATGGCAAATCCGTCCATCATCGAACGACGGAATCCTGGAACGTTGACAAGGCTGGCGATACCGCTTGTTAAGACACGCCCAGCCGAATGATTCAATTTGACTTCTTCGGTCGGTAGTTTTTTTTTGTTTTGATCGACCCATTGGAGGGCCTTTTCAACGGGAACTCGTTTCGAAAAGCCTTTCATGCGAACGTCGTTTGCCATTGTTAAATTGCCGTCCGAACCCATTAAGGTCGTAAAGATTTACTGAAAACTAGAAGTTGAAAACCACCCATGATATAACATAAAGGTCAAAAAAAGATAAAGGCGCTATTGGTATTCAATCTTTTCCTTTTAAAGCGATCTCGTGAACTTTAAGTGTCCCCATTGTCATCATCAATCCAAAATCAACAAACCAAAAGCTGGACGCTTCAAGCCAAAGTGTCCGAAATGTCGAGTGGGATTTATTCTGATTATTGACAACGCAGGTAAAGTTCAAACGCTAATCCCACCAAATCGCGACGCCGATTCGACGCTCGACCAAGCCACTCAGCAGGTTGAAGATTCCGATACACGTCATGGTTCAAATGAAAATCGTGATCGTTCTTCGGTTATCGATGCCAGTCGTAAGAATGATTCAAATGTCGCAGAAAGTAATGTGGACCGGAGCGAAGTTACTGAAGCCGACCTCTCGTCTTCAGGGAATTCTGCTACCCAAAAATCGAATCAGCGAAACTCGGATCCAAACGCAACTGAGGTAGACTCCTCTAAAATAAATTCCGGTGCCGGTGTGGATTCCAACTTCGACACACAAGCCTTTGAGCAAGAGGCGACCGCTGCCAACGACATGTCAACCGTTTTTCATGAAACGGCTAGGGATACGGTCCCTCGGAAATTAGGCGGTTACAGATTGGGCAAACAGTTGGGCAAGGGCGGAATGGGAACGGTGTTCCAAGCCACACAACTTTCGCTTGATCGAGATGTTGCAATCAAGATCCTGAAGCCAAGCCTGACGACAAACCCATCGTTTGTTTCACGGTTTGTTCGTGAGGCTTATGCGGTTGCACAATTAGTCCACCACAACGTCGTCCAGGTTTACGACATTGGCTCTCAAGGCGACGTGCATTATTTCAGTATGGAATTGGTGAAAGGCGATTCGCTATCCGGCATTTTGAAACGGCAACGGAGATTGGATTGTGACACGGCAGCTGGTTACGTCTTGCAGGCAGCTCGCGGATTGAAGTTCGCTCATGATCAAGGGATGGTTCATCGAGATGTCAAACCAGCGAACTTGATGTTGGATGAACATGGTATCGTCAAAGTCGCAGATCTGGGACTTGTCAAACTGGACGATGAAACTGCAGATGGGCAAATGATTGAGCAGTTGAAGGCTTCACCTGTTCAGCCCATTGATAATAAGCCGTTACCGACGAAGGATGCCGACACGCAGATTACTCAGATCGGTGTTTCGGTGGGAACGCCTTCCTATATGGCACCCGAGCAATGGAAACGTGCATCAAATGTCGATCACCGAGCGGACATCTATTCGTTAGGTGCGACGTTTTACGTTTTAGTCACTGGCAAATTGCCATTCGCCGGAAAAACACCTAAAGAAGTGATCACCAAAGTCATCACGGATAAAGCGATTCCACCCGAGTTGCTCGTAAAAGACATTCCGAAAAAAATCAGCGTGATCGTCAGCAAAATGATCGCCAAGGATGTTAAGGATCGTTATCCCGATATGTCGTCATTGATCAGCGATTTGGAGGAATATCTTGGTGTCTCCAGTTCGGGAGCATTTTCACCGAGTGAACGCCACGTCGAGATTTTGGACAAAAGTGTTGGTGATTTCAATAAAAATCCGTTCGTGAAAATTCGTGGTTCTCTCTTTCAAGGCAGCCTTGGACTTGCCACGTTGTTAATCTTGGTTGGAGTCTTTTTCAGTCCATGGTTCGGAATGCTGATTGCCGGCACGGTCATTTCCACTGGCGTGTCGTATTTCTTTGTTCGCGGTGCTTTCGAGCGAACCCATTTATTCAATCGGACTCGTGACTACCTGTTTAGCAATTCGATTTGGGATTGGATTACATTTAGCATCAGTCTCCTTGTCGCAGCAGTAATGGCTTTCTTTATTCTTGAATTATCCGGGATTTTGATCGTTGCGATCGCTGGTCCTCTGCTCGGGATTGGGATTTATTTTGGTATTGATAAAGTTCTGGCCGTCAAACGAAAACCGGCGATTGATGAATCGGAAAAGTTGTTTAAGGTTCTCCGACTGCGAGGCCTGAACGAAGATTTGCTTCGCCAGTTTGTTTGCAAGTTCGCTGGCAATCATTGGGAGGAATATTTCGAAGAGCTGTTTGGCTATCCAGCAAAACTCCGAGCAAGAAATTGGTTGCGTGGAGAAACTGGTAAACGGCGAAGCACGTTTCGTTGGTGGCGTGATCCGTTGGTTAAATGGCTGGACAATCGGTTTGAAATCCGAGACCAATCGCGACAAAAAAAGCACATGGAGAAAATCGAGTATCAAAAGCTCTTGGCGCAAGGTGTGGAAAAAGCAGAGGCAAAAGTTCGCGCCCGTAATATCGCAAAATTAGTGACCGAAAATGCCGAAGCATGGAAGCAAAGTCAGTCACAAATGGTGAAAGATGACCGGGTCAATCAAAATGCGCCGACACTTGTTGAAACGGCACCAACGCTTTCCAATCTCTCGCGAAATCTTGATGGGCGCTTTCAAGATCGTGAGCCGAAAGCCACTATCGCTGATCGATTCAATGGTTTGATTACACTGTTTATTGGTCCGCGCGTCCGGTTCTTGATTGGGATTGTATTGATTGGCATGTGTTTGTGGTGGATGCAGCAGAACGGCAAAGTCGCCGCGCTGCAAAGCTCCGGATTGGGCTCTTTGGAACGGGCCGAAATTCTGTTCGGTCAAAATTCATATAAATCAGACGGGACAGAAACGGGAAATTTAGCTTCCTCCATGGTGTCATTCTTGCCCGGGAATGTCGGCGACGGCTTCAACAGCATCAACCATGGTGTGATCGGATTGATTTTTGTTTTTTCTGCGACGGTTTTTGGCTGGTTTGTTTTTATTCCAGTAACGCTCGGTGGCGCGATCGCGATGTACGGCTCTTGGCTGAACTTGATTCCAGAACAGGGGATTTGGGTCTTGAGTAGCGAAAACTTGCTTCTCATTGTCGGCGGATTTGTCGCGATCGTCGGTTGCTTTCTGCTGAATTCGAAAAAAGAGGCACTCTAACGGCATTGGAGCTGATCGCAACTTCGTTATATCAACGGGTAGTAGCAAGTGAAGTTGTCTCGTGAACGTGGCATCAAACCACCTTTTAATGGCTGCGTAATTGACCAAAAAAACGTAAGTAAAAAGCAAAGAAAACACTGATTAAGCCGAGCTGGAAAGTTGACTTAATCATAATCATTGAGACATCGGCAGCTCGGTGATTCTCAAACGTTTTCGGTGATTCTCAAACGTTTTTAATGTCCCTGCCAGCGGTGCGCATCGTCGTCGGAATCGAAATGCGGAATGGGGAACAAGCAAAATTGGAGAAGGCGGAAAGTAACGAAAAAGAAGCTACCCATGTCGTCAAAACAATTCAGGATAAAATGCTCTCTACATTTTATTCCATGTTTGAAAAACGGCACGGCAGGAATTCGAGGTGACAACGGCGTGCAATTAAATCAACGTCGCATTTCCGAAAGATGTTCATGCAGTCCGAGGAACAGGCCGTAGGCTTTGAATAGGAACGTAAAATCGTGCATATCGTTTTCCGTCAGAGAATCGTTCACCCGCCGCGTGTTCGACCAGAACCGTTGCGCGTTTTGTGATTCGATTCACAAATCCGGTATAGGTTTTTCTTTCATGTTGAAACAAAACAACGTCACCGACTTTGATTCCGAATTCGGTCAATGCTCGCTCGTCCACGGTCGTTAACTGATGAGTTGATTCTGTGTGATCGAATAAGCGGTTCGTAATCGTTTTAAATCTTTTTCGAAAACAATCGGAATGATACCAGACCATCATTTCAACAAGGTGAATGATTTCATGTTCCATAATTCGCTGAAGAGCTTGCAGGCGATTGCCGCAAGAAATCCCTGTCACGATGACCGGTTTGGTTTGGTTCTGAAATGTTTGAAACAGCAATGTGGTTGAAATCGCAATTTCATATCGGCGATTGATCAACCGCTTGCCTCGCCAACTCTCTTCCCGTGTTGTTTTGCCGCCAGCCCGAGTCATTTTGCCGGAAAGCCGAAACGTAATGGGTTGCCTCAGTTCGCGGAGGGTTCGCTTCAGGTTGCCGTCAAAGAAGCTCTCGTCATACATTTCAAATAACGATTCGATATCCGTCGCTTCGATCTTCGAAAAGTTCGCATGATTCAAGTGTTTCGAATCACCAAGCAATTTCCAATAGATCTGCGCAGTGACCTTCTTTGATTTGTCGGATGACCAGCTGGCATCCGTATGCGATTTAATGGCGTTAAGCAACTGCATAAAAGATGGGTGTGAAGTTTCGATTTCAAACGGATCTCAAGATTTTAAAAGCAGCATTCGGATGCGGCAATGTCGACTGGTTGTTGTGAATCAAAAAAATGCGCTGCTATCATCATAGTCCGTTTGAAGATTTTTTTGCGATAATTGCGTGCTGCGGGGAAGCGATCAGATCGAGACCCTTTCAGACAGTGAGAATCCACCGATCGCGCATAAAAAAGGCTCCCGGCCTATGCGTTACTCCCAGGGGGGCGAAGGAAAAAACACACTGGCTCGAGAGCGATTGGGTTCATGCGACCATTGACTCCGTTCAAGGTCGCTGATTTCAAATCATAAGCTTTCACAAAACAAACGCATTAGCCTCCGTGCCGAATTGTTTGCCTCGCGATCCGCAGGACCAACGGGCCCCGATGCAGATACAACTCACAATCTGTTGTCAACTCCGCCTACAGCAAACTGGATTTGGGTCGTATGCTGAAACGTTGTTAACGAGGCGGAAGATTATGAAATCGCCGAAACAGGGTCAATACAATTTGACGAAACTTTGAAAGAAAAATTAAAGTTTTGCCAAATCAGTTTCTTTGCTAGCGAAATCGACGTCGAATTCGAGTTTTAACTACTGACATAGAGGTATGAATGATGGCACTTTCTGAGAAAGTTGTATTGGTAACAGGTGGTGGAACAGGAATCGGGCTCGGTATCGCCACGTCATTTTTGAATGCTGGCTACAAAGTCATCATCACCGGTCGGCGAAAAGAAAAACTGGAAGAATCTAAGTCACTTGTGATCGATGGTTCAACCGCTAGCAGGATGTTTACAATGTCATGTGATGTGGCAGATCGGAAGGCCGTCGAAGCAATGTTCTCCAAGGTTCGCGAGCAATTCGGTTTTGTGGACATTCTGGTCAATTGTGCCGGAACGAATATCGTCAAACGTAAGATGAGCGAAATGACGCCTGAGCAATGGGATGAGGTACTCGCCATTAACGTGACAGGTGCCTACAACTGCATGTATCAGGTTTTGCCTGCGATGCGGGAAAAAAACGAGGGTATCATTATTAACGTCTCATCTATTGCAGGTAAGCGTGCACTGGCACTGGGAGGGATCGCCTATGCCTCTTCAAAATTTGCAATGACAGCACTTGGAACGGCGGTCGGCAATGAGGTCGCACCAGATGGTGTCAGAGTGACGAATGTTTATCCAGGAGAAGTCAACACACCGATTTTGGAAAAACGTCCCAACCCAGTTAGCGATGATCAGAAATCAAAAATGGTGCAACCAGAGGATGTTGGTAAGCTCGTCGTTGCGATCGCTGAATTGCCAGCACGAGCCCATGTACCGGAGATCATCATCAAGCCAACGGTTCAGGAGTATGTGTAGGCGTTTTCCACAAGAAAATTCGCTTGGATGATCTGGTTGATAGTTTGTCGATCATTTTTCGGAACGAAAACCAACGGGGTCAAAGTTGTTTACCCAATTCGATGCAGTAGTCTGAAGCGTGTTAAGTCTCTTTCCGAACCTCAGGTGAGGGAATATTGCTTACGCGAGGGACGCACGTTTTATCTAGCTACCGCTTAGAGTTGGTGATTTCGGGTGAAGTTTCCATCAAATCGCTTCTTGGCCAAGAGCGGCGTCATGGACAGATTTTAACAACCTGTTTTTGAAAGCGGCGCGGTTTTCCGTTAAGAGTGACGTCTGTTCGCCAATGACCTCTTTGGTGGCAAACCATTTCTCAGGCAAACCGCCTGCTAGCAACGCTAAGCTTGCTTGAGATTCGCACTGATGCCGGAGGGATGACCTGCTAGATCCTTGGACGTCAGTCGAGGGTTCCGATTCATAACAACTGTTGCATCACGAAGTGACGGCAATCATTAGCGGTGGAAAGCAGGAGCGATGTGAATCGGGTGAAATGGATATTTTGGGATCATGGCAAATCGATTTTCAACGAAGGGCCTTACCGCGACTCTAGCTTCCCGAAATATCTTTTACATTGGACGGACGTTGGCAATGATAATGTGTCGTTATATCGCGACAGATTGGAGAATTGAATGCCTTGAAAAGGCGGCAGGCTGGTCTTTGTCCAATCCAGAATCAAAGGTGATTTCGTAATGAGATACGAAAAACGACAGCCCGTTTCCAGGCTGCCGTTTTGAATTTTTAAATTTGGCAACGAAAGTTGCTTGAGCAATCGTTATTTAGCGGCTGCTAAAGCTTCTTTGTTTCTCTCTTCAACGATTTCCATTTGAACGTTTGAAGGAACCTTCGCATATTTTGCAAGTTCCATCGTCGATGAGCCTTGACCTTGGGTCATCGACCGAAGATCAGTTTCGTAACCAAAAGTTTCCGCTAGTGGAATCTCGCTAACAATTTCGCAAGACCCATCTTCTCGCATATCAGTCGAAACGATCATTCCCCGTCGCCGAGTCACGTCACCAACGACGTCACCCTGGAACTTTTCCGGGCATTCGATCTCGATTTTCATAATGGGCTCAAGCAGTACAGGTTTGGTCTTCGGGAAGTACTCTCGGAAACAACCTTTTGCTGCGGTGTTGAACGCCATCTCGCTCGAGTCAACGTCGTGATACGAACCATCTTCAAGATGTATTTTAAACGAAACCACTGGATACTTAGCAATGGTTCCCTTGTCCATACATGAGGCAAAACCCTTTTCCACGGCAGGTATAAACTGCTTGGGAATTCGGCCACTCACGATCGAATCTTCGAATAAAAAGTCCTCTTCCGCATCTTCCGTCAACGGTTCAATGTAACCCACGATGTGAGCAAATTGCCCCGAACCACCAGATTGCTTCTTGTGCTTGTGATTAAATTCGACCTTTTGAGTCGGCATCTCGCGGTAACTTACCTTGGGAGCACCGACTTCGACTTCGACTTTATACTCGCGACGAATGCGCTCAACGTAAACTTCAAGGTGAAGCTCACCCATTCCCGCGATGATCGTCTCGGTCGTTTCTTCATCGGTGAAAACGTTGAATGTCGGATCCTCTTTGCGGAACCGCATCAAGGCCTTTCCAAGTTTGTCACTGTTGCTTCGCTCCTTGGGAATCACTGCCATTTTGATTACAGGATCAGGCACAAACATGTTTTCCAGCGAGCAATACTTCGGTTCGCTCGCATACGTCTCGCCTGAAGCACAGTCGATGCCCATGATGGCGACAATGTCACCCGCAAAAGCCTCATCGATCTCCTCTTTTTTATCCGAGTGCATACGAAGAATTCGGCTGAAACGATCTTTCTTACCCGTTCGTTGGTTGAAATACGTTTCGCCTTTTTTCACAGTACCCTGATAGATGCGAGTGTACGTCAACTGACCAAACGTATCCTCGACGATCTTGAACGCCATGCCAACAAATGGTTTGTCTTTTACGGGCTCCAAAATCATTGCTTCGTCCGGATTGTCCCATTTTTTCGCCTTGATCTCACGATCATATGGCGAAGGCAAAAACTGAGTTACCGCATCGAGCAATGGCTGAACGCCTTTGTTTTTGAATGCGGTTCCCATGTATACGGGTGTAAATCCACGTGCCAGAACAGCGTCACGCGTCGTCTTGTAGATCAAGTCGAGTGGAACTTCTTTTTCTTCCAAAAGAAGACCCATCATCTCATCGCTGAACATTGATAACGCATCAAGCATTTCCACGCGTTTCTCTTGAGCATGCTCAAGGTACTCCGCAGGGCAATCTTCTTCCCGCATTTTTTCGCCATGCGTGCCATCGTTATACAACGCCTTCATCTGGATCAGGTCGATACAGCCGGCATAGGTTTCTCCTGCACCCATTGGAATCTGCATCATGACCGGGTTCGCGTTTAATCGCTTGTCCATTTGATCGACAACGCTGTACGCATCCGCACCGGTACGATCCATCTTGTTGATGAATGCCAAGCGAGGAATTTCATAACGACGCATTTGACGGTCAACCGTCAGCGATTGAGCCTGAACACCACCAACTGAGCATAGAACCAAAACGGCTCCGTCCAATACGCGAAGTGATCGTTCAACTTCTACCGTAAAGTCAACGTGACCTGGAGTGTCAATCAAGTTAACGGTAAAGTCTTTTTTATCCGACTCCCGCTTCCAAGTTACGGTTGTCGCCGCACTGGTGATCGTGATACCACGCTCTTTCTCAAGCTCCATGTGGTCCATCGTTGCGCCGTCACCGCCACCTCGAACCTCCTCGATTTTGTGAATTCGACCAGAGTAAAAAAGAATTCGCTCGCTCAAGGTTGTTTTACCTGAGTCAATGTGAGCCGAAATACCGATGTTGCGTACGTTTGTTAGGTCCATAATTCACCAAAACGAAGAGTAGTTGTCTTCCCCTCTAAAAAGAACTTTGCGACCGCCGAAATCTCAACCATAACCAACGTGGTTATGTGGGGCGGACACAGATACGACTCAAAATTGCCGACTAGGTTCAATTCGGTATTTTGAGCTGAGGCGAACGATTCGAAATTAGAAATTTCGCAAAGATACAATGATAGTTGAATTGGAGTTGACGGAAAGGCCAAATTGGGTTTTACGGGCCAGAGTTTCCCATCTCAAATTGGCTCGTTTAGCCTCTGAAAAACTGCCGACGCCGCCCCGTTTGGTGACGCATTATTGAATTGAAACGCAATTCACAAGCCGATTTAAGGCCGTTAAATTGGGTTCTGTGGCGTTATGAATCCCGCAAGGGTTGTCAAAAGCAAACCGGTCCTCAGCAAATGGTCGAGCAGAACAGTCAATTCTCCAGTTTACCGCTTAGAGGTTCGGTTGTTTTGTTTTGCGGTAGAAGTTGATTTTTTCACACCGGTGCCGGCGATAAACCACTTTGCATCGAGAGTTTCCGCCAGTCGGTCGTCGCATTCCGGCGTTCGATTTTTCGATTCTTGAACCCGTTTAATGGTGTCGCGTGCCATTGAATATTCGCCTGACGCAGCTTGCGACGCCGCGAGAACAATCAAGTTTTCCGACGTTTCCTTGCCCGCCAACTCGATTGCACGTTTGACTGAAGCATCTGCAACCTTGGGATTGTAGTAGCCGACTTCATGGGACGTTGCGTACATCCACGCGACGCCCAGATAAGCCGCAGCTCGACTTGTGTCGATTTTCAAGGCAGCGCGATAGTCTATTCCTGCAGCTTTGAATTCCTTCATTTTGACATGAAGGTCGGCGCGACTGATAAAGGCGTTGGCACACTTGGGCATTCGCTCTAAGACCAAATTATAATCTTGCAGGGCCCGTTTGTAGTCTTCCATTCGCACATAGCAATGCCCGCGTCCAGAGATTGCTTGCATATCGTTTGAATCGAGCTTAATCGCTTCGGAGTAGTCAGACGCCGCTAGCTCGTATTGCTTTGTCGCGAAATTCAATTCGGCCCGATTGAACCAGAGCGTTCCTTCATCCGATTGAATTCGAATTGCGGAATCGAGATCGGCAACCGCTTTATTTAGTTCGTTCGTTCGTGCAAAGCAACGCGCTCGGTAGGCAAACGCTTTCCAGTTCTTCGGATGGGCGGCAATGGCCTGGTCGCAATACCCAAGGATCTCCTCAGGTTTCGATATGACTTTTTGGTTGGACAAGGACTTTGCCATTTCAACGTAGCACCAAGATGTTAATTGGCTAACGTAAAGTCGCTGAGCATCGGTAGGTTCCGCTGCATGGGCGTTCTCGCAATAGGAAAGTGTGGTCAGAAAAAGCGTTTTCGATTTTGAAAAGTCTTTTTCGGAGGTCGCTTTTTGTGACGTTTCATAGGCGAGTTGGATACATTCACTTGCTGATTTGTTTGATTCAGTTGCCTGCGATTCCGGGATTGAATCGGCCGCTTCTTTTGGATTTTGATTTTTCTCTTCTTGAGCTAGCGTTATGTTGCCAGCAATGCAGAGCCAACATGTCGCAAGACAAACTACAAAACAAAAACGAAAATCGAATTTCACTAGATCGCTTTCAAAGAATTCAACATGCAAACCAAGAGCCGTGCCTACAGCTCAATTTCGCAGTAACGAGAAACTTGATAGAAAAACAGTCAGTTTTTGTAAAGATCGAAGTCGGAAGCGCCGGACAGAATTTTGCAACTTAAATCTTTGGCATGAATCGCTCTGACGATCCGTTGTTTTCAGGATCTGTTATTCGAAGCACAGAAGCACAGAAGCACAGAA